>Ga0316195_10000421_pt1 | contig 16757 bp, 19 predicted proteins | sample Phised1_MG_FD_204937 | JGI IMG/M metagenome (GOLD analysis project Ga0316195, IMG submission 204937) | Coastal sediment microbial communities from Maine, United States - Phippsburg sediment 1 | ecosystem: Environmental > Aquatic > Marine > Coastal > Sediment | place: USA: Maine | collected...
ACCTGCTTTCGAACATCGGTGACCTGCACTGGGAATTCCTGGAGCGCGAAACGGAGATTCCGACGATCGGTCATGGCGCGCTGCCCTCCTACAAGGCGCGCAGCTCCAAGCCGGACCCGGCGATCTATCGCAAGGCGGAGGACATGTTCGGCCTGGTGCCGGCCCGCACCATCTTCATTGACGACCTGCTGCCCAACGTGGACACGGCCTTACAGCGCGGCTGGCGGGCGATCCATCACTTCGACAGTGACTCGACGATCCAGCGGCTGCGCGAGTTGGGGATCGAGGCTTGAGCGCCGCACGCGGGTTCAGGACATCTTGAGCGTGCCAACCGCCATTCATCGTCGCGTGGACGCCCTGCGCAAAGGGACCGAGCCGACCTTCATTGCGCGGCTCGCTTCCGGCTGGGCGGTCATGGGCGATCCGCAGCTGCTGCCCGGCTACTGCCTGCTCCTGCCGGACCCGGTGGTGGGGCACCTGAATGAACTCGGCGGCGGCGCCCGGTCCCGCTTCCTGGCGGACGTTGCGGCGCTGGGCGATGCGGTCCTGGCGGCGACCGGCGCGCTGCGCATCAACTACGCCGTGTTCGGCAACCTCGAGCCGGCGCTGCATGCGCATGTCATTCCGCGCTACGCAAACGAGCCCGAGCCGCAGCGGGCGCTGCAGCCCTGGGCGCTCGACTGGTCTGCGGCGCCCCGTTTCGAGCCGCTGGCCCATGGCGATCTCCAGGGAAGGATCCACGCGGCACTGGGCCAGGCGGGCCGGATCGGAGCACCCGGTCGCGTCCATCACCTCGACCTGACCGTCGAGAACATCGCGGCGGCAACCGCCTTCTATGCGGGGGTGCTGCCGCTGATGGGATTTCGCAGGCTGCCGGATGCGCCTGAAGGGCCGATCTGGCGTGGCGATACGGTGGAAATCGGGCTGCAGGCCGCGCGCCGCACCCGACCGCACGACCGCTACACGTCGGGCCTGCATCACCTGGCCTTCGAATCACCATCGGCGCGGGACGTGGACCGGGTCTATCGGCAGCTGCTCGCGCTCGGCGTCCGCATCCTCGAGGCGCCGGCCGAATATCCAGCCTACGGCAGGGGATACTACGCGGTGTTCTTTGCCGACGAGGACGGCATCAAGCTCGAATACGCCTTCACGCCCTGAACGCTGCGCTGTCACGGACCCTTCCCGGCAGCCCCGCCGGGCCCGGGGCGCGCCTGGCGCTGGTGATGCGCGCCGCTTCCCTGCAACAATGCCGGTCCAGGGGGGATCGACATGACTCGAGAGGACGACCGGCCCACAGGCAATCGCGCGCTTTACTGGACGCTGGCCCTGCTGCTCGTCGCGCTTGCGGGCTACCTGTCCTTCTGGCCGGTGCCCGTTGAACCCGTGGCCTGGGTGCCCGATGCCGATCGCGGCATGGTCGGGGCGTTCGCCCACAGCCGCTCGTTCGACGAGGCGGGCTTTCAGGCCTACGAGTTCGGGCCAGGGCCGGAGGACGTGGCCGTCAGCCCGGACGGCACGCTCTATTCCGGCCTGCAGGACGGGCGCATCATGCGCCTGCATCCAGGGGCGGGTGCTGCGGAACTCTTTGCCGACACGCGGGGCCGGCCGCTGGGCATGCAATTCGATGCCGGCGGGAACCTGATCGTCGCCGACGCGTTCAAGGGCCTGCTGTCGGTCGATCCCGACGGAACCGTGACCGTGCTGACGGATTCGGCGAACGGTCAGCCGCTGAAGTTCGTCGACGATCTCGACATTGCGGCCGACGGCACGATCTGGTTCTCCAACGCGTCCCAGCGTTTCGGCCAGCACAGCTACATCCTGGACTTCTGGGAAGGCGGTGCGACCGGCCAGTTGCTCAGCTATGACCCTCGCGCCGGCACGACGCGGGTCCGGCTGGCCGGCCTGCGCTTCGCCAACGGGGTCGCGCTCGGGCCGGAAGACGCGTTCGTGCTGGTGAACGAAACCATGGCTGCGCGGATCTCGCGGCTGTGGCTGACCGGCCCCGATGCCGGCAAGCGCGACGTGTTCGCCGACAGCCTGCCGGGACACCCCGATAACCTGTCCTTCAACGGCCGCGACCTGTTCTGGGTCGCCTTTCCGTCCACCCGCTCGCCGGCCTTTGACCGGCTGGCGCCGCGCCCCTGGGCCAGGAAATTGCTGCTGCGGCTGCCCGATTCCTGGGTCAAGGTCGTGCCCCCGCCCATCGGCTGGGTGGCGGGTTTCGGCCTCGACGGACAGGCGCTGCACAGCATCCGCGACACCTCGGGACGGTACACGGACGTGACGAGCGTCAACGAGCGGGATGGCAAGCTGTATCTCGGCAGCCTGAAGATGTCGGCGGTGGCGAGGCTGGACGTACCGAGATAGGCAGCGCCCCTTACGGGACGCATGCAGGGGAGAGCGACATGACAGTGCTGGAGGGAGCCTGCCTGTGCGGCGGGTTGCGTTACGAGGCGGCGACGCCGACGCTGTTCTTTGCCCATTGCCACTGCCGCTGGTGCCGCGAGGCGCACGGCGCGGCCTTCGTCAGCTGGGTCGGGGTGGCCAGCGACCGCTTTCGTCTCGTCGCGGGCGAGGCCTGCCTGCGGTGGTACCAGTCCTCGCAGCAGAGCCGTCGCGGTTTCTGTGTGCAATGCGGCACGACGATGTTCTTCGAGTCCTCGCTGTGCCCCGGCGAAATCCACGTCACGCGGTCTTCGCTGCCCGCGGTCATCGATCGTGAGCCGCAGCTGCACTGCTTCTACGACCAGCACGTCGACTGGGCGAGCGTCGGCGATTCGCTGCCGCGCTATGCCTCCGACGCCGAGGGGCTGGCCAAGTACCGGGTCGTGAAGTCCCGTGACTGACATCGGCCTGTGCCGTCGCCCGGAGCCGGTGCCGTGAGCGCGGGGCTGCCAACCCTGGTCGGCCCAGGCCTCGCGCTGCGCCAGTTGACGGCCGCCGATGCCGGACGACTCTTCACGTTGTTCTCCGACCCCAGGGTCATGCGCTACTGGAGCCGTGGGCCGTTTTCCGGCGAGGAAGAGGCCCGCGCGCTGCTGGTCGAGATCGAACGCGGCTGGCGCGATGACTCCTTCTACCAGTGGGGCGTCGTGCCCCTCGAAACGGGTTTCGTGATCGGCACGGCAAGCTTGTTCCGGATCGAACGCGATCATCGTCGCGCGGAGCTGGGTTTCGCCATCGGGTCCGCCTGGTGGGGCCGGGGTTTCGGCGGCGCCACGGTCTCGCTGTTGATCGAACACGCCTTCGGATCGCTGCGCCTGTCCCGGCTCGAGGCCGACGTGGATCCACGCAACGCCGCTTCGTTGCGTCTGCTGGAGCGGTTCGGCTTCCAGCGGGAGGGGCTGCTGCGCGAGCGCTATCACGTGGCCGGTGAAGTGCAGGATTCGGTCATCCTCGGCCTGCTGGGCCGGGAGTGGCAGCGGCCGTGAACGCACGCGCGGCTCGGCCGGTACTTCCCGATGTGTTGCGCCCCGGGCTCGATATCGTCTTCTGCGGGACGGCCGCCGGTGCCGCGTCGGCGCGGCGGGGTGCCTACTACGCCGGTCCGGGCAATGCCTTCTGGCCGACGCTGTTTCGGATCGGACTGACGCCGCGGATCCTGGCACCGGAGGAGTTCCGCGAGGTGATCCGCTACGGGCTGGGCCTGACCGACATGGCCAAGACCGTCTCCGGGAATGATCATGAGTTGCCGCCGGGCAGCTTTGACCCGGGCCGGCTGGAGCGCGCGATTCGCCGCTGTCGGCCGGCGCTTCTGGCCTTCACCAGCAAGCGGGCCGCCAGCGGCTTCCTCGGTCAGCCCGTTGCCTGCGGCCTGCAGGCGGCCGAGGTCGGGCCGACGCGGATCTTCGTGCTGCCCTCACCGTCGGGGGCCGCGCGCAGGCACTGGGACGAATCGCAATGGCAGGCGCTGGCCAGCCTGGCTGCTGTCCGTCAGCGTGACGCAGCGACCGGCGGCGCCAGGGCTTCGCAATAGACGTCTGTATCCACGTTGCCGCCGGAGAGGACGACGGCCACGGTTCGGCCACGCATGACGAGCTTGCCCGAGAGAACGGCGGCGAGTGCCACGGCGCCGCCCGGCTCGACCACCAGCTTCAGGTGGCGGAACGCCCAGGCCATCGCCGCACGCACTTCCTCGTCGTTCACCGCCAGGCCACCGGACAGCAACCGCTGCATCAACGCGAAGGTCAGCACACCCGGTGACGGCGCCTGCAGCGCGTCGCAGATCGAGCGGGCGCCTGGCGAATTCCTGATGCGCCTGCCGGCCTCCAGGGAGCGCCGTGCGTCGTCGAAGGCGGCCGGCTCGGCGCTGAACACGCGTGTCGACGGGGACAGATCCTTGGCTGCCAGCGCGCAGCCGCTGACGAGCCCGCCGCCGCTGCAGCAGACCAGCAAGTCGTCGGGGATCGCATCGATTGCCGCTGCCTGGGTCATCAACTCGAGGCCGAGGGTGCCCTGGCCGGCGATGATGTGCGGGTCGTCGAAGGAGGGTACCAGCGTCGCGCCGCGTTCGGTCGCCAGCCTCGAGGCGATGTCTTCCCGGCTCTCGCGTTGACGGTCGTAGAGCACGACCTCGGCACCGAGTGAACGCGTGTTGTCGATCTTCGCGCGCGGCGCGTCGGCCGGCATCACGATGGCCGCCGCGACGCCGAGCCGCCTGGCTGCCCAGGCCACCCCCTGGGCGTGATTTCCCGAGGAAAACGCGACGACGCCGGCGCTCCTCTCGGCCGCGGAGAGTTGCACGAGGCGATTGTAGGCGCCGCGCAGCTTGAAGGACCCCGTATGCTGCAGCGGCTCGAGCTTCAGCAGGACCCGGCCCCCGGTTTGTGCGTCCAGCGGCGTGTCGCCGACCAGCGGCGTCTGGCGCACGACGCCGGCGAGGCGGACCGCGGCGTCCCGGACGTCCGCGGCCGTGGGCAGGATTTCGGTCATGGCGCGTCTCCAGCGACTAGAATGTCGGGCTGTTCAGGGGGCCGCGGTGGAAGCTTTACTGACATCGACGATCATCGTCGCCGTTGCCGAGATGGGTGACAAGACCCAGTTGCTGTCCTTCGTGCTGGCGGCGCGATTCAAGCGACCCTGGCCGATCGTGGCCGGCATCTGCGTCGCGACGCTGGCCAATCATTTCCTGGCCGGTTCGCTGGGTGCCTGGCTTGCCACGCTGGTGTCCCCCGGAACGCTCAAATGGCTGCTGGCGCTGTCGTTCTTCGCCTTCGGGCTCTGGGCGCTGAAACCCGACGAGCTGGCGGAAGACCCCACGATGCCCTCGGCGGGCGTCTTCATCACGACCGTCGTGGCATTCTTCCTGGTGGAGATGGGCGACAAGACGCAGCTCGCCACGATCGCGCTGGCAGCGCGATTCGACTCGCTGGTCTGGGTCGTGCTCGGTACGACCCTGGGCATGATGCTCGCCAATGCGCCTGCCGTGTGGGTGGGCGAGAAGCTCGCACACCAGGTCAACCTGCGATACATGCGGTGGCTGGCCGCGGCGCTCTTTGTCTTGCTGGGCTTCCTGACGCTGTGGCTGTCTTGAGGCCGGGTGTTTCAGTGAGGACGGATCATGTCACGTCGGCTGCGTTTCAACTCGAACGCGTCAGGATGCCATCGCGCAGCAGCCGGATGAGCCGTGGCAAATCGTCGATCGGTTCCGAGCACTGCGGTCCCTCGCAGAGGTAGGCGACGGCCGATTCGCGCGGTCGCTTCGCGGCAAGCGCCTCGGGCAGGTCGGGGGCGTCGCCGGGAATGGCGAAAGCCATCCGCCGGGGCGCGTAGAGCATGGCCAGCGATGCCGACCAGGGGCCAAGCTCGGCGTCGCTCCCGCGCAGGATCACGACCTGCGGCGGCTTGAGGAATTCCTCCAGCGCGGTGAGCATCATGGCGTGTGCCTGGGGCGCGCGATTGATCGACGCCCAGCCGCCGCGCAGGGTTTGCTCCGCCGCGTCGAGGTAGCGCGTCTCGCCCAGCAGCCAGCCCAGCCGTGCCAACGCAAAGGCCGCGACGCCGTTGCCCGACGGGGTGGCTTCGTCGGCGAAGCCTTTCGGACGATACAGCGGCGGGTCCTGGCCTTCGGCCGTGAACCAGAATCCGCCGCGTTCGCGGTCCTGGAAGCGCTCGAGCAGGGCATCGGCGAGCCACCGGGCGAAATCGAGGTCCGCGGCCCGCCAGCGCGCCTGCAGCAACTCGAGGAGGCCGTCCAGCAGGAAGGCGTGATCGTCCAGGTAGGCGGGGAAACGGGCGCGGCCATCCTTCCAGCTGGCGTAGAGCTGTCCGTCCCTGAGGCAACGCGAGTGCAGGAAGTCCACCGCGTCCGTGGCGGCCACCGCGAAGTCGGGCCTGTAGAGCGCGCGCGCGGCAATCGCCAGGCCGCGGATCATCAGGCCGTTCCATGCCGTCAGGACCTTGTCGTCGCGAGCGGGCCAGATCCGTTTGTTGCGCACCGCCAGCAGCTTGGCGCGGGCGGCGTCGATGATCTCGGCCGTCGCCGCCGGCGTGAGTCCCTGCTCGCCGGCGATGGTCTCGACGCTGGCGAAGCAGTGCAGGTGCCACGCGCCCTCGAAGTTCGCCTCGCGGTCCAGGCCGAAGCGTCGTGCAAAGGCCGGGTATTCGTCGCCCGTCAGCAGTGCTGCGACCTGCTTGCGGTCCCAGACGTAGAAGCGACCCTCGTGCCCCTCGGAGTCGGCGTCGAGCGTGGAATAGAAGCCACCCTCGGGCGAACGCATCTCGCGGACCGCCCACTGGGCGGTCTCTACGGCCGTGCGGCGGAAGAACCCGTCGCCCGTCGCGATGGCGGCCTGCGCGGTGAGCGCGAGCAGTGGCCCGTTGTCGTAGAGCATCTTCTCGAAGTGCGGAATCATCCAGTATGGATCCACCGAGTAGCGGCAGAAGCCGCCGCCCAGCTGGTCGTACAGCCCGCCTTCGGACATGCGCTTCAGTGTCAGGGTCGCCATGAACAGCGCCTTGAGGTCCGGTTCGGTCTCGCCGGCGGTGGCCTGCCAGTCGCGCAGCAGGCGTTCGATGCTTGCAGGATGTGGAAATTTGGGCGCGCCGCCAAAGCCGCCGAACTTGTCGTCGAAGCTGGACTCGAGCTGGCCCCGCGCGGCGTCGATCGGTGCTGGCGACAGTGGCTCGTCGCCGGCGCCTGGCGGGACAAGGTCGGTGAAGACATCGCGCAGGGAACCGTTCTGGCGCCGGATGTCTTCACGGTGATCCCGGTAATAGGCCGCCACCCGCTCCAGGACATCCACGAAGCCGGGCATGCCGTAGCGCGGCTCCTTCGGAAAGTAGGTGCCGGCAAAAAAAGGCGTCAGGTCGTCCGGCGTCAGGAACATCGTCAGCGGCCAGCCGCCGCCGCGTTGCGTCAGGACCTGGTGCGCAATCTGGTAGACCTTGTCGAGATCGGGCCGCTCTTCGCGGTCCAGTTTCACGTTGACGAACAGCCGGTTCATGACCGCGGCAGTATCAGCGTCCTCGAACGACTCGTGAGCCATCACGTGGCACCAGTGGCAGGCCGAGTAGCCGATGGAGAGCAGGATTGGCCGGTCTTCCTGCGTGGCGCGGGACAGCGCCTCCGGCCCCCAGGGATACCAGTCCACGGGATTGCCGGCATGCTGCAGCAGGTACGGGCTGGTTTCGGCGGCGAGCCTGTTGGCTCCCGGGGGCGAGTGCGATGCAGCCATGTTCGGGGTTCCGTTCGGGGTAGAATCGTCGCGACTATAGCAGCCCGCCTCGCGGCAGCCGTCGCGACGCCGGGCCTCCGCCATCGCCTTGGCGGACTTGCTCGCCCAAGGAGTATCCCGTGACCGACCAGCGATCCGACCTCGACCGTGGGGCAAGCGCGTCCCGTGAGGTGGCCGACCTGCCCGTGCTGCGCCTCAAGCCCCACGAGGAGCGCCGCCTGCAGGCGGGCCATCTGTGGATCTTCTCCAACGAGATCGACGTCGCGGCGACACCCCTGACCGCCTTCACCCCCGGACAGTGCGCACAGGTCCGCTCCAGCCGCGACCGCTTCCTCGGCTACGCCTACGTCAACCCGGGGACGCTGATCGCCGCGCGCATCCTCGGCCGTGATCCGGTCCATCCGCCCGGCCGGCCGCTGCTGACGCATCGTCTCAAGGTGGCGCTGTCACTGCGCGAACGCCTCTACCGCGAGCCTTTCTACCGGCTGGTCTTCGGCGAGTCCGACCTGCTGCCGGGCCTGGTGGTGGATCGCTACGGCGACACCTGCGTTGTACAGACAGGCACCGCCGGCATGGAAGCCATGAAAGGCGAGATCCTGGATGCGCTGGAGCGGGTCGTGAAGCCGACCGGCGTCCTGTGGAAGAACGACTCCCCTTCCAGGGTCCTGGAGGGCCTGCCGACCTATGTTGAAACCGCCATGGGGGAGGTACCCGGGCAGGTCGAGGTCCTCGAAGGCGGCGTGAAGTTTCTGGTGCCGTTGGCCTCCGGCCAGAAGACCGGCTGGTTCTTCGACCAGCGGGAGAACCGGGCCGCCGTCGCCCGACTGGCGGGGGGCGCGCGCGTGCTCGATGTGTTCAGCTATGCCGGCAGCTTCGGCCTGCAGGCGGCACGGGCCGGGGCCACAGAGGTGCTCTGCGTCGATTCCTCCGCGGCGGCGCTCGAGGCGGCCGAGACCAGTGCAGCGGACAATGGCCTGGCGGTCGGTACCCGCAAGGGCGACGCTTTCGACGTGCTGGCGGCGCTGGCTGAGGAAGAGCAGCGATTCGACATCGTGGTGATCGATCCACCGGCTTTCATCAAGCGCAAGAAGGACCACGCGAAAGGCCTGGCCGCTTACCGCAAGCTCAACCAGCAGGCCATGCAACTGGTCGCGCGGGACGGTTTCCTCGTATCCTGTTCCTGCTCCTACCACCTCGGCGCGGACGAGCTTACCGAAGCGGTGCAGCGGTCGGCACGGCACCTCGACCGACTGGCCCAGGTGATCGAGTTCCGCGGCCAGGCACCGGATCACCCGGTGCACCCTGCTATCGCGGAGACGCGTTACCTCAAGGCAGTGATCTGCAGGATCACCGGGGATTGAGCCGGCCGTAGCCGATCCGGACAGGGCCTGGTGGCGCCTGCGGACGAGGCGCGCGGACGGCCGGCTTGCTAGAATCGCGCCCCATGCTGGTCTACCCCCAAATCGACCCCATCGCCGTCTCGCTCGGGCCGCTGCGCATCCACTGGTATGGCCTCATGTACGTACTCGGCTTCCTGGGCGGCTGGTGGGTGGCCCGTCGCCGCGCGGCCATGCCCGGTTCCACCTGGAAGCCAGTCGACGTCGATGACCTGATCTTCTTTGCGGCCATCGGCGTGATCCTCGGCGGACGCCTGGGCTGGATCCTCTTCTACGGCTGGGGCACAGTGCTGGACAATCCCTGGTCCGTTTTCAAGGTCTGGCAGGGAGGCATGTCCTTCCACGGCGGGCTGATCGGGGTGCTGCTGGCCATCTCGCTGTTCGCTCGCCGCCGCGGTCGCAGCATCATCGATGTCTTCGACTTCACGGCGCCGTTGCCGGCCATCGGCCTGGGCGCCGGGCGCATCGGCAACTTCATCAACGGCGAGTTGTGGGGCAAGCCCACGGACGTGGCCTGGGGCTTCCTGTTCGACGGCGAGGTCCGCCATGCTTCGCAGCTGTACGAGGCCCTGCTGGAGGGCCTGCTGCTGTTCCTGATCCTGTGGTGGTTCACCGGCAAGCGCCGCTGGCAGCTCGCTCCATCCGGGCTTTTCCTGGCCTGTTACGGGACCTTCCGCTTCCTGATTGAATTCGTCCGGCTGCCGGATGCCGACATCGGTTACCTGGCCTTCGGCTGGCTGACGATGGGCCAGGTGCTGTCGCTGCCCATGATCGTGATCGGACTCGGCATGCTCGCCTGGGCCGCGAAGACGAAGCAGCCCTCGGGGAACTTCGCCTGATGCGTGCCTACCTCGGGATGATGGGGCACGTGCTTGCGCACGGGGCGAACAAGGCCGATCGCACGGGCACGGGCACGCTGTCCGTGTTCGGTCAGCAGATGCGCTTCGACCTTGGCCAGGGCTTTCCGCTGGTCACGACCAAGCGAGTCCACACCAAGTCCATCATCTACGAACTGCTGTGGTTCCTGCGCGGCGACACGAACGTGCGTTGGCTACAGGAGCGTGGCGTCACAATCTGGGACGAATGGGCGGACGAGCGGGGCGAACTGGGTCCTGTCTACGGCAGGCAGTGGCGCTCCTGGGGAACCCCGGACGGTCGTCAGATCGATCAGATGACACGCGTCGTCGAGCAACTGCGCTCGGACCCGGACTCGCGCCGGATCATCGTCAGCGCCTGGAATGTCGGCGAACTCGAGCAGATGGCGCTGGCACCCTGCCACGCCTTCTTCCAGTTCTACGTCGCCGAGGGGCGCCTGTCCTGCCAGCTTTACCAGCGCAGCTGCGACATCTTTCTCGGCGTGCCCTTCAATATCGCCTCCTACGCGCTGCTGACCCACATGATCGCCCAGCAGTGCGATCTTCTCCCGGGTGATCTGGTCTGGACGGGCGGCGACTGCCACCTGTACCTGAACCACGTGGATCAGGCGCGGCTGCAGCTGTCGCGCGAGCCACACCCCCTGCCTGTGCTGAGGCTGCGCCGTCGGCCGGCCTCACTGTTCGAATACGAGTTCGAGGACTTTGAAATCACCGGCTACCAGCACCACCCCGCCATCAAGGCACCGGTGGCCGTCTGAACCGACACCAGACAGGAGACCATCGACGATGAAAGCCGAGCGCGGCAAGCGTCCGCCGTATTACCGGGTGCGCCAGTCCAGGATCCATGGCCGGGGCGTCTTCGCCGCCCGGCAGATACGCAAGGGAACCCGCATCATCGAGTATGTGGGCGAGCGCGTGACCCACGCGGAGGCCGACCGTCGCTACGAGGACCGCCCGGCGGACGACAACCACACGTTCCTGTTCATCGTCGATGCGCGGACCGTGATCGACGCGGGCGTTGACGGCAATGCCGCCCGCTACATCAATCACTCCTGCAGCCCGAACTGCGAGACCGTGACCGAGAAACGACGCATCTTCATCGAGGCGATCAGGACGATCCGGGCGGGAGAAGAACTCTCCTACGATTACCAGATCCAGCGCGAGCCGGGCGATGGTCCGGACATCGATGAGATCTTTGCATGCCGCTGCGGCGCGGAAAACTGCCGTGGCACGATGCTGACCGGACCCAGGCCTGTGAGGAAGTCCCGGGCCGGCGCCAGGAGCAGCAAGAGCGCCAAGCCGGAGCATCATGCGCACGGCCGTTCAGCGAGCAAGCGCTGAGTGACGCGGGCGGCTTCATGGGCCTGAGATGAGCGCGGCAGACGGCCCCCGGCTGATTGCCGTCGTGGCGATGGCCGAGAACGGCGTCATCGGGCGGGAGGGCCGGTTGCCCTGGCGCTTGTCCTCGGACCTGCGGCGTTTCAAGTCCCTGACCGTCGGCAGGCCCATCCTGATGGGCCGCCGTACCTTCGAGTCCCTCGGGCGAGCGCTGCCGGACAGGCAGAACATCGTGCTGACGCGCAATCCGGACTGGTCCGCGGACGGCTGCACAATCGTGCGCTCACTGGATGGCGCTCTCTTGGCGGCAGGCGCCGCGCCGGCACTGATGGTCATCGGCGGAGCCGAGATCTATGCACTCTGCTGGCCGCGGCTCTCGCGTGTGGAGCTGACGCGCGTGCACGCCCACCCGCCCGGCGACACTTTCCTGACGGGCCTCGACTGGTCGGGATGGCGTGTCGGGTCCGAGGAGCGGCACCCTGCAGACGAGCGTAACGAGTATGACTACAGCTTCATCACGCTGACGAGGGCATCGACTCAGGACTGAGCCAGGGCTTCGGCACAGCGCCAGCAGTCCTCGTAGGAGTTGTAGAGCGCCGCCGGCGCCAGCCGGATGATGTCAGGCTCGCGCCAGTCGCAGATCACGCCGGCTGCCATGAGCCCCTCGTGCAGGGCACGCCCGGACTCGCGACCGCCGCGAGCGCGTACCGACAGCTGGGCGCCACGCGCGCAGGCGTCGCGCGGCGTGATGATCTCGAGCGCATGGCCGGCCCGCGCCTGCAGCAGCGATTCCAGGTAAGCCGTCAGACGCCGCGACCTTGCGACCAGCGCATCGAAACCGACCGCATCGAACTGCTCGAGCGAGGCCCTGATCGGCGCCATGCCCAGGATCGGTCCGTTGGACACCTGCCAGCCGGCGGCTCCCCGTTCGGCGATGAAGCGTTCATCGAAGCGGAACCGCGTCTTCAGTTCGTTGCCATACCAGCCCGCGAGGCGCGGCAGGTCGACCTCGTGATGTCGCGCATGAACGAACAGGCCGGCTGTCGCTCCGGGGCCGCCGTTCAGGTACTTGTAGGAACACCAGACGGCAAAGTCCACGTTCGCTTCGTGCAGCGCGAGCGGTACGTTTCCCACCGCATGGGCGAGGTCCGTGCCGAACATGGCGCCGACTGCGTGAGCCGACCGGGCGAGGCGCGCCAGGTCGAGGCACTGCCCGGTCAGGTACTGCACGCCCGGCAGCAGCACCAGCGCCAGCCTGCCGCCCTCCCGGGCAATCGCCGCCTCGATGTCTTCCTCGCGCAGGCAGGACTCGCCGTCGCGCGGCGCGACCTGCACGAGCGCCTCGGACGGATCCTGGCCGTGGTGGCGCAGTTGGGCGGCCATGGCGTAGCGATCGGACGGAAACGCGCCGGCCTCGATGAGGATCGCGTAGCGATCGCGGGTGGGACGATAGAAGCTCGCCATCAGCAGGTGGAGGTTGATGGTCAGCGAGGCCATTGCCGTGACCTCCTCGGGCGCCGCCCCGACGAGACGGCCGAGCGATGGCGCCAGCGTGTCCTGGTAGGTCAGCCAGTCCGCTCCACTGCCGTGGTGGGCGAGCACCGCCAGCCGCTGCCAGTCGGCGAGCACCCGCGCGACTTCGGCGACCACGCCACGGGGCTGCAGCCCGAGGGAATTGCCGCAAAGATAGGCGACCGGTCCACCGCCAGGGCCGGCCGGGAAGTGGAACTCCTTACGCCAGTGCGACAGCGGATCGGCACTGTCCAGCGCGCGGGCAGCGGCCAGGCTCAGCTCCGTGCTCATGCGAACCTCACCGGGTAGAGGAGCGGGCGGCTCGGCGCCGCGTCCGAGAGGAAGGCCGGAATCTGCAGGTCCAGCAGATACCAGCCATCACGGATTGTCGGCGCAATGAAGGCGAGCTCCGTGATGCTTGCATGAGCCCGCGTAGCCTCCTGCGCCCGGCGGCTGCCGGGAGGCAGGCCGAAGAAGGTCCGGTGCGCGGTCAGGCGGCCATGGTCCCCGGCGCGGTCGGCGGACGGAACGTCCAGGACCAGGTGATCCACGCCCAGCCGCGCAGCCAGGTCCGCTGCATCGCGGGTCATGAACGCAGCAGGGGAGTCGCCGGTGTAACGATGCGACATGCGCTCGACGCTGTTGGGCAGCGTACGCAGGATCAGCGCGCGCGGCGACAGGCCGGCCATCGCATGCGTGGCAAGCCCGGCGGAAATCGCCGCCGCCGTGATCAGGCTGTCGTCCGGACGGGGCGGCGGATCGGAAGTCTCTGCCGTCGTCCTGGCTGGCACCGGCCGGATGGACAGCAGCAGCGACAGGAACATGCCGCCACGCAGCGTCTCGGCCACGCAGACCCTGTCGTCGGTAACGTGACCGACGCACTCCGTGTGGGTGCCGTTGCAGTGGGGTGCGAGGGTGACCTGCTCGCAGTTGCAGCTGCCGCTTTCGCGGGTATCGCCGACGAATGACGCCGAGCGCAGCGGCTCGGAGCGGGCTGGCGCGGCACCAAAGAAGGATGGCTGGGGGCCATTGAAGTCGAGCGGAATGGCGATGGGCAGGGGATCCGCCAGATCAGCGAGTAGCCGCCTGCCGTCGGCCTCGAAGTTCATCACCGTCATGGCTGCATCCCCAGTTCCCCGGGACGCATTATAGCCGCCGGGAAGACGACGTCCGGACTGACGCGCAGCGGAAGTTGAACCTGCGCCGGGGAGGAGGGTCTCATGCCCAGCATGCCCGGGCGGTCCTGCCGCGGCTTGCTGGAGGACCCCCGAATGAGGATGCCGTCCTTGTTCCTGTCTTTGTCGATCCTGGCGTCGCTGTCCCTGACGCCCGTTTGCGCTCGCGCCGGCCCGTCGGACCTCGACGCCGCGTGGCAGCGTCACGAGATCGAATTTACCTACATGGGTTTCACGACCCGGTATTCCTGCGAGGGACTGCGGGGGAAGCTGCGGTTGCTGCTGGCAGCCAGCGGAGCCCGGCCCGACTTTGAGGTCAGCACGCTTTCCTGCGCAGCGGGGATGGGCAGCGTCACGGAATTCCCGCGGGTGCGCATCGTCTTCAGCGCACCGGCAATGCCGGTCGGTGGCAGCCGGGTCGCCGCCGACGCCACGCTGGCCCGCTGGCAATTCGTGTCCCTGCGCCGGAATCAGCCCCGCGACCTGGAGATCGGCGACTGCGAGCTCATCGAGCAGTTCCGCGACCGGGTGCTCAGCGCGTTCGAGACCCGCAATGTCGCCAGCGAGATCAACTGCATCCCGCACCAGCTGGCCGGCAGCTCCTTCCGCCTGGACTACGAAGTCCTGGTCGGCCAGCCACCGGCCGCGAGCCGCAGCGCTGATCAGTCCTCGCCCGGACGCCGGTAGCCCGCGCAGTCGAGCATCTCCGGGGCCTGGTCGAGGTCGAGGCGCAGTCCACAAAGCCGGCCGCCCCAGACGCAGCCGGCGTCCAGTGCGGCGACGCCGTTCTCACGCAGGTAGCCGAGCGTGGACCAGTGGCCGAAGACGATCCTTTCGCCCCTGCTCGCGCGAGCGGCATGACGGAACCATGGCACGGCGCCCGGCGGCGCCTCGTCCGGTGGCCCATTGAGCTTCAGCAGCATGGCGCCGTCGGCGTCGACGTAGCGCAGCCGGGTGCAGCAGTTGATGATGAAGCGCAACCGGTCCGGGCCGGTGAGCGTGGCCGACCAGCGGCGCGGCTCGTTGCCGTACATGTCCGCGAACACGGCTGGCGCATCGGCCGCCAGCGCCGCAGAAACTTCCCGCGCGCAGGATTCAGCCGTTGCAGTATCCCAGTCGGGCACCAGTCCGGCATGCACCAGGGTCCAGCCCAGCGCCTGGTCGCGGTGCAACAAGGGGCGTGTCGCCAACCAGTGCAGCAGCTCGTCCCGGTCGGGCGCGGCCAGCACCTGGCGGCTGCCCGGGTCCATCTTGTTTCCGCCTGATCCCGCCGCAATCGCCAGCAGGTGCAGGTCATGGTTGCCCAGGACCGTGATGGCCGCCTGACCCAGGTCGCGTACGAAGCGCAGGGTTCCCAGGGAGTCGGGCCCGCGATTCACCAGGTCGCCCGTCAGCCACAGGCGGTCCCGAGACGGGTCGAAGTGCAGCCGGTCGAGCAAAGCCCGCAACTCGGCCAGGCAGCCCTGGACATCACCTATCGCATAGACAGCCATAAGCTAGGGAAGCGCTGCACAGGTGGCGCGCGGCGCGCGCGCAACCCCTTGGGGCCGGACGGATTGCCGTTCGGGCGGCGTCATTCGTCGCTCAAGTATCACGATACACCTCGCTCCTCGTTCCTTGCCGGAACGAAAATACGCCGCGGCCGCGCCCACGCCACCTGTGCAGAGCGTCCCTGGCTCCCTAATGGATGGTCCCGGGCATGGCGAGAGTGAAGGCTGCGATGGGCGCATCGAAGCTCACGCCGTCGTCGGCGAGCATTTCGTAGCTGCCTTCCATGGCGCCAACCGGGGTCTCGAGGATGGCGCCGGAGGTGTAGCGGAAGCCCTGGCCGGGCTTCAGGTAGGGTTGTTCACCGACCACGCCCTCGCCGCGCACTTCCTGGACCTTGCCGTTGGCGTCGGTGATCAGCCAGTGTCGCTTCAGCAGCCTGGCCGGGACCTCGCCCTGGTTGCGAATCGTGATCGTGTAGGCGAAGACGAAGCGGCTTTCCCCCGGGTTCGACTGGTTCTCGAGGTAGCGCGCGTCGACGTCTACGGAAATGTGGTGGCGGCTGGGGTTCATGGCCTGGCGGTTCCGGATCGATTTCCTGACGGCAACCTAGCGCAGCCGGACGGCGAGTACGTCGCAAGGCGCGGCGTGCAGCACCGTGTCCTCGGTGAAGTTGACCATGATGGAGAGCCCGTGGCGCTCGCGACTGCCGAGGATGATCAAGTCGATGTCCTGTTCCTGGGCAGTGCGGACGATCTCGGCCTTGATATTGCCGGTGGCGACACTGCGTGGCGCCGAGTCGAGCCCCACCCGCTCGGCCAGCGCCGCCAGCCTTTCCCGAGCGCGGGCGACGAGTTCCTCCTCGATCTGCACCGCCGGCAGCAGCGTTTCCCCCATGGGTTCGACCGGGACATATTCAACGACGTGCAGCAGCGAGAGCTCTGCGCCGCAGATCGCGGCGACGGCCCGGGCATGATTGGCGATCTGCTCGCTTCCCTCGGTGAGGTCGATGACCAGCAGGATCTTCGAGTACACACCCATTGCGGGCTCCATGTCGGTCGGCCGGTGGCCTTCAGCAGCTGATTATACGTCCACAGCGGGCGCCGGCGTGGCCGCGAGGGCGGCGAATTCCGCCAGGCTGAGCGTCTCGGCGCGCCGCGAAGGGTCGATCCCGGTAGTCGCGAAACCCGCTTCATCCACGATGCCGCGCAGCGAATTGCGCAGCGTCTTGCGTCGCATCGAGAACGACGCGGCGACGACGCGTGCGAAGCGCTCCCGGTCCCGCAGCGGAAACGG
>Ga0316195_10000422_pt1 | contig 16753 bp, 11 predicted proteins | sample Phised1_MG_FD_204937 | JGI IMG/M metagenome (GOLD analysis project Ga0316195, IMG submission 204937) | Coastal sediment microbial communities from Maine, United States - Phippsburg sediment 1 | ecosystem: Environmental > Aquatic > Marine > Coastal > Sediment | place: USA: Maine | collected...
CTCGTTCACCTTCCGCGTGCAGGTCGTTTCCACAGCTTGAGTTGAATGTGCCCGCGAGAACCACCGCCATCGCAGGCCATCCCCATTTCCTGCAGATCACGGCCCAACCATATAGAAGTTGTGAATCGATGGCAGCACCATCACGACGACGTAAAGGGTGAAGACGGCGAGGGCGAAGGCGACCAGATTGAGCCAGGCCATACGTCGCCCGCTCCAGTGGTGCAGGACACGAAAGTGGAGAATCACCGCGAAGGCCAGCCAGGTCGCGAGCGCACTGGTTTCGATGGGATCCCAGCCCCAGTATCTGCCCCACGACTGGTGTGCCCACAAGGAACCCGCAATAATCATGACTCCCAGGCACAGAAAGGACACGAGGAGAAACTGGTGGCCGAAGAGATCGAGGCGTTCGACCTCCGGCAAGCGTGCCTGGAGCTTCCCGAACCGATCGCCGAGAAGGTAGGCGAGTCCGGCAGCAGCGCTGAGAAGCGCGAAGACGAAGAACAACTTTGCGAACCCGATGTGGAGCCACAACCAGTACGATTTGAAGATGATCGGTACCTCGTACTTGAGCCCGAAGGAATTCACCGCCCAACCCATCAAAATGAAGACGGTCGGAAGCACGACCACGCCCATTGGTCGCAGGCGCCGATTTGTGCCGGCCAGAATCAGGAACACCGAGACCGCGAGGAAAGCGTTGGCCGAGAGGACCTCGTAACGCGTGCTGAATGGTCCGTGGCCGACCTCCGCCCAGCGCAGGACGAGTGACGCCGCATGTGGCGCCAGACCGATCGCGGCGACAATCAGACCGGCGCCCTGGGTCCAGTCGCGGCGGAATGAGAGCCACGCGAAAAACAGCAGAGATGCCAATGCGTAGGCGGTCACCGCCGACCAGAACGCTATTGATTGTGCGACCATGAACTGTCCTTCCGACCTTGAGAAGGTGGTACTACCGTGCCCGTTGTCGCGATCTCCGTACTCTCGCTCCTCCAACGCTGCCAGGCAGCTTCCATCACCGCCGATCCTCGGGTGAGCCAGACTCGAGCGATTGCTGAGCCATCGCAGGTGTCGAGGTACGCGACTCCGGATGGAAATATCAAGAGCACGCAGGCCGCCAACACCAACGTGAATCCGGTAAAGACTGCCGGCATGCCCGGCGAACGGACGTACGTGAACCCGCTCCACCGTACCAGATCGACGAGTTTCGCCCTGGTGTTCCCGAACTCGATCGAATCGCCCCTCGCCACCTCGGTTTCAACTCCATCGCGCTCGAACCGAATAGTCAGTGGGCCGCTGCCGCGACGGGAGTCGAAGGAACGTTCCGCCTCGACTGAGAAGCGGGCCTGATCTCCTCCGGGGAGAGTCAGATCTGCCGCTGCAAAGCGTTCGCTTTCGGTCTGAAGGTGAATTGCGCGGAAGTCGTCACCCGCCAACTCGAGAACCAGAGCCACGCCGGTCGGCACCGCCTGAAAGAGAGAGGTTCCTTCGACCCTCGCACCTGCTGCTCGATCGAGCACCAGGTCTCGTACCGACCCATCGGGTGTCTCCACCTGCAGGTGGCTTCGCCGATCCGGGGCGAACCCAGGTTGGTGTTGATGGGCGTCGAAGGTGACCAGGCGGACGCGCAGATTCGGGGGGCTGCTGGGAGCAATAGACCCCGGGGTGCGATCGAAGACAATTCCCGACTCGGCGAGTGACACGGTCTCGCCCACAGCCACCTCGAAGGCCCCGCCGTCGTGGAATACGAGCTGGATTACGACTCCGACCATGAGGACGAGCAGGGCCAGGTGCAGCAGCCAACCGGCCCACAGGGCTGGTCGATTTCTCCAACGAGTGTCGCCCTTTCCTCGGAACCCGTGTTCATACAGGAATTTCTCGAGAGAATTGTGTCGAGCAGCCCGAAGTTCGATGTGTACAGCCGGCACTTTGCCCTGCCTGATGGAAAGAACCGTGCCGGTGCGAAGCCAGGTACAGCTCAGCGTGCACAGGAAGAGCAGGAGCACGAATGCGAGAAAGACCGGAGCCGAGAATGGACTCGGGCCGAGGATTTTTTCGAGTGGAGTGTCCGGAGCCCAGACTGCAAGGACCGAGTACATCACCAGAAATCCGAGGGCCCCAAGCGTCAGGCGAGCTGAGGCGAAGATCCTCAACAAGCGATTCATTGGTTGGGCTGTCGCGATCCGCGGTTTGTTAGTGGTTCCATGAGTCGTTGCCGCATGCGCAGTTGCTGTTTGACCAGTTGGAGGTGTTGTTGTTCGGATAGCTGTTGATCTGAAGCCCGCTGTTGCCCGCCGGAAGCCGGAGGTAGGGAGAAGCGTCGGTGAGCAGCAGACCACCCTCCGACTGGCTGCGCGGCGTCACCAGTAAACCCGGGCGCGCCGTGCCATGGGGGATCGCACTGTGGCAGTTGAAACAGTAGATGGCCTGACTTTCAAAGTTGCGGTGCTTGTCGTAGTTATGACCCTTCTCGCCCCCAAACCTGGAATTCGTGAAATCCTGGTTGTGGCAGTTGATGCAGAAGGTCCCATTCGGCATACCCGCAGAGCTGCTGGCCAGGTTGGCGTTCCACAGGGTGTTGGGGCCCTTGAGCATAAACCCCGCCGTGGATCCGTGAGGACCGTTCGGGTCCGCCGTGCTGTTCGACTCGTGGCAGTCGGAGCAGGTCATCAGGCTGGTGCGTGTCCACGGTGATTTGATGTTGGATGTCGCACCCAGATTGCCTCCCGCCGAAGCGAGAACCGGGTGGAACGAGCCGGCCGTTTCACCTGAACTCCATGGGGCCGCCCAGTCACCGACGTTGTTGGGATTGAACTCACGCGCGGTATCAGTTTCCTGGTATCCGCCGGATGGAGAATTCGGCAGAGTCCCGTAGTAGCTCGAGTGGCACTTGAAACACAGCGTCGCCTCGACATCGGTCCCGGCGACGATTGTCTTCTTTGTGAAATTGCTTGCCGACGGTGCTGTCCAAAACCCGGGGTGGCTGCTCAACTGAACTCCCCAGGCTCCTTCGAGCGGAGGTCCCGCCCGATTGCCCGGCGTCACGTGGGTGCCGGCCTTCACCTCGTGGGTGTTGTGGCAGTCGAGGCAGCTTGCGTGCCGAGCGACCCCGTCGAGCTCATTTCCGAACGCAGAGTTCTGGTGCTCGGCGACACTGTCGTGGACGCTGTCGTCGTCGGAGGGGTGGCTGCTGGATTTGGCGATCTGACTCGCAATGTCTTTGCCTGAGAGGTCGCTACCGGTTGTGCCGTCACCGTGACAGGCGTAGCACTGGAAGGAGGCTGGAGTGCCCGCAGGGTTGACGGTGCCCGACAGCAGCAGGGGGTTGTCCGAAAAGTGCACGGCACTGAAGGGTATGGCCGATTCGTCCGGGGCACTGTCTTCGGCGTGGCATTTGGTGCAATTGCGATCGAAGGTGGAACCGTCGTGCAGCGTGTAGGTCCAGTCGTAGGTGGTCGCGCCGACGGTGTTAGAAACGAAATCGTGGGCGGACGCATCGAAAGCGCCCCGGTCAACCGGTGGACGTGTCCCGGAGACGGAATTCTTATGGCACGACACGCACAATCCCCCGTTTGACGCCGCGCCGTTGAAATCCGTGCGGGCCGGAGATCCACCGACGATCACACCGCCGCCCCCGCGGGTGACCTGTCGGGTGCTGCCGGTCGAGGCGTCCTCGTGCACGTTGAAGTCGTGGGTGGTCCCACCGACGTCGTTGTGGACGTGATCCGGATGACACATGTTGACGCAGGATCTGTCGCTCACAGCCACCGACGACAGGGGATCGCTCCAGCCGATACCTGAGTCGGTGAACGTGTCGTTGACTCCGGCCACGTTTCCGATCGAGTGGCGGCTTGTCTTGGCTACAGCGCCGTTCATGCCCTGCCAAATCTCGGGGTGACACCCCGAGCAATTCACGCCGCCTTCGCTTTCGCCGCCCCCGGCCGAGAAGCCCGAGGAGTGGGGGTGGCAGCCGACGCAGCGGGTCCCGGCGTTGTGGGTGTGATCTCCACCCGTGTTGTCGTTGCGGTAGTGGTTGGTCTGGGTGTGGCAGACCTCACAGATACCGTCGTCGTACGGGGAGTTCCCCGGGCCCGAGTAGTCGCCGAGATAGCTCCATTGTGGGTTGGTGCCGCCGAGGCTGTCATCGACGCGAAAGTCGACGGTCCCAGTGCCACTGTTCGGCGTTTCGAGGGTTTCCCGAGCCAGAAAGATGTTGCGAGTCCGGTGGGGGGTGTGACAGATCAGGCAGTCCACCGCCCAGTTGCCATATTTTGTTCCTGTGCTCTTGCTCGAGTGAGTTTCCAGATTGTGGCAGTCGACGCAGGCCTGTGAACCGTGAGTCCGGCGCAAAAGGAGGCCGTTTCCGGCCGCCTGGCTCCCGGAGTTCGCAACCACAAACCCTCGAGTGAAAACGCCGACGTTGCCCAAGGAATCCTCCACCTCGACCGACACGGTGTGGGCTCCATCAACAAGCGATGTGGTGTCGACATCAAACTCGTAGACCGCACAGTCGTCTCCACAAGCGTAATTTGTATTGATGATGGCACTGATTGAGATCGGCCCACCATCGAGACCCCACCTCACCGGATTTGATGCCGCCAAACCGTCCTGGTCGGAGACCTCGACCTTGAATCTATCGATGCCACCGACCACTGCGTCGTTTGCCGGGCTTTGAAAAACAAGGGTTGGTGGGTATGTGTCGGCAAAAGTCGCCATCGGCAACAATGTCGAAAGGACACCGAAGATCACTTGCAGGAAGAGGCGCCCCGAGTGGGTCCAGATTGAGGGTCGAGCGGCTGGAGGCAGGGTTTTCTTCCTCATGGTCCGTCTACCGTGAGCGTGTTGCTGTCGACATAATGAATCCCATGGCAGGTCAGACACTGTACGAGACCACCGCTGTCGAGAAGCAGGTCATTGGTCGGGTTGCTGTCCTCACCTGCGGTGCCCTGGGCCGCACCGTTACCATCAAGCGGTACGGGCCGGTCGTAACCCATTCCGTTGGCGTCGAGGGCCACGCCCACCGGGTGGCTCTTGAAGATGCCGTCATATGTTCGGACCGCAGAGTGATCCATCACCCATGAGCGATGACAGTCGCGGCAATAGGCGTCGCCAGTATCGTTGGCGCCGGAGTCGAGGGCGGATCGAAGAAATGGCCACGCAGCCGAGAACTCCCATCGCTCGCCAACCGCAAAGTTCCCGGTACCGAACGATATGCTGACGCCACTGTCGAGCGCCACATCGATGCCGGCTCCGAGAGTCGCGGGTGCCGCAGGAAACCAACTCGTTCCGTTGTCCTTCGAGTAGCGGAAGCGGGCGCTGCTTTGGTTGCCTGCAGTTACGATTTCGACGAGGAACCAAACGCCGGTCGAACCATTGAACAGACCGCCGGATGTCATCAGCCCGGTGCTCCCGAATGCAGTAACCTGCTTGGCAGGGCCGACCCGGGGAAGACCGCCGAAGCTCGCGGCGGAACTGTGCTGGTTGTGGCAAGTGGAGCAGACGACATTTCCGCCCATGACTCGCAACTGCATTGCCGGGTTTGTGGGCTCCTGGGTGCCCAGGGGGCTGTTGACGGCGGGCACGTCAAACGCGTGCGAGGTTCCCTGAGTTCCTGGGATCGCCACATCGGAGCTGTTGATCGGGAGGTCTCCCGCGGGCCCCGATGGGTTGTGGCACGACTGACACAGATTCACGTTGCCGGCAGAAGCCGTCAACCCGTCGCCCGCTGCGTGGTGCGTCACGTGACAGGGTGTCGTGCAGTCGGTGGTAACCGTAGAGCTCGTCCAGTGTGGGGGGTCCGACGCTTCTGCGACACCCGGGCTGTACCCAATGAAGATCATGGCGGCCACCTGCACAACCAGTATCTTGCCGAACCATGCCGCCTGATGTGGCCTTGCAACGGCGCTCGTCATGCGTCCCTCCAGTTGCGCGACCCAACGGGCACCTCGCTGATCCCTTCGAGCCGCATCACGGCCACCGCACTGTTCCGGAGATCAGGATCGGCTCGGGCTGCTGCTCTTCTGCAACCGAAGCTGGAATCACCAGCACGGCCCAGAAGTTCCCCTCGTTCAGCGTCAGCATTGTGAGCCCTATCGTACAGGTCTGCCCCGGCTCGAGCCATTCTGAGCTGCATGAGTCGAAGTCGACTGCAAACTCCAGGGCGTCGTCGCCTTGGATCCACGATGCGTCCAGGTACGCCGCCTTCCCGGTGTCGTTGCGAACTGTGACGAGCCGCAAACCGGCCTCGCCGCCGATATTGACCTGATTGAAGAGGACCGTGGACGGTGCGACCTGGAAGGCCCGCGCTTCCGGTGTGACCTTCGCTTTGGGTGTGGCTTCCGCCAGAGGCGTCACCCAGGCAGATGTGTCACCCGTCTCGAAGCCATCGGAAAACAATTGTGTGGCGGAACCGCTGAGCTTGACGGTGAATTCGAGATCGGCTGCCGCTGGGATTACCAGCTGAGCAAAGCTCTGGGTTGTGGAGCCGGGAATGAACTTCACCTCGATCCAGCACGACTGTCCGACATCGATCGGGTTCAAGCTGCAGTAGTCGGTGGTGAGATAAAAATCCGCGAAATTCTCTCCCGCGAAATGAACCTCCCCCACATTTACCTGTCCGGACCCGGTGTTGAGGACCTGGATCTGTTCGATGCGGCTGACGGCGCCGTCCTCGACCACACCGAAATCGAGATTGTTCGGGTTGGGAGTGAGCTCGAGGTGGATTCCTTCTCCGAACAACGCGACGGCTCTCGGGCTCCCAGAATCCGAGCTCGAAATTGTCACCGACCCGGCCACGGGCCCAGTGGCGCTCGGTGTGAAGTCGACCGACAAGGTACAGGATTCGCCGCCAGCCAGCTGTGACCCGCAGTTCGAGCTCACACCGAAGGGCCCCGTGCCGACGATGCCCGATATCGTGAGCGGCAGCGTGCCTGAATTACTCATCACCACTGGCTTGGTCGGACTCGTCGTTCCAATGGCTTGGGCCGTGAAATCCAGGCGTGCCGCGCTGAGAACGGCCTCAGCCGGAACGAAACCGGTGCCGAGCAGGGATACCGTATGTTGTCCCTCCTCAGCGCTCGATTGAAACGTCACGGAACCCTGGCTCGGACCCGACGAAATCGGAGCAAACACCACTGAGAATGTGCACCACGCTCCGGGATCGATGACGTCACAGTCGTTTGCCACGGCATAGGGTCCGACGACCCCGATGTCGTGGATGCCGAGTGGCGCGTTCCCGTTGTTCGTTACGATCACGTCAAGCGCCGCACCGACGGTTCCAACCTCCTGGCTCGGGAAAGAGAGGTTGGCGGTGGACAGCCCAATCTCTGGCACCGGCCAATCCACCGGTGCCACGCTGCCGAGTTGGAAGACCTGGATTCCCGGGGTGTTGACGGAAGCCACCAGGAGCTTTCCGAAGAGACCTGCCGGGGCGATTCCTGCGGCGGTCTTGAATTCGCCCAGGTTGTCGCCGTAGCTCCCGATCACCTCACGCAATGTGCCGTCAGGGTTGAACGTCTGGATCCAGTCCTGGTAGTTGTCGCTGGCGTAGATCATGCCGTCCGAGTCGATCGCGACATCGTCGAGCTCCACGAATTGCCCGACCGAACCGCCGGCTTCTCCGAATGCGCGGACCAGGTCACCGTTGAGATCAAACTCCTTGATTTGTCCGTGTCCGGCGTCAGCCACGATCACGTGGCCGTTGGGCATAACCCCCACGCCGCTGGGACCCAAGAACTGCGCCGGCTCGTCGCCCGTAGATCCGAAGTCGGCGACGACGCCACCGGCCTCGTCGTGAACAACAACCCGTCCTGCCTTCCGATAGAGGCTGACATATCGACGGTTGGTCAGATCGGCTGCCACGTCCGAAACCTCTCCAAGCCCGGTGCTGAGATCGAGAACGGGATTGCCGGCGCGATCGAAAACCCCGGCACCTGTTGTCGTTCCCACCAGGAGTCGATCCTGCCAGTCCACCGCTACCGCGGCCACACCGGGCATCGGAATGCGGTACATCAAATCGCCGGTCTCGAGGCGGATCGCCGTGATGCCGCCCGAGCCCCTATCGACCACAAATAGGTCGCCCATCGAATCCACATCGAGCCGGTGCGGAGAAGACAGGCCGGCCGTGATCATCCGTTCGGCCTCGACATCGCTGATCGCCAAAACAGTCGATTTGAACGCAGCCGCGCCGGTAGGATCTGTTGCGGTGCAAGTGACGGTCGCCGGGCCGGGGACAAGCGCCTCGAGGGTTGCTGAACCATCAACGCCGGGAGTCAGCGTTCCGACGTCAGTTGCCCAACCGTAGGACACCAGATCGCCGTCTGGGTCGGTGGCTGCGCACGTCAGCTGCGAACTTTCACCGGGGCGGAAGGCTACCGGTTCAGCGATGAGAGAGTCGATGACCGGCGCGGCGTTCGGGGTTGACGTCACCTGAACCAAGACGTTCGCGGTGGCCGATTGGCGACCGCCGCAGAGCATGCCTCCGCTGTCGGACAGTGATACCGAGAGGGTGTAGTTGGCCTCGGTGCTCGGCGCCTGCCACTGTGCGGTAGCTGTATAGGGGGAGCCCGACGCGCCGTTGTTCTCGAGCACAAAGACGCCGCCATCTGCCGACCAGGCAGTGAGGTCCGATCGAATATACAACCCGCAGCCAGTGGAACAAGTCGTTGAACAATCCGGGTCTTGAGCAGAGACTTCCAACCCGATCAGCCCGCCTGGGGCGACGACTGTTGTTGACACGCTGAAACTGTCGATCACCGGGGACGCTGCCCAGACTCCGCTTGCCGAAAAGAGCATCAGCAGCACCAAAAGAACCGTGGAAAAGCGCCTGTTTGTGGAAAGCGAGTATCGCATCAGGGTGGACCCCACCCGGTCTCCACCAGCTGAAACAGCTTGTAGGATTTGCGGGCTCGACCCTTGACCTGCGGAATATCACCCAATACGACTGCCCTCCTGAGCACAATCTGTAAATAGCAAGAACCGTTCCATCTCGAGTAAAAGAGACAAGATCGCAAAATATTCGCTAGAATGGCGGGGATGAACCTCGGATTTTTGCACTCCGGACTTCTGCAGCGTCTGATTGCTCGCATACCGAGCCCCAGACGTCGGATCCTGCTGTTGGTGGTGCCGATCCACATTGTGGCCTTCACACTGCTCTTTTTCGGGATCATGCGACTTGTGGAAATCGAGATCCTGAACGCCCACAGCCTCGATGGCGGCCACTTGCTCGGGGAAATAGTCGAGGATCTTCATCCCCTCATGGTTGGAAACCAGGAAGAGGAGATTCATGGCGCAGTCAGCGAATATGCTGACGCCCACAAACTCCTCGATCTCAAGATTTTTCGGATGACTGGCGCCGAGGCCGGATCGCGGAATCAGGTCGACCCCGAGGTCGCGGAATTCCTGGCGGGCAGGGAGGACGAGCTTTTTCGATTCGAGCGCGACGGACAGAATGTCACGATGCATGGGATGCGCCGTATTCGGTCGGAGGCTGAGTGCGTCGAGTGCCATGCCCCGGCTGTAACTCTCGGTGCGGCAACGATGCGGCTCGATCTCACCGATCAAATGGGCTCCGCCCACGGGAGCATCAGGCGCAACCTCGCAATGCTGATTGCCGGTTGGGCGCTTCTGGTGGGAATTGTCAACATCTGGCTGGGTAGGATGACACGGAGGTCAATGGCGCAATTTCAGCTGCGTGAAAGTCCTCAAGAACTCAGCACCCGACAAACAAAAGACGCCCCCGGCCTGTTGCTGGATCCGGTGTCTGCAGAACTTTATGAGTCTCTTCGAAATTTCCGTGAGACTCAGCAGAGTCTCGACGCCGAGGTCACCAACCGCCTGCGCCGTGCAGAGCACATGGCGTCGCTTGGCCAGCTTGCCGCGGGCCTCGCACACGAGATCAAGAACCCACTTGCAGGCATTCGCGGGGTCATCGAACTGCTGCGGGACGAAACTGAGGATGAGCCGCAGCGCAATTTGTTTGAACAGATCGTCAAAGAGCTTGATCGGGTCAACCGAACCATTCACTCGCTGCTCAGTTTTGCCAGACCTTCGCTTCCCAATCGGGTCCCGACCGATGTCAGTGGACTGATTGAGGACTCGGTCCGTCTGCTTCTTCCGAGTCTCCAAAAGCAGAACATATCGCTGGAAATCGAGGTCGCACCAGGCGTCGACACTTTCGAACTCGATCCGACACATATTCGGCATGTGCTGGTGAATCTCGTCACGAATGCCGCCGACGCTATCGAAAACGGTGGCAACATTTCCATTCGTGCAATCACCTCTCCCAACGGGGATGATCTTTTTCTTTCGGTTTCCGATGACGGGCCTGGCATCGATGTCGGGTTCCAAGATAAGATATTCGAGCCGTTCTACACCACCAAGTTCACAGGCACCGGGCTCGGTCTCGCGGTTGTGAACAGTCTCGTTTCACGGAGTGATGGGGTCGTCGAGCTGCAATCAGAACCTGGTCGAGGAACCACTGTTTATGTTCTGCTTCCAGGTAGGGTGAACAAAGATGATCCGGCAAGTTTCGCGACGAAGGGTTAATTGATGGCGCTGATTCTATTGATCGAGGATGAAAAGCTCCTGAGATGGTCGTTGAAACAACGCCTCGAGAAAGAGGGCCATACGGTCCACACAGCAGAAAACCTCGGGGAGGCCGAGGTCCATGTGACCCAGCACTTCCCGGATATGGTGCTCCTCGACCTTTCTCTTCCTGACGGTCACGGTTTGGATTTCTATGAAAAGTACCAGGACACTCTCGATGAGTCAGTGGTGTTGGTGATGACCGCAGTTGGAGAAGTCGAGGACGCGGTCCGGGCGATGAAGTTAGGGGCCTTGGATTTCCTGTCCAAGCCCATCGATCACAAGGCGCTCATCGCTCTGGTCAACCGCTCCCTCGACGTACGTGCGACCAGACGGGACGCCCAGGTGGCAAAGAGTATCCGCCAGCGGAAGCTTGACGTTGACATCGTGGCGCATTCGCCCCAATTCAGAGAAACACTCGAGTTGGCCTGCGAGGTTGCACAGTCCGACGTCGACACCATCCTGCTGCTGGGTGAGAGTGGCACCGGGAAAAACGTCGTCGCACGGTACATTCATGTCAACTCCTCGCGCAGCGAGGGGCCGTATCTCGAGGTCAATTGCGCCGCAATCCCAGAGCAGCTCCTCGAGAGCGAGCTCTTTGGCCATGAGAAGGGCGCCTTCACCGACGCGAAGAAGAGCAAACCGGGGACCTTCGAACTCGCGAACGGGGGAACCGTGCTGCTCGACGAAATCGGAGAGCTCCGGCTGGATCTCCAGGCCAAACTTCTCCACCTGCTTGAAAATCGGGTGTACCGGCGTGTTGGAGGGGTTCGCGAGATCCGGGTTGATGCGCGCATCGTTGCCCTTTCAAATCGGAATCTCCGGTCGATGGTGCGGGAAAAAACGTTTCGAGATGATCTCTACTTCCGGATCAGCGTCTTCCCAATCCAGGTGCCGTCATTGAGGGAACGGCACGAGGATATCCTTCCTCTTGCGCGCAACTTTCTCAAATTTCTTCAGGCCAAGTCTGGAAAGAGCATCAAGGGATTCAGTCGCGAGGCCGAAAACGTGCTCCTTTCTTACTCCTGGCCCGGAAATGTACGGGAACTCAGAAACGTGGTCGAGCGCGCCATCATCCTGGAAAAGGGAACCGAGATCTCCCTCCGGTCGTTGATCCTCGACACCATCGAGCCCCCCCCGATGTCCGAGACCGGTTCCGGAGGAGGAATGCCCGAGGGCATCGTTCCGCTTGATGAAGTTGAAGGGGAGATGGTCCTGCGCGCCATGACAGCTTCTGGCGAGAACCAAACACGGGCCGCCGAACTGCTGGGGATCACCCGCGACCAGCTTCGATATCGCCTCAAAAAATTCCGTTTCGGCGGGTGAGTCCCAACCAAACGCGAGTCCGATAAACGAGGGCGGTACGTTCTCGTCGGATTGTGTTTGCCCTTTGCGGGGAGCGGAGTCCGGTGTCCCCAACGACCTGATGTCGTGGCACGCACTTTGCAGTGATAACTCTTTCGACGATGACGCGGCTACTCCTTGTTGACGGTTCCGATTTGATGGGTTGGCTGGTTGCACACCTGATCCCGCGTGATGTGGAGATCGTCAGAGTGGCGAGCTTCGCCGAGGCGGATCGATGCCTCCGTGAGCAACCTCCTGATGCGGCAATTTTCAACCTCATGCCGCGCCACCTGAACTGGCGGACCCTGCTCGACCGGTGCGTTCATCGTCAGTGCGTCGTGCCTTACCTGTGTTGCTCTGCGATCGACAACGATGAAGAGCGTGACGGGCCGCTTCCCTGCCGCCCGGAAGACTTCTTCACGAAGTCTATTTCGCAAAACGATTTACGAAAGCTGCTCGAGCGTCTCCTCTCGGAGTCTCGAGGCCGACAAGGAGGGCGTTTTTCGGGACAACGGGGGCGTATCGGAGGTCCCGAAGATCGGAAGCTCGACCCGACGCCCGCATGAGGACGGTGAATGCGTCCGTCCGAGAATTTGTACCGAGGAAAACTGGTTTGAGTTGGATACTGTGCAGCAGCTAGGTAGACTGGGCCCAGAAAAACTCGGATGTTGGGAGCGAAGGGCCGAAGTGATCCCCTCCAGGAAAAGGGTATGTGGAATATCACCCATAATCGGTTTATAGCTGGGGCAGGAGCCGCAGCCATGATGTTGGCAATGGTTGCGGTCGAAGGTGCATCTGCAGAGCACCCGCGCCTGGTGAGCATCGAGTCAACCAAGTGCACCACCTGCCACGACGACCTTCTGCGGGGGGCAACCCATATTCATCCGCCTGTGGAGGATGACTGCACGTCTTGCCACAACGTAGATGTGGGCGAAATGGGGACGAACGTCGAACTTGTGGCGCCAGAACCTGAACTCTGCCTGGTGTGCCACGACGACAAGTCTGCGGCGGTCGCCGGCGATCTCAAGGCGCCGCACGCTCCGGTGATGGACTCATGCCTCCATTGCCATCAAGTACACGCCGCGACCCAGGGCCATCTGCTGGCGGTCGCCGAAAGTGAAGTTTGCTTTACCTGCCATGAACCGGACGAGGTCAATGCCGGACACGAGCTGCCGGTCAGCCGTTCGCGTTGCGGTAGCTGCCACGAAGCTCACGGGTCTGACACGCCCGCCATGCTCCTGGGTTCGCAGATCCATCCGCCGTTTGAAGATGGGTCGTGTGAAGGTTGCCACCGCCGTCCCCGTGGTACGAAGCTCCGTTTGTCCGTCGAGGGGGCGAATCTGTGTTTTGCCTGCCACTCCGACCTCGAAACTGCGTTTGGAATGGATTCGGTGCACACCCCGGTCAGAGAAGGGCGCTGCGTCGAGTGTCATCAGCCCCACATGGCGAACGAGGAAGCCCTGCTTAGAATTTCCGGCCCGGGGTTGTGCTTTTCATGCCATCGAGACGTAGAAAACCTGGTGAAAGGCAGAGGGGCCCATGCGGCCGCCGCCGAAGATTGCGCAACTTGCCACGATCCCCACCGGAGTACCGAAGCATTCCAGCTCACGGAGGCGATTCCCGAGCTGTGCCTCTTGTGCCATGATCCCGATCAGAATCTGATCAATATCCACCTCGGTGCCGACATGACGACGGTGAACTGCAGTGAGTGCCACGATCCGCACGGTTCATCGTCGAAATCACTCCTCGCATCCGGCTCGGTCCACGCCCCGTTCGAGGATACCTGTGCTGGATGCCATCTGGGATCGGCTTCGAATTTGATCGAGGGTGGGGGTTCGGCACTGTGCTACGCCTGCCACGCTGACCTGGAGAGCCAGATCCAGGGTGCAACCGTGCCGCACGCGGCCCTTGAAATCGCGGAGTGTACCGATTGCCACTCGCCTCATGCCTCCCGTCAGCCCCGTTTGTTGAGGGCGCCCGGCGGCGGTATCTGCCTGAATTGCCACGAGGACCAGGGCGCAGGGGCTGATCAGCTTGCTCACGGTGCTGTTGGCTGGTTTGGATGTCAGAGCTGCCACTCGCCGCACGGAGGCAGTCAACCAAAACTCCTGCGAGAGGCGGGCAACGAGCTCTGCCTGGGATGCCACCTCGAAGAGAATATCGATCGCGCCGAAAGTGGCGATCTCGAGCTGCGGTGGGGATTTACGGTGCCCTCGCACAGCGCCGAAGATCTCCGTCTGGTTGTTCTCGACGGGTTCCGAAATCGCGACCACCCGATTCGTAACCACCCAGTAGCAGGTACCGTTGAAGGCGGGGGCCGCACCCGGGTTGCAAAGTCGCTGATTGGGGATGAAATCAGCTGCCGGTCATGTCACGACGCCCATGCGGGGGCCAGCCGCGGCCTCTTTGCTTTCGGGGCTGCTTCCAGCGCAGAGCTGTGCGTCGCCTGCCACCCTCGATGACGGAAAAGGAAAATTGATGCGACCTCGTAGATTCTTGGTGATTCTCACGTTGGCGGCTCTTGGTGGCTGTGCCTCAGGTACGAACTCGGAGCGATCTGCGGGCGGATTGGTAGGCGTTCAATTCCCACCGTACCCGGATGAACCGGTGATCGAGTGGGTTGCGTCCTACGCTACCCTGTCCGATGTTGGGGGTGGACAATCCAAATGGTCGAGGGCGATCACCGGTGAAATCGAGCGCGAGCCCGGTCTGGTCGCGCCGACCGGCGTGGCCATTGGCCCGGGCAACGAGTTATATGTGGCCGACCAGGAGCTCGACGGAATCGTCATCATCGACCCTCGGTTTAAACGCTTCGACCTGTTTCACGGTGCCGGTCAGGGGCTTCTCAGAAAACCGGTTGGCGTGGCGGTCGCTGACGACGGAACATTGTATGTTTCCGACACTGTGGCGCGTGCGGTTTACGTCTTCGACGCAGGGCTCACCTTTCGCGCCAGCTTGGGCGGGCCGCAGCTTTTCACCCATCCGACAAGCCTGGCCCTGTCGGCTGATGGCGCCCGGCTCGCCGTCTGCGATACCGTAGCCCACAAGGTTCATGTGGTCGATGTCCATAGTGGCGAAGTTGTGCTGTCCCTTGGCGGTGAAGCGCGAAGTGGACGCGAGGGTGAGTTTCACACGCCCTATGCCGTGGCATTTGACGAAGAGGACTATCTCTACGTCTCCGATTACCTCAACTTTCGCATCCAGGTTTTCGATCCGGCGGGCGATCTCGAACTGGTGTTTGGTCAGATAGGCGACCGGCCGGGGGATCTCAACCGGCCGCGCGGTCTTGCCGTCGACTCTACCGCCGGCGTCATTTTCGAGGTCGATGGGGCCTACCAGTTGGTGCAGATGTTCAATCTCGACGGCGAGATTCTGATGTGGTTCGGCGGCCCTGGAACAGGGCCGGGTGGATTTGACCTTCCCTCGGGGATCGCACGTCGCGGCAATCTTCTGGCGGTCGCCGACACCCTCAACTCAAGGGTTCAGCTATTCCGCTTCCTCGGCCCACCGGGGGAGTCCGTCGGGTCTGGGGAATAGTCCACACGGCTCCCTGCAAATGGGTGAAATGACCCGATATGCAGCCCCCCGTCTGGATTCGGGGACTCTCAAAACTGGCATGTGATTTGCGAAGGTTTTGTGTCGGGCGCCGAAACTGTGGAGCCTTAAATTTCGACGAGATGGGGTCCGAGGGCGGACCGCAAGGAGGAACTCATGAGAAAGATCTTTGGCGTAACGCTGGGCCTTGTTTTGATTGCCGGGCTCGCGGGCGCGCAGATCACAGGGAGCAAGCACGATTTCAGCGGCCAGGGCTGGGGTACGACCGAGATCTGCCAGCCGTGCCACACACCGCACAATGCGTCCACGGCGCTGCCGGTCGTGTTGTGGAACCACGCGGTGACGACTGCCAACTATACGCTTTACAGCAGCCCGACGATGGACGCCGTCACCGGCCAACCGGATGGAGTTTCAAAAGCCTGTCTCTCGTGCCATGACGGGACAGTCGCATTGGACTCCTTTGGTGGATCCACAGGTTCAACCACCATTTCAGGTCCCGCGAACTTCGGCACCGATCTCAGCAACGACCACCCGGTCAGTTTCGCGTATACCAACGCGCTGGCAACGGCTGACGGCGGGCTCCATCCACCCACGACAACGTCGAGCGGCCTCGGAGGCACGATCTCCGCCGACATGCTGTTCGGCAACGCAAGTGATCAGGTGGAGTGCGCATCGTGCCACGACGTGCACAACGCAGCCAATTTGCCGTCGTTGCTCCTGAAGGCCAACACCGGCAGTGCGCTCTGTCTTACCTGTCACGACAAATAAGCGCCCGTGACGTTGTGTGCACCTCTTGTGCACTGAGTTGCTGACAGGGAGGCGCCTCGCGTCTCCCTGTTTTCCGTCCGAATCCGCTAGACTGATTGCGGATCAACATCAGGAGGCCAATTGTTATTGAGTCGCGTTGCATCAGCGTTGGTCTGCGGAGCGCTGACTTTAGGAATCCATACTGCTATCGCAGCTGACGATGGGCCGGTTGTGGTGGTGGTGAACGGTGTCCAGATCAAGTCGTGGGAGGTGGAGCGGGAGTTTCAGAGGCTTCTACCCCAGACTTCCTTTCACGGACGGGTCAAGGGTGATCGCCGATTGGAGCTCGAACAACAGGCAACCGAAGTCCTGGTAGTGAAAGAGCTCAAACGCCAGTGGGCCGGCCGGGAGAATATGGTTATCGACGGTGCCACGATTGACGGCGAACTGGCTGAGGTTCGGGCGCGGTTCGTCGACGATTCGGCATACCGTGAAGCCCTTAAAGAACACGGCATTTCCGAAGCCGAGC
>Ga0316195_10000423_pt1 | contig 16720 bp, 9 predicted proteins | sample Phised1_MG_FD_204937 | JGI IMG/M metagenome (GOLD analysis project Ga0316195, IMG submission 204937) | Coastal sediment microbial communities from Maine, United States - Phippsburg sediment 1 | ecosystem: Environmental > Aquatic > Marine > Coastal > Sediment | place: USA: Maine | collected...
ACATCTCGACTCTACCGGGTGCGTAAGTTCGACGACGTGCCAGGAAGCTGACATCCGATTCGGCGGCCGCACCGGCCAAGGTCAGCTTACGGCGACCTCAGCGTAGACCCGGTTCCGGCCATCAAGCGTCGTTCGTGGCCGACTGCTTCCGGGCAGACCCATCCGTGAGCGTCATGCGCACACGGCGCGCATTGCTTCCCCCGCTGCAGTTTGGCGTCGTAGTGCGCCGCACCGGTCCGCGGTTCAACCCGCCCTCGATCGCAGTACGCGTGCGGCGTTGAGGCCCGAGGTGGTCGCGGCCTCGATGCAGCCGGCGTTCCAGTGCCCTAGCGTCCAGTCGCCGGCCAGTACCAAGTTGTCCAGGCCCGAGCCGTCGGCATTCAGCCTCGCCGAGGTGCTGCCGGCGACCGACAGCACGTAGCGCTCCGTAGGCTCGACATTCGCGCGCACGTACTGCGCCTGCAGCCGCGCCGGGCCTTTGACCTCGACGCGGTCGCAGAGCAACGTCCAGTCGAAGCCGCTGCCGCCCGCCGCGCTCGCCGGCCAGAGGACGCCGGCATAAGCCAGCAGCCAGTCGCGCGTCAGCTGCATCGCTGCGGGTCCGCTGCCCGCGGTGGCGACAAGGCTCTCGTCGAGCGGCCCGCACAGGTAGTGCAGGCTGCGCGGCGCGGTCGCCGGGTCGGTCCAGCACTCGCGCTGCAGTTCGTCGCTGCGGTCGGCCCAGACGTCGAGCGGCTCCGGGCCGGCATCGATCGGCACCGGGCCATGCGTCCAGCCGAGCTCTTGCAGCGTGCGCGTCATCCATAGCTGCGCGCCGACCGTCGGCACGGTGACCATGGCGTCGAACATCGCGCCCCAGCCCGGCACGCGGCCGCGGAAGTCGGCGCACAGGTCGCTCACCTCGGCCAGCGACGCGCCGAGCACGAGCAGGTCGAAGTCGTCGCCGGCGCGCAGCGTCCGCTGGTCCACCCGCTTCCAGCCGCCCGTCCTGGATTCGAGGTTCACGCCGCGCAGCGCTTCGCCCTGTTCGAGCTGGACGTACAAGGGCTCGCTAGGCCAGCACTCGAGCCGCTGCGGAGTCTGACCGGGGAAGTCGAGGAAGAAGGTCGGCTGGTAGTCGGCACCGCCGTTGACCGTGGCCTGCACGTCGAAGTGCACCGCGGCGACCGAGCGTGCCGCCGCATCGAGCTCGAGGCGCGTCGCGCAATGGAAGAAGCGGAACTTCACGCCCTGCTGGACGAGCGCGCGGTAGATCGGCGCGATCACCACCTCGCCCATGCCGGCGCGCATCTCATAGACCACGTAGTCGGGGTAGTCGAGCGCGATGCGCAGCACGGTCATCAGCGCGGCGCCGGCGGCGAAGTCGGCGTTCTCCCACGACACCACGCCGCCGCGGTAGGCGAAACACAGGTCGTAGAGCGCGCGGATCGGCGCCGAGCTCAGCGTCGCCTCGCGCGCGCCGTGGCGGCGGAACCAGGAGCGCGCGTCCTCGCGGTCGAGCGGGTCGAAGCCGTGGTGCAGCACGCCGTCGCGCAGCATGCCGCCCAGTGCGGTGATCGCCAGGTCGGCCATGATCGCGTCGCGGCGCAGTTCGTCGCTCAGGTCGGTGAAGCCGGCCTTGCGATCCATCAGCAGGTCGCGCAAGGCCTCGACCGGCGCGGCGACATCGGCATCGGCCGCCGAGGGGTCGCCGGCCAGCGCCTCGACGCGCTCGGCGACTGCGCGCACATGGTCGCGGACCGCCGCCGCCACCACTTCGACGTCACCCAGCAACTGGGCAAGCAGGCCGCGGTGCCCGGCGTTGTCACCGGCGCGCTGCGCGTGGCCGTGCAACAGGCGCGCGCGTCCTTCGATGAAGGCAACGATCGCACGCAGCCAGCCGAGCACGTTCTGCGCGGTGGACTGCGGACCCAGCGTGCCATACTTCCTAGGGAACGAGACCGGCCAGACCTTCCAGCCGCCCACGTCCTCCATGTACGGGGTGTCGGTCTGGCCCTGAAACAGTTCCAGCATTTCCGGCCCGCGCCCTAGCGCCGTGTAGCAGCGCTGCAGCAGGCTCCAGGCGTTGTCGTAACAACCGAACCAGACGTGCAGCCCGTGTTCCTCGATGCGCTTGCCCATCCCGTCGTTCAGGTTGCGCCCGCTCGCGCCCTTCCCGCCGGCGCGCCAGCCGAGCTGGTAGATCGTCACGTCGAAGCGCTCGGCCGCGCCGGGTTCGCGCAGCAGTTCGGCCGCAGTGGCCAGCGCGGCCATGCCGCCGCCGATGATTGCGACGCGGCAGCGCTGCGGGGTTGAAGTCATGGGCACGGCTCCTGGGTTTGGTGGCGCGCCGGGGCGGTGGCGCCGCGCGAAGATAGGCAGCGCGCGTCGGGCTGTCAACCGCGGGTGGCGATGCTGAACGCCACCAGCGCGGACGGCTGGCTGCCGCGGCTGCTCTCCACGCGGCCGGGCGCGCCGCGCGGCGAGGCGGCGTGTTTCGAAGCCGCGGTGCTGTGGGTCGACGTGTCGGGCTTCACCGCGCTCAGCGAGCTGCTCGCCGAGCAAGGCCCGGCCGGCGCCGAGCGGCTGTCGGAACTGCTCAACGAGCGCTTCGGCGCGCTGATCGACGTCGTTGCGCGGCACGGTGGAGACATCACCCATTTCGCCGGCGACGCGCTGTGCGCGGTGTGGCCGCTCGGCGCCGAGCTGCCGCTGGAGGCGGCGCTGCGCCTGGCCGCGTCGGCGGCGCTGGCGCTGCAGGCGCTGCCCGACGACCCCGGCCGGCGCGCAGGCGAGCCGCCGCTTAGGGTGCGTGTCGGCGTCGCCGCCGGCCGCTGCGCCTGGGCGGTGCTCGGCGGCGAGGCCGAAGCCTTTTTCGTCGTCGGCGGCGCGCCGCCGGCCATCGCCGCGGCGGCGGCGGCGGCGGGATCGCCGGGCGAGGTGGTGGTCGCGGCGATCGCCTGGCCGCTACTGCATGGCACGATCGACGGCGGCGAGGTCGGCCCCGGCGGCGACCGGCGGCTGCAAGCGCTTGCCGACATTGGCGCGGTCGTGTCGGAAGCCGATGTCGCGCCGCCGGTCGGCGCCGGGACCGCAGCGCGCTTCCTGCCGCTGGTGCTGCGCGAGCGGCTGGCGCTGTCGGGCGGCTGGCTCGCCGAGTTCAGGTACGTGACGGTGCTGTTCGTCGGCTTCGGTGACGGCGACTTCGCCGACCCCGGCCACCACGCGGCGGCGCAACGCCAGGTGCTCGCACTGCAGGCGGTGGTCGAGCGTTTCGAGGGCACGGTGCACCAGCTCGTCGCCGAGGAGCGCGGCGCGACGCTGATCGCCGCCTGGGGCCTGGCCGGCGTGACGCACGAGGACGATTCGCGGCGCGGCATCGAAGCCGCGCTTGCCATGCATGCCGCGCTGATGCGGCTGGGTGTGCCCTGCGGCGTGGGCATCAGCACCGGGCGCCTGTTCTGCGGCGTGCGCGGCAGCGCGGCGCGGCGCGAATGGGCGATCGTCGGCGACCGCATGAACCTCGCCGCGCGGCTGATGCGCGCCGCGGGCCAAGGCGTGCTGTGCGACGACGGCACCGCATCGGCCGCCGCGGCGCGGCAGCACTTCGAGCCGCTGCCACCGATGGCGCTGAAGGGCAAGGCCAGGCCAGTGCCGGTGTTCCGGCCCATGGGCGCCGCGCCAGCACGCGCCGCGGCGGTTGAACTGTTCGGCCGGGACAGCGAGGCGGCGCAGTTCGAGGACTGGCTGCACGATCTGGGCGAGGGCCGCGGCGGCATCCGGCTGATCGAAGGCGGAGCCGGCATCGGCAAGTCGGCGCTGCTCGCCGGGCTCGCGCGCCGCGCGGTCGCGCGCGGCGCCACCGTCATCCGCGGCGAGGGAGACGCGGTCGAAAGCGGCACCGCGTACTTCGCCTGGCGGGGTCTGCTGCGCGCGCTGCTTGGCGTCGAAGCCCGCGCCGCGGCGGACGAGGTCGCGCGCATCCTCGGCGAGCAACTGGCCGGCGAGCCGGCAGCACGCGAGCGTTTCGCGCTGCTCAACGACGTGCTCGCGCTCGACCTGCCCGAAACCACGGTCACCGCGGCGATGGAGCCGCGCGGCCGCGCCGACGCGCTGCGCGAGCTGGTGAGCGCTTGGCTGCGCCGCGCGGCAGAACGTCGGCCGCTGCTGGTCGTGATCGACGACGCGCAGTGGCTCGATTCGGCCTCGTGGTCGCTGCTCGCCGCCGCCGCCTCGCAGCACGCGCAGGCGGTACTGTTTGCCGTCGCGCTGCGCCCGGTCGACGTGCCGCAGCCCGCCGGCCTGCGCCGCCTGCTGGAGGCCGGCGCCGCGCGGCTCGCGCTCGCGCCGCTGGCGCCGGCCGACGCGCTGAGCATGGTCTGCGCGCGGCTCGGGGTCGATGCGCTGCCGCGCGCCGCCGAGGCGCTGATCGTCGAGCGCGCGATGGGCAACCCGTTCTTCAGCGAGCAACTCGCGCTCGCGCTGCGCGACGCCGGGCATCTGGTGATCGACGGCGGCCGCTGCCGGCTCGCGCGCGCCGACGCCGAGCTCGGCTCGCTGGCGGTACCCGAGACGGTGCAAGGCGTGGTCACCGGCCGCATCGACCGCCTGGGCGGCGACGAGCAGCTGACGCTGAAGGTCGCCGCAGTGATCGGCCGCAGCTTCGGCGAACGCGTGCTCGGTGCGGTGCATCCGGCCGCACCCGCGCCGCCGCTGCTCGGCGGCCAGCTGCGCCACCTGCAGCAGCTGGAGTTCACGCGCCCCGACGCGCCCGAGCCCGAGCCGACGCACGAGTTCGTCCATGCGATCACGCAGCAGGTCGCCTACGACCTGATGATCTACGCGCAGCGGAGGCAGATGCACCGTGCCGTCGCGGCCTGGGTCGAGCAGCGTTTCGAAGGCGCGCTCGACCCGCACCTGCCGCTGCTGGCGCACCACTGGGCGCAGGCCGCCGACGCCGAGCGCGCGTTGCACTACCTGGAACGCTCGGCCGCGCAGGCGCTCGAGCGTTTCGCCAACGACGAGGTGTTGCGCTTCGTCGGCCGGGCGCTGGCGATCGTCGCGCAGGGCGGGCTGGCCATCGACGCACCGCGCCGCGCACGCTGGTCGTGGTTCCAGGGCGAGGCGCTGTTGAAGCTGGCGCGCTATGCCGAAAGCCGCGGCCATTTCCTCGACGCGCTGCAGCGCCTCGGCCAGGCGGTGCCGGCCTCGCGCGCCCGGCTCGGACTGCGGCTGGCCGGGCAGCTGCTGCTGCAAGGGGTGCACCGGCTGCGCGGCGGAGCGCGTCGGGTCTCGAGCGGCGCCGCAGCCGAGGACCTGCGGCTGGCCGCGCACCTGCACCAGCGGCTGGCCGAGGTCGGCTACTGGGGCCACGACATGCTGACCCTCCTGCACAGCACGGTGGCGTCGCTGAACCTGGCCGAGCGTGCCGGCGCGTCGCGCCAGTTGCAGCTGGCCTACCACGTATTCGGTTTCGTCGCCGGACTGGCCGGCTCGCCTGCGCTGCAACGCCGCTACACGCGGCGCGCGGCGGCCCTGGCGCCACACGTCGGCCATGTCGAGACCGACGCCTTCGGCGCGCAGATCGACCTGATCTACTTCAACGGCCAGGCGCGCTGGGTCGAGATGGAAGACGCCGCGCGCCGCGCCAGCGCGTTGTTCGAGCGCATCGGCGAACGCTTTCGCTGGCAGTCGTGCGTGGTGCTGCGGGCCTGGGGCGCGCTGCACCGCGGCGATGCCGAGGCCGCGCTCGGGCTTTTCCGCGAAGCGCTGGCGATGGCCGGCAGCGAAGGGCCGTCGCAGGTGCAGCTTTGGTGCGGTGCCGGCCTGGTCGCGGTGCGTCTGGCATCGGGCGGCGCGGCCGCCGCAGCGGACGTGAACCGGCTCGAAACGCTGCTCGCGCAAGGCGTCGATCACAGCGACGCGATCCTCTGCCACGGGCTGCTAGCACTGGCGCACCAGCGCGCGCACGACGACGACGCCTGCGCCCGCGACGCCGCGAGCGCCACCGCGCTGATCGACAAATGGCCGCCGGCGTCGTTCCACACGCTGCTCGGCAATGCCGCGGTCGTCCAGGTGCGGCGCGAGGCCTGGCAGCGCCGGCGCGATGCTGCCGCCGCCGCCGCGTGGCGGCATGCGATGCGCGGCTTGGCGCGCCTGGCTATCGCCTGCCCGGTTGGCGTGCCTTATCTGTGGAGCGCCCGCGCGGCGCAGGCTGCCGCGCAAGGCCGACCGGCGCGCGCCGCGCGCCAGCGCCGCCGCGCCGATGCGCAAGCGCAGCGCCTGGGCATGCGGCTGCTGCCGGGTTGGGCGTAGTCGCGCGGCCTCGCAGACGCCGCGCCGACGTTCACTCCAGCGCCCCGCGCCAAGTCTTGCCGAGCTTCCAAAGCACGCAGTCGGCCTCGATGAAGGGCTTCAGCACCTCGGGCGTGTGGAGCGGCCAGACCGCGCAAGGCGCGGCGCTGACGCCGCTGCGCTCGATCAGCGCATTGACCGCGCGGCGCGCCGCTTCGTTGGCCGCTTCCATCGTCGCCAGATTGGTGTAGGTGCGCACGTAGTCGCTGGCCAGCACGAGGTTCGGTACCGCGGTGCCGGCCTCGGGCCGGTGAACCCAGCTGCCGACGAGGTTGACGAACAGCCGGCTGTCGTTGGCGACCATCGTCGGGTCGAAGCGCACGCCTGGGTCGATGAACCAGCGCGGCAGCGCCTCGGGCAGCGGGTTCGACCCGTGCGCCGGCACCAGGCTGCGGCGCAGTTGGGTCCACACGTCCAGCGCCACCTGCTCGGCCCGGCATTGCCGGGCCGTGAGGTTCTTGCCGTCGGGGCCGGGGAAGCACAGCCCGGGCGCATCCCAGTCGGAGATGTCGATCGACAGCACGCCGCCGACATGCCCGTCACCGAGCCGGGCGAAGTCGACGCCTCGCCAGAACTGGCGCTGCGAGATGCCGGTCAGCGCCCACGGCGAGTCGATCAGCGACAGGTGGCCGTGCACCAGCGGCACGTCGACCTCGGGCAGGTAGAACTGGATGCCGACCATGTCATAGACGTTCGCGGCGATGCGGCCGATGCCGGCGAGCTTCGGGTCGGCCTGCAGCAGCGCGGGATTGATGAGCGGCGCGGTGTACTCGACCGGCAGCGCGCAGACGTAGTAGTCGGCCGTCCACGGCCGCGAGCTGCCGTCGGGCGCGCGGCTGTCCACGCCGGTGATGCGCTGGCCGTCGCAGGCGATGGCCGTCACCGTCTGGCCGAACTCGAAGCGCACGCCGGCAGCCTCGAGGTAGTCGCGCCAGGGCGTGATCCACACCGGGCTCGTCGGCCCGTCGAGCAGCCGGTCCAGCGGCGTCTTGTGGTCGCTCATGCCGTAGATCAGCTGCGTCAGCACCACGCCGCCGGCACGCACGTTGGCGAGGTCGGCCCGCGCCGCGACCAGGCAGCGCGTCAGGCCGTTGACGAAGTATTCGTTGAACGCCGGCGAGCGCTGCTTCGCGTCCATGAAATCCAGCCAGCTCTGGTTCTCGAACTCGTGCAGCGCACGGTCGGGGCAGGCGGTCATCAGCTGCCAGAGCTTCAGCGCGAAGAAGGCGAGGTCGTCGTCGCTGAGGCCGGTGTCGGCGGTGAACAGCGTGCGCAGCGTGCGCAGCAGCTCGCGCAGCGTGCGCGGCTGGTGCGGCAGCAGCTTGATCGGCGGCTTGCCCATGCGTGCCAGCATCTCCAGACTGGCGGCGACCAGGTGTTCGGCGACGCTGCCGCCGGCCGCGGCCGGGATGCGCGTCATCGTGTCGATGACGTGGCGGTAGAAGCCAGGAAAGAAGCGAAAGCCGTGCTCGCCGGGCAGCGGCCGGTTCGGCGGCACCGCCGAATTGGGCACCTCCATGCTGCGCGCCTTGCCGCCGGCCACTTCGCGCTGCTCGAGCACGGTGACCGCGAAGCCGCGCTCGATAAGTTCGTGCGCCGCGGAAAGCCCGCCGACGCCGCCGCCGAGGATGAGCACCGAAACCGTCATCACCTGTCCTCCGCCGCAGCAGCTCCAGCCTCGTCGATCAACCAGGCCTGCAGCCAGGTGTCGGCGCAGTGACGGAAGCGCTGCACCTGGCCTGCGTCGTTGAAGTGCCAGACGTGCACCGCGTCGACGTCCACCACCTTGCAGCCGGTGGCGCGCGCTGTGTACTCCAGGTTCACCAGGTCGACTACCTTGCTGGTGTGGCCGAAGATCTTGCCGACCTCGAAACACGTGATCTCGACGTTCGAGAACAGTGCCTCGAAGAACGTCGGCACCTCGACCCCTCCCTTCAGCGGCTGGAGCCACGGGATCGGGTTCGGTCCGGTGGCGTACTCCCACTCCATGTCGTCGGCTAGCCGCTCGTGGATGGCGGGCACGTCGCCGCGGCTGAAGGCAGCGTAGATCTGCTGCACGGTTTCGATCGCGTTCATTGTCGGTCTCCCGATCCGTGCACCCTCCCCACGGAGGCCGCGAAGCGCTCCTTATACGCCGGATGGATGGCACCGCTGCCGCGCCGCTTCGCGAGCTGCAGCCGCAGTCCGTCGCCCGGGCGTGGCGGGCTGCGTCCGGCGGCCCAGAATCGTGCGTGATGTCGCTCGCCCAAGCTTCTATTCCGCGCCGCACGAGCGACTGGTTTTGGCCGATCAACCTGTACCAGGGCATGACTCCTCAGGGTCGAGGCATGACAGCCGTTCCAGCCAATTCATCGCCCGGAAGCCGTCATCAAGTTGCATGATGCCGGTCAGTGGGCCATCGCCGGCGCCGGTCCCGGACTGGCAGCGTGCCTAAATCCGGGCCGCAGATCAGGCGACCGTGACGCGAGCCTCGAACAGATAGCCGGCCAGTGCCTGTGTGACGGCCGGCATGGCGGCCTGCGCAGTGGTCGGCAAGGTCACGCTGACGATCAGCCCCCTGGGCCCGCCAGCGCTGACTTGCACCTGCGCATCCGGCAATCGATGCTGCTCGCGCAGCACGGCGCTGACCAGGCGCGCGGCGGCATCGCAGCGCAATTCAGGCTTGAAGATCTTCCCGACCGAGGTTGTCGGGATCGCATCGACGATATGGAAATGCTTGGGCCAGGCCGGGCGCTCGCCAATGGTCTTTTGGGCATGCTCGTGCAGTTCGGATTCAGCCACGCTGGCCCCGGCGCGCAGCATGACAAAGCACACCGGCAGCTCGCCCGCGTAGGCGTCCGGCATGCCGACGGCGGCCGCCAGCGCCACGGCCGGATGCTCGGCCATGGCGTTCTCGATCATCACCGGGTCGATGTTGTGGCCGCTGCGGATGATCAGATCCTTGCTGCGCCCGGCGATGTACAGGCGACCCTGTTCGTCGGTGTAACCCAGATCGCCGGTGTTGAGCATGCCGTCTTCGAAGATGCCCGCGTTGTGCTCCGGATTGCGGTACCCCGGCGACACATGCGGCCCGCGCACGCTGATCACCCCCACCTCGCCCGTCTCGCATACATCCCCAAGCCGTCCATCGGCGCCGAAGCGGCGCACCTCCACCTGGGTGTAGGGCAACGCCCAGCCCACCGATCCCGGCGTACTGGCACCGGCAAAGGGGTCGTACGAAATCAGTCCAGAGGCTTCGGTCATGCCGTAGACCTCGTACAGGTTGCGACCCGTGACCTGGCGGAAGCGCTCGCCCACCGCCGGTGGTAGCAGGGCTGCCCCAGTGACGCCGGCGCGCACCGCGCTGATGTCGGCACCCTCCAGCGGCACCTCCAGGACCGCGCCCATCGAGGTCGGCACGCCGCCGACCAGCGTGGCCTTGTACTGCGCCACCAGGCGCCAAAAACCCTGAACCATCGCGGGTGTGCGCAAGCCGCCCGGTGACATCACCAGTACCTCCATGCCCGCCAGGAAGGCGGCCAGGCCGCAGGCGATGGTGCCGGCCACGTGGAACAGCGGGAACGTGCCCGTCAGCACGTCGTCGGCGCGGTAGCCGCCTAAGGCCGCGCCACCAAATGCGGCGCTCAACTGCCCGCGGTGGGTGTGGGCCACGAGTTTGGGCGTGCCGGTGGTGCCACCCGTGTGGAAGTAGGCCGCGACGTCGTCGTCCTTGCCGGGTTCGCCGAAGACCAAGTGGTCTTCCGGCTGGGCCGCCAGCGCGGCGTGAAAGTCGATCACACCCTCTACAGCCGGCGTCGTGGGCGGAGCCACCCGGATCAGCGTGAGGCCGTGCACGCGCTCGCGCAACTGCAGGGCTTTCTGCCAGATGTCCAGCACAGGGTGCGGACCCAATGCGACCAGGATGCGCGCGCCCGACGCTTCCAGTAGCGCGGCGATGTGTTCGACCTGCAGCAGGAAGTTGATCGGTACCGCATATCCGGCCGTCTCGGCGCCCCACAGCGTGGCATGCGTTTCGATCAGGCTGGGCAGCATGTAGGCCACACCGGGGCGCGGTCCGCCCACGCTGTGAAATAGGTTGGCCGAGCGCCGCACCATGCCCAGCAACTGCGCGTAGTTGACACGTCGGGGCTGTTCGTCAGGTGCGCCGGTCATCAGCATCGTGATGGCGGTGCGCTGCGGCTGGCGTTGGGCGACAGAGATGAAGACATCCAGCACGCTACGCTCGGGCAGGCGCTGATCGAGCGGCATCACCGCTTCGAACTGCCTCAGGTCGCCCAGCGTGCGGATCGGTTGCTCACTGAAGATGGCCACGGCGTGCTCCTGTTGACTGAGCCTGCGATGCTAGGGCGCTTGATCGGCGCTCCCCAGAGGAATACCCGTAACTTCGCTGCGAGGCTTCCATCTTGCGATGCATTGCTACCGACGAATCAGAGGCGGACGACCGCCGAAGGGGCCCGACGTATCGCATTTGTCGCTGCACGTCACGGCAGTGCTGCCAAGGTCGGCGGTGATGTCCCGTCCGTAGTTGGAACTTGAGGTGGCGGTTTCCGCAGTGAGCTTGTGAGAATCGAGCTTGCTGAAGAACGGTCCCAAATCCTAGGACAGGGTCGGGTCAGGGGCTGGCGGCGGCGAGCCTGAAGACAACGTGAACCGCGCGCCGCGCATTCATCTCAATGGCGCTACGTTGCGCAGCCTCCCATTTGCCAAGCGGCATTGCTCACCTCGAATTCGTCGTTGACGTTGCTCAAGCCCACGACCAATCATGAACCTACGATCCAGATGCCATCTTCTTGGCTCTGCAGTAGGGTCTGCGGGCTCACCGGTCAGATACATGTCGAACCGAGTACTTGAAGCGGAACGTGCTGGTGGCCTCGAAGTAGTGAAGCCAGAGACAGTCTTTCGCCTGAGCAAGGTGGCGAAGGTCTACCGCATGGGCGAGTCCGAGATTCACGCGCTCCGCGATGTCGATCTCGAACTGCATCCCGGCGAGTTCATCGTCCTGCTGGGCGCCTCCGGAAGTGGCAAGTCGACACTGCTCAATATCCTCGGCGGGCTGGATCGGCCGACTTCCGGCCAGGTTCAATATCGGGACCATGATCTAACCGCCGCCCGCGCGGAAGACCTGACACGCTATCGACGCGAGCACGTTGGGTTCGTGTTCCAGTTCTACAACCTGATACCGAGCCTGACCGCGATTGAGAACGTTGCGCTGGTGACCGAGATCGCGGCGGCGCCCATGGATCCGGCCGCGGCGCTCGGACTCGTGGAGATGGGAGACCGTCGCGACCACTTCCCGTCCCAACTGTCCGGCGGCGAACAGCAGCGGGTGGCGATTGCACGCGCCGTGGCCAAGCGGCCAGACGTTCTGCTCTGCGATGAGCCCACCGGTGCACTCGACTACGCCACCGGCAAGTTGGTTCTCAAGGTCCTCGAGCGGGTCAATCGTGAGCTGGGCACCATCACGGTGGTGATCACGCACAACGCTGCCATCGCCGCGATAGCGGATCGTGTCATACGCATCAGCAGCGGCCGCATCGTCGACATCCACTGCAACGAGGTGCGCGCCTCACCGGAGGACATCTCGTGGTGAGCATGCTGACGAGGATGCTGCTGCGCGACCTGTGGCACTTGCGAGGCCAGGTCATGGCCGCGGCGCTGGTGGTGGCCTGCGGCATTGGCGCCCTGGTGGCGACCCGGGGTACCTATCAGTCTCTTTTGGTCGCGCGGGCGGACTACTACGCAGCCAATCGATTCGCCGACGTCTTTGCCCGGCTGAAACGTGCACCCGAGTCGCTTGCGGAGGACATCCGGCGCGTCAGCGGTGTTGCCCAGGTTCGCACCCGAATCGTTGCCGAAGTCACGCTGGATGTCCCGGGACTGGACGAGCCCGCCATAGGTCGCTTGGTCTCGATTCCCGAACGGCGCGCGCCGATGCTCAACGACCTCCAACTGGTGCGGGGAAACTACGTCACGCCAGGCTCGACCGATCAGGTTCTGGTCAGCGAAGCCTTCGCCACGGCCAACAGGCTCGAAGTGGGCGACAGGATCGGCGCCGTGTTGAATGGCCGCTGGAAAGAACTCGCGATCGCCGGCATCGCGCTGTCCCCTGAGTTCATCTACGAGGTCGGCACCGGCATGCTGTTTCCAGACAACAAGCGCTTCGGTGTGCTGTGGATGGCCCGGGAGGCGCTGGGCCCCGCCTTCGACATGGAGGGGGCATTCAACGATTTAGCGCTTTCCCTCTCCGCCGGCGCACGGGAGCAGGACGTCATTGCTGCCCTCGATGTCCTGCTGCAGCGCTACGGCGGACTGAGCGCCTATGGCCGCAGCGACCAGCTCTCGAATCGCTTCCTGTCGGACGAATTGGCCGAGATCGGCATCATGACCACGTTCATTCCTGGACTGTTCCTTGCCGTCGCCTCGTTCCTTCTGTACGTCGTGCTGTCACGTTTGGTGGCAACGCAGCGCACGGAAATCGGCCTGCTCAAGGCCTTTGGCCGCTCCAACCTGCGGGTGGGCCTGCACTACCTGTTCCTCGCCATGGCGACCGTCGCCATCGGCCTGCTCGTCGGGCTGCCTCTGGGAGTCTATCTGGGTGGGGTGTTTGTCGATGTCTACAAGGACTACTTCCACTTCCCGGATCTGCACCTCGTCGTCAGCCCGCCCCTGGTGCTGACTGCAGCTGCCGTCAGCATGTTGGCCGCGGCAGTCGGCGCCCTGCTGGCAGTGAGGCGCGCGGTGGCCCTCCCGCCTGCCGAAGCGATGCGCCCGGAGCCGCCTGCCAACTTCCGCGCTGGCTTGATGGAGTGGGGCGGCGTGACGCGCCGCTTGCCTGCCTCGCTGCGAATGATTGCGCGCAACCTGGCGCGCAGGCCTTGGAAGGCGGTGCTCTCCGTGCTCGGCATCGCACTCGCCGTTGGCCTGATGGTCGTCGGTCGCTTCGGTCTGGATGGTGCCAGCTACATGATGGCGGTGCAGTTCAATCAGGTCCAGCGCGACGACGTGACCGTGCTGTACAACGAGCCGCGCGCAGCCCGGGCCACGCTGGAGATCGCCCGGCTTGCCGGCGTCGCGCAAGCCGAGCCGTTCCGCACGGTTCCCGCGTGGCTTCGCCACGAGAACCACGCAAAGCGTATCGAGGTGACCGGTCTGTCGCCAGCGCATGAACTGCGCCAGTTGCTGGACAAACAGTTGCGGCCGGTCGAGCTTCCGCCGGAAGGTCTCCTCCTGTCGTCAAAGCTGGCCGAGATCCTTGCCGTCTCTCCTGGCGACATGGTGACGCTGGAGGTCTTGGAGGGAGCGCGCGGCGTGTATCAGGTTCCTGTGGCCGGCCTCGTCGACGAGATGCTCGGCCTGGGTGCCTACATGGATGCACGCGCGCTGGGGCGCCTGCTGCGCGAAGACAACAACACTTCGGGGGCGCACCTTCGCCTGCAGGGCGACGACACTCAACGCCTGTATGCGGAACTCAAGCGAATGCCCGCCGTCGGCGGTGTGGCGGTCCGCAGCGCGATGCAGGCCAGTCTTAACGACACCCTCAACAGGAGCTTTTCTTTCTTCAGCATGATCCTCGCCGTGTTCGCGTGCATCATCGTGGGTGGCATGGTCTACAACAGCTTGCGTATCGCGTTGTCGGAGCGTGGCAATGAGTTGGCCAGCTTGTGCGTGCTGGGCTTTACGCAGCGTGAGGTCACGTTCCTGCTGCTGGGCGAACAAGCCTTGCTCACGGCGTTGGCGATCCCGCTGGGTCTGGCCATCGGCTATGGCTTGTGTGCCATGCTCGTGCCGGTCTTCGACCGCGAACTCTTTCGACTGCCGCTCGTGGTCGGCAAGTGGTCCTTCGTCTATCCGGTCCTCGCAGCGCTCGTCGCCGCTGCGGCTTCGGGGTTGCTCGTCGCGCACAGGATCAAGCACCTTGACCTGATCGCCGTTCTGAAGACTCGAGAATGAAGCGGGGACTTGCCATGTCATGGAAGCGACTCCTCGTCATTGGCTCGGCAGTGGCGGTGCTCGGGCTGGTCGCGTTTTGGTTGCTTCCACAGCCTCTGGAGGTCGACGCCTCGGAAGTCGTGGTGGGACCCATGCAGGTGACCGTCGACGATCAGGGCGAGACACGCAGCCACGACCGATTCGTGCTCACGGCGCCGGTTGCAGGCCGGCTGATGCGCATCGAACTTCACGACGGTGATGCGGTGGCCGAGAATCAGTTGCTCGCGCAGATCGCCCCGCTGCCGCTATCTGCACGCGAGCACGACGAGATCTCTGCCCGCGTGGCATCTGCCGAGGCCCTTCAGCGCGAAGCGGAGCAGCGCGCCCGCCACGCTGAGGAAGATCTGGGCCAGGCCAGGAGGGAATTGGATCGCCAGCAGAAGTTGGTAAAGGACGGATTCATTGCCCCGCAAGCTGTCGAGCAGGCCAGCAACATGGTGATCACAGCCTCGATCGAGGCCGACGCAGCCAGATCTAGGGCCCGAGCTGCTGCCGCCGATGTCAAGGTGGCCCGGTCCGGGCTCGTTGCCGCGAGGAGTGACGGCCCTGGCTCTGGCCGACTCGTGCAGGTCCGGGCCCCGGTTGCCGGACGGATCTTGCGCATCCAGGACCCGAGCGAACGCGTTGTCGCCGCTGGAACTCCTCTGCTGACGCTCGGGAAGCTCGAGCGCCTTGAAATTGTCGTGGAGTTGCTTTCGTCGGAAGCGGTCAAGGTCAGAGCCGGCATGCCAGTGCTGGTCGAAGGCTGGGGCGGCGACAAGGCACTGCGCGCCAGGGTACGGCTGGTCGAACCATTCGCAGTGACCAAGGTGTCGGCATTGGGCATCGAGGAGAAGCGCACAAACGTCATCGCAGAGTTCGTGGACCCGCCTGGGCTGTTGGGCGATGGATACAGGATCACGGCCCGGATCGTCACTTGGCAAGTCGACAGGGCACTGAAGGCCCCCTCCAGCGCATTGTTCAGCTGCAAGGAAGGATGGTGCGTATTCGCCATCGAGGATGGTCGCGCCAGGCGGCGATCCATCGGGGTCGGCCATCGCAATCCGCTCGAGGCCGAGGTGCTCAGGGGCCTCGACGTGGGTCAGCTCGTTATTCGATACCCCGGAAACCAGGTTCAGGAGGGCATGCGGGTGCACGTTCGGCCATAACGTCACGACGATACGTCTAGGGTAGTCGTTGCCCGAAGGCCCTCTTGGCCGTCGTCGAGGACTAGAAAGGGTAGCTTCACTGCCGCCCTGGCGGTTGTCGGGACGCCGGCGACGACCCACTGAAGCCTCGAACATCAATGCACTGTTCGTTCAAGTGGTGCGCCATCGACAGGTTCGACATTGCAACTTCAAATGGATCCGATCGGTGACTGCTTTCGGGAACCGAATCTGAATGCGCGGCTGACAGCTCAGGGTCGCGAAGGGCCGATCGCCTGATGCGGGAGCAGTCGTCGGGCCGCGAATCCACCCCGTCGCGATCCAAGGTCTGCTGCACCTCACATAGCTGCCGCTCGCTCCGTCGCCCACGGTCGAGTCGAAGGTCGGCTTGATGGCACACACCGTGAGGTGGCTCGATGGCGTCCACCGGCTCCTTACGCTGCACAGCAGCCGCCCGCAGAGCAGCGTTGTAGCCTTCCGCAATGGCCGAAGTCGCCCTGCCCGCGAACTGCTTCATCTCACACGCCTACGCGGACGCGGCGGCGCGTGACGCCCTGATCGAGTTGCTGCCCACCGGCGTGACACCGTTCGTGTTCCCGCCGATCACCGTCAAGCCCGAAGAGTTCGTCAGCGACCCACTGATCGACGCAGTGCTCGACTGCGAGCTGCGTTAGGGCAACGCTGAACAAGTAGCCGCCGCTCGCCATCCAGTAGCACCCTTGCGCGGAAGGCTCGAATTCGCGGCGTTTTGAGTGCTGCGGCGCTGTTTCGGCGCGCATTGCACCACTTGCCGAGGCCATTTCGGTCTCGCTGCGAGCCATTGGCCCGCTCGGCGTGCGCTATGGGCGCACCTGCCCATACAGTGTTCTTCGCGCGAGGAAGATGTTGGCCAGAGCCAGCGCCACGAACGAGCGCGTGGCGTTCTTGGCCAGGCCGCGATAGCGCACCTTGTTGAACCCCCACAGCCGCTTGACCACGCCGAAGACATGCTCGACCCGGGCACGCACCTGGGACTTGGTGCGGTTCTTCGCGCGCACGGCCTCATCGATGTGGCCGCCCTTGCGTGATCGCTGGTTGGTGAAGTCCTTGGCGAGCGGCGCCTTGGCCTGGATCAGCGGCTTCTGGCTGGCATAGGCGCTGTCGCCGTAGACGCGCTGCTCGGCACCGTGCAGCAGCTGCGGGATGGGGTGCTTGTCGTGCACGTTGGCTGGCGTGACCACCGCGCTGTGCGCCAGTCCACTGCGGCTGTCCAC
>Ga0316195_10000424_pt1 | contig 16694 bp, 14 predicted proteins | sample Phised1_MG_FD_204937 | JGI IMG/M metagenome (GOLD analysis project Ga0316195, IMG submission 204937) | Coastal sediment microbial communities from Maine, United States - Phippsburg sediment 1 | ecosystem: Environmental > Aquatic > Marine > Coastal > Sediment | place: USA: Maine | collected...
ACAGTGTCGTGCCGGCGCTCATGGCGGGCAATGTCGTCGTACTCAAGCACTCGGCCCAGACGCCGCTGTGCGCGGAGCGGTTCGAGGAATGCCTGCGCGAGGCTGGGCTGCCGGAGGGCGTGTTCCAGGCCCTGCACCTGAGCCACGCGGACACGGAGCGCGTCATCCGCGACCCACGTGTGGATTTCGTGGCGTTCACCGGATCGGTGGCGGGTGGACACGCCGTGCAGCGGGCGGCGGCCGACCGGTTTATCGGCACCGGGCTGGAACTCGGCGGCTGCGATCCGGCCTACGTGCGCCACGACGCCAACCTGGCCCATGCGATCGAGAACCTGGTCGATGGCGCGTACTTCAACTCCGGGCAGTCGTGCTGCGGGATCCAGCGGGTCTACGTGCACGAGCGCCTGTACGAGGCATTCGTCGAGGGTTGGCTCGATTTAACCCGCAAGTACGTTCTCGGCAATCCGCTCGACCCGGAAACGACGCTCGGTCCGGTGGTTCGCACTGCGGCAGCCGAGGAGATCCGTCGCCAGGTCGCAGCCACCGTCGCTGCCGGCGGACGTGCCGTCATCGACGAGAAGGAATTCGCTGCGAGCAAGGCGGGCACGCCGTATCTCGCGCCGCAGGTACTGCTCGGGGTCGATCACACGATGCCAGTGATGCGGGAAGAGATCTTCGGCCCGGTGGCTGGAATCATGCAAGTGGGTTCGGACGCGGAAGCGGTGCGGCTCATGAATGACTCCGCCTTCGGGCTCACCGCGTCGATCTGGACTGCTGACGAAGAAGCGGCCCTGGCGATCGGCGACCAGGTACAGACCGGAACATGGTTCATGAACCGTTGCGACTACCTGGACCCGGCACTGGCCTGGGTCGGCGTCAAGGATTCGGGACGCGGGTGCACGCTGTCCGCCGTCGGTTATGAACACCTGACGCGGCCGAAGTCTTTCCACATGCGGGTGAAGCTCTAGCGTTCAGGCGTTGGCGGTGCTGCGTCGGTTCCGGTGTTTCCTCCGGCTCGCGGCAAGGCAGACACGCACTGGCGGCAGGCGACCGACCCGGCACGACGAAACGGAGACGACCGATGACCACCCTGCGCGGCAACTGGAACTACCCCACCAGCATCAAGTTCGGTGCCGGACGCATCGTCGAACTGCCCGATCACTGTCGTGCGCTCGGCATGCAGCGGCCTCTGCTCGTCACCGACGCCGGGCTCGCGGCGCACGCGATGGTCGCAAACGCCGTTGGCCTGTGTCGCGACGCCGGCCTCGGCTGCGGACCGTTCTCCGACGTGCAGCCGAATCCCATCGAAGCAAACGTCACCGCGGGCGTCGCGGCCTATCGGGCTGGCGGCCATGACGGCGTGATCGCATTCGGCGGGGGCAGCGCACTCGACGCTGCCAAGGCGATTGCGCTCATGGTCGGCCAGTCCCGGCCGATCTGGGATTTCGAGGATCGCGAGGACTGGTCTACGCGCGTCAATGTCGCCGGCATGGCGCCGGTGGTGGCGGTGCCGACGACGTCAGGGACGGGCTCCGAGGTCGGACGCGCGTCGGTCATCACGGACGTACGGGATCACACCAAGAAGATCATCTTCCACCCGAAGATGCTGCCGGCGATCGTGCTCGAAGACCCCGAACTCACGGTGGGCCTGCCGCCTCACATCACGGCCGCCGTGGGCATGGACGCGCTGTCGCACAATCTCGAGGCGTACTGCGCCCCGGGCTACCATCCGCTCGCGGAGGGCATCGCTGTCGAGGGCATGCGACTCATCAAGGACTGCCTGCCACGCGCGGTGGCGAACGGAGGCGACCTCGAGGCTCGCGCCCACATGCTGATCGCGTCGTCGATGGGCGCTACCGCGTTCCAGAAAGGCCTTGGTGCCATGCACAGCCTGAGCCACCCTTGCTCCGCGAATCTCGGCACCCACCACGGACTCGCGAATGCCGTGGTGATGCCGTACGTCCTCGCATGGAACCGCGTGGCAATCGAGGAGCGCATGGTGCGTCTCGCGGCCTGGCTTGGGCTCGCCGACCGGTCGTTCGACGGTGTCCTGGCCTGGGTGCTGGAACTGCGCCGCGAGATCGGCATCCCGCACACGCTGGCCGAGATCGGCGTACGCACAGAGCACGCGCGCCGATTTGCGCCGCAGGCGCTCAACGACCCCTCGACGGGCGGCAACCCGCTGCCGATGACCGAGCAGGATTTCGAGCAGCTCTACGGAATGTGCATCGCCGGCAGGCTGCGGGCGGGCTGACGAGTCTCGGCTGCCGAACCGTTACAGCCGCGACCGATCATGTTTCCTTCCCGGCAATCACCTCCGCGCCGGACTCCGCCGTACTGACATCCCGCCGCTGGCCATGGTGGGAGAACGCAGTGAGTGCCGCCGTGGTGAGCACGAACAGCATGATCGCGCCGAAAGGGAACCCGTCAAGCCCGGGTGTCGTGGCAGCGGTCAGGAACAGCAGCACCGTGATCAACCCGCGTGGCGCAATCCAGACGAGCCGGGAAGCGTCGGGTTGCCGCGCGAGCCGCAGGAGGGCATACCGCAACGGATAGATCATGCCGAGGCTTGCGACCATCACAGCCCATGCCCTCCAGTCCGTCATCGCCGACACGTCGGTCCAATAACCGAGCATCAGGAAGAAGAAGCTCTTGACCGCGAAGGTCAGTTCGACGACCAGTCCCTTGAATTCACGCAGCGTGTCGTCGTACCCGGTGTGCAGGAGACCCCGCAGCCGCCGCAGCAGATGCGTGTTGTTGAGCAGCAGGCCGCAGACGAGGATCAGCACCAGCGGCGACAAGTGCAGTTCCTTGCCGATCGCATAGAGCAGGGTCAGTGCAGCCAGCAACGGCAGGAACCGCACGTGCCCTTCGACGCGGTTGATCAGGAACAGGATGCCGACTGCAGCCACGATCGCGGCGATGAGCGACAGGAAGAAACCGCCGAAGAGCGCGGGCAGGAACAGACCGAACCGACCCGCGGATTCGAGCCACGCGTAGAACACGAGCACGCCGATGATGTCCGACAGTGAACTCTCGTAGACGACGAATTCGCGGGTGTGCTCGGTGAGCCCGGTGACGCTGGGGATCGCCACCGCGCTCGAGATCACGGAGACCGAGATGGCGGCGAGCGCAGCCGGCGCGAAGGCAACGCCCAATGCGTGCTGGAAGAGCAAAGTGAAGCCGACGACGCAGCCGGCAAACCCCGCCAGCATCACGAATGCAGCGCTGGCAATGAGCCTCAACCGCTCGCGCCGCAACGAAAGATCGAGCGCACCCTCGAGTACGATCAGGATCAGCCCGATCGTGCCGACAACCGGCACCATGGGGTCGATCCAGTCGAGGTGCAGGTCGATGCGGTCCAGCACCTGCCGGGCAGCAATGCCGGTGAGGACCAACAGGACGACGGAGGGCAGTCGCGTACGCCGCCCGAAGACATCGAGCAGGTAGGCAAAGACCAGTAACGCCGAGAAAGCCAGGATCGTGGTGTTCGTCACGCGAACAGGTTACCTGACGTCAGCCTCCAAGTAGTTGTCTTCGCGACACGGTGGACGGGGCCGGCGGCGGCTCCACCTGGAACAGCGCATCGGCCACCGAGGTCGCAGCGAGCTGCGCGGCCTCGTGGTCCGTGAATTCCGTCATCGTCGAGAACAGGGAGCACGTGCCGATCAGGCCCAGGCCGTGCAGATCGGTCACGACGAAGTCATACACGCCCGACGGGAACGCGAGGCGCGTACTCGAGCCATCAACCCATAGCGCGAGGTCGTCCGGCGAAGGCAGCACCGTGAGGTTCATGAACCACGGGGTCAGCATCACACCGACCTGGCGCCCCTCGTGCTCGCGGAAGCCCACGGCTTCGACGGCGAGCGTCGGGTTGTAGATCGGCAAGCCTTTCACCTTGAGCGCCGCGCGTCGATACGCGTTCGCAAGATTGTTCACGGCATCGTCTTCCGACAGCGTCGCGCTGTCGATCACCATGAACTTGCTCTTGTCGGCTGCGCAGTTCGGGCATTCCCAGGTGTCCGGCAACAGCCGGAACGGCGTGCCGGGCGGCGTCTGCGTTTCGTCATCGCCGAGCGCCGGGTCATAAACCCACCAGCAGATGCCGCACTCGAGACGGGTGTCGTCCGCGATCCTGGAGCCGTCGCCGCCGTAGCTGCCTTCGAAGGGGCGGCTCATCAGTTGAACGCCTGCAGGATTTCGCCGAGCCGCTCGGCCGAGTCTTCGAAATCCTCGCGTGCGGCAAGGACCGAGATCGGCACGCCACCGATCTCGAGCGTGTCGAGAATCACGTTTCCCATGCCGTTGATGAACTGCACCGCCCAGACGTGCCGCAGGCCCGTCGCGAACACGCGTGAGCTGCCGAAACCACCGGAGCGGATCACCAGCGGAACCTGCCCGAGCACGGTCGTCAGCACCTGCGCGTCGACGTCGGTGAGTGGCAGCAAGGTGAAGTTGATGACGTGGTTCTCGGCGCCTGGCCGGTATTCCTTCGAGCGCTGCTGCAGTTCGAACAGCAGCGCCGGCGCGTTCATCGCACCCTGCGGCATCTGCCCGGGCACCTCGATCTCGGCGCGCGGCAACTCGGCCGCGGCACGCAGGATCGGCGCCGGCACCGGGCCGATCTCGATCCATTCGCCCTGCGTGCCGTCCGCCGTGCTGCTTTCGATGCGCCAGATGCCGGCCATCACCGACTCGACCACCCGCCAGTAGGCATTGTCCAGGCCGACCTTGGCCCAGACGTCGCCTTCGCCGAGGATGTCGGCGATCGTCGCCTTCTCGGATTCGGTGAGACCGTTCAGGCTCACACGGGTCGGCGGAGCATCCGGCACCGCGGTGCGGCGCTTGAGGTCCGCGATCACTTCGTTCATGACGGCACGCGACCCGGCCGTCAGTTCTTCGTCCGCAGGGGTCTGGCGCGCCGCACGCACGAGCCCCGTGGGCATGCCGATCAGCCGCAGCTGCTCGTCGGACTCCGCGGGAGCATCTCCTGGAACCTTCGGGTGCCAGACGAGGACGTGTTCGGTCATGCGTTGCCTCCAGTGAGGGGAGCCGGCGCGACGTCTTCGAGCAGGCGGTCGGCAGCTTGCGAGAAAACCGGCCAGTCGCGCATGCGCGCCACAAGCTCGGTGGCCTGTCCGTCGCGCATGTAGACGACGGCGGGCATCACGACGACGCCGAAGCGAGTCATGAGCGCCGCCTCGTCGCGCTGGTCGATGAGGCCGACACGCAGCCGTCCCTGGTAACTCGTCGCGAGTTCGCGCACGACCACGGTCACGTCGAGACCTTCAGGTCGGTCGCCGATGAAGAACAACAGCCCGCGCGGATTGCGAACGAGCCAGTCGTCGAGTTCAACCCTGCGCAGCACGTCGCACGACGGGTGCGAGGCGAGTGCGTCGATCACTCCGCTCATGCGCCACCCCCGGTTTCCTCATCCCCACGTTCCCGAGCCGCGGCGCGGATCGCCAGGAAACGCTCGTCGCCCAGGCGGCAGGCGACGTCCGGCGCCGGGCGACCGGATTCGTACAGACCTTGCCGCAGCGCACTGATCACCACGTCGCGCCCGGGACGGCCGGCACGCTCGCGCACCTCGACGCCCCAGCGACGCAGTTCGTCGACGCCGAGCTGCAGTGCGGCGGGAATCTGCGACTGCACCTGCTCCGTGAGGCTGCCACCGTAGTCCGCGAGCTCGACGGGCTTGATGCCGACCACGGTGAAATGCGCGGGCTTGTGGTTGAGCAGCTCCAGGCTGGCCAGGATGTCGTTCATCCCGACCTGGTGCAGGCTCATCTTGTTGCCGCCCATCAGCGCAGGGATCTCGTCGTCGCGCGCGACGATCAGCGTACCCGGCTCCCCGCGATGCGCCACGGCGTCGAACAGGAGCACGTGCGTGGTGTCGAGCAGCAACGGCACGAGCGCCAGCCCGAGCGTGCCACCGTCCATCAGGCCGACGTCTGGCGGCAGGTCCCAGCCCTCGCCCAGCGCCTCGACGCAGCGTACGCCGAAGCCTTCATCGGCCCACAGCAGGTTGCCTACCCCGAGGACCACGATGCGGCGCTCTGGGGCCGCAGGTTCATCAGTCATCGTCTCTCCCGCGTGTCTTCCGTTGCGCCAGGTGATGCGCCGGGCGGCGCGCTTGGATAGCGTCTAAAAGTATAACGGGACCGAAGGATGCCGGGCGACGATCGCCCTCGTCCCGCGGTCCCGTTACTGAGCTGTCGAAGGGCCTGCGCCCTGGTTCAGCGGTAGAACCTCCAGCCACTGATCATCGAGCTTATCGTCGTCTGGCGGTGCGTCATGTCCTCGCGGATCGCCATGTACATGTGGACCATCGAGAAAAGGATGACGACCCACATCGCGACATGGTGCCACGTGTGCACGGTCATCGAGTCGCCGAGGACCCCGAAGACCCAGCCGAACGCCGTGTACCAGCCCGTCTGCACGCCCGCGCCTTCCGCGTAGAGGGCAAACCCGGTGAAGAGCAGCACGAACATCGGCAGCACGAACATGAGGAACATCGCGATGTGCGCGAGCGGATTATGGCCCACGTACTCCTTCGGCTTGCCGATGAACAGGTACCAGCCGAGTTCGGCGAAGATGTCCTTCCACCAGGCGATGCTCCAGAAAGGAATCCAGAAGATCTGCCGGGCATGCTTGCCGCCGAACAGCATGCGGTACAGCCGCAGCACGAACGCCACGCCGAGGATCATCCCCGCCGCGAAGTGCGTGAAGCGGATCCAGCCGAACAGGTAGTGCTCATGGGCTTCGCCGCCGACGGAAGGCAGTGGCGAGCCGATGAAGTACCCGGTCACGCACAGCACGACGATGGCCAGCGCCGTCACCCAGTGCCAGATGCGGATCGCCGCGTCGTACACGTACACCGGACCCGGTTGCACGCCGGCCGGAGGCAGGATCGCCTCGCCGAAGTGCCCTTCACGCACCCTGTTGGGTAGCGGGGTGGAAGGGTGATACATCTTGCTCATGACATCACTCCCTTACCGGACCTTGACGCTCGTGACCTCGTTGCCCTCCATGTCGAGCACGTGCGTCGCGCACGCCAGGCATGGATCGAAGCTGTGGATCGTGCGCAGGATCTCGAGCGGCTGCTCGGGATCGTGCATCGGCGTATCGAGCAACGCAGCCTCGTACGCGCCGATGTTGCCGGCGGGATCACGCGGGCTGGCGTTCCAGGTGGTCGGCACGACGCACTGGTAGTTCTTGATCTTCTTGTCTTCGATGTCGATCCAGTGGCACAGCGAGCCGCGCGGGGCTTCGACGAAGCCGTGCCCCTTGGCCGACTTGGCCCAGGTCGACGGCTCGAAGTTGTCCATGTTCGCGGTGGCCGTGTCGCCGGCCTTGATGTTGGCGATCAGCTTGTTGAACTCGTCCTTCAGCTTGTGCGCTGCCCAGCTGCATTCCAGGCCGCGGGCCGCGGTGCGGCCGAGCGTCGAGAACAGCGCCGTAACCGGCACGCCGCCCAGCTTCTGCAGCACCATGTCGGTGGGCTCCTTGAACTCAGGGAGACCCTTGACGTAGCCGATCACGTAGCGCGCAAGCGGGCCGACTTCCATCGCGTTGCCCTTCCAGCGCGGCGACTTGACCCATGAGTACTTCGCCGACTCGTCGAAAGCCTCGATGCGCGTCTTGGTGCCCTTGGCGCCGCCGATGTCGAAGTTCGGAACGGTCTCGCCTTCGTACGGATGCAGACCTTTCTGCTCGTCGCCGTACTTGTACCAGGAGTGCGTGACGAACTCCTGCACCTGGTCGAGCGCGTCGAGGTCGATGTCCTGCACTTCGTTCAGGTTGCCGTCGATGATCGCGCCGCGCGGCATCATCAGGTTAGCCGCGCCGTAATCGTTGGCCTTGATCGGCAGGTCGCCGTAGGACATCAGGCACTTCGACGACAGGCCGCCACCGATCGCCGCCCAGTCCTTGTAGAAGCCGGCGATGGCGATCAGGTCGGGGATGTAGACGTTGTCGATGAACTCGATGGTGCGATCGATGATGCTGCCGACCAGGTTCAGCCGCTCCATGTTGACCGCGCCGACCGCACCCGTCGCGTTCAGGTTGATCGGCGACGGAACGCCGCCCACCAGCCAGTTCGGGTGCGGGTTGCGGCCGCCGAAGATCGTCTGGATCTTGACGATTTCCTTCTGGAAATCGAGCGCTTCGAGGTAGTGCGCAACCGCCATCAGGTTCGCCTCGGGCGGCAGCTTGTACGCCGGGTGGCCCCAGTAGCCGTTGCGGAAGGGCCCGAGCTGGCCCGACTCGACGAACTTCTTCAGGCGGTTCTGCAGGTCGCGGAAATAACCCGGCGAAGACATCGGCCAGCTCGAGATCGACTGCGCCAGTTCGGACGTCGCCTTCGGATCTGCCGAGAGCGCGCTCACCACGTCCACCCAGTCGAGGGCGTGCAGGTGATAGAAGTGCACCAGGTGATCCTGCGAATACAGGGTCAGGTGCATGATGTTGCGGATCGTGTTCGCGTTCTCGGGGATCTCGATCTTGAGCGCGTTTTCGACCGCCCGGACCGATGCCAATGCGTGCACGCCCGTGCACACGCCGCAGATGCGCTGCACGAAGGCCCATGCATCGCGCGGGTCACGGCCGCGGAGGATGACCTCCAGGCCGCGCCACATCGTGCCCGTGGACACCGCGTTGCGGATGACGTTGTTCGCGTCGACGTTCACCTCGATGCGGAGGTGCCCTTCGATGCGGGTGATTGGGTCGACTACGACGCGCTTGCCCGAGTTGTCGAGCTGAAAGCCGTTCGGTGTTGCGATGCTCATTTCTCAGTTCTCCACTCGGTCAAACGACGCGGTCGTCTGAGGCAACGGGGTTGTTCGGCTTTACCTTGGCCTGCCGCAGGGCCGTGAGGCCTGCGTGTGCCGCGATACCGACGCCCACGATCGCCGCCGCCGTGCCGCCGATCTTGTCGGCCGTGGCTTCGGCACCGAACTGCGGGAAAGTCTCGAGCCGCTCGTAGAACGGTCCGTTGTCCCAGAAATCCGGCTCGGAGCAGCCGAGGCAGCCGTGGCCGGACCCGATCGGGAACGACACGCCCTCGTTCCAGCGCGTGGTGGAGCAGGCGTTGTACGTGGTGGGTCCGCGGCAGCCGACCTTGTACAGGCAGTAACCGACGCGTGAGCCGTAGTCGTCGAACTTCTCGGCAAACTGGCCGGCGTCGAAGTGACCACGGCGATAGCACTTGTCGTGCACGCGCTGGCCGTAGAACATCAGCGGGCGGCCCTGGCGATCGAGCGCGGGCAGTTCGCCGAACGTCACGTAGTAGGTGATGACGCCGGTCATGACTTCGGCGATCGGCGGGCAGCCGGGGACCTTGATGATCGGCTTGTCCTTGATGACCTTGCTGATCGGCACCGCGGTCGTCGGGTTGGGCTTCGCGGCCTGCACGCAACCCCACGAGGCGCACGAGCCCCAGGCGATCACGGCGGCGGCATCCGCAGCCACTTCCTTGAGCTTGTCGACGAACGGACGGCCGCCCGGGATGCAGAACGTGCCGTCGTTGCCGAGCGGCGGGTTGCCTTCGACTGCAAGGATGTACTGGCCCTTGTAGTCACGCATGATGTCTTCGATGCACTTCTCGGCCTGGTGTCCGGCCGCGGCCATGATCGTGTCGTCGTAGTCGAGCGACACCATCGAGAGGATCACGTCCTTGGCCAGCGGGTGCGCCGAACGGATGAAGCTCTCGGTGCAGCACGTGCACTCGAGGCCGTGCAGCCAGAGCACCGGCACGCGCGGCTTGGTTTCCATCGCGTGCGCGATCTTGCCGGCGAAGTGGGGTGCGAGCCCGAGTGAAGCCGCGCTCAGCGAGCAGAACTTCAGGAAGTTGCGCCGCGAAATACCCTGGCGGCGGATCAACTCATAGAAAGTTTCTTGACGACCCATCTCGTGCTCCCTTTAGTGGTGGCAATTCGCCAGGGCGGCCGATATGGCTCTGGGTTTTCACCAAAGCGGTCGTCTGGCGCACCAGATGGGAGAACGCGAAACCGCGGGGCTTAGGCGGTCTCCCTCCTGATTTGACAGACGGATGGTCCGACTCGGGCCGCCGAAGCCTCAATCGTAAATGTACTTAACAGTTACGCGTGCTGCGCTGCAGCGAGACCCCTCGGGGTCCGGGGCATGCCGCCAGCCGACCGCACCCGGGGTTGGAACCGTTCTTACCGGGGATCTTCGAGTGGCGCGCAGCCGTGGCACACGGCGCGCGGAATCACCGGCGTGCTGCCGAGGCCGTCCGGTTCGCCGCCGACGTCGACGCTGCGCAGGACGTCGAGAGTGCGGGTGTCGAACTGGATGACACGGTCGCCCATCGTGGCCGCGACATAGGCGCTGTGACCGTCGCGCGAGACCAGCAGCCCGACCGGCAGCACGCTGCCGGGGGCCAGGCGGGCGAAAGGCCTTGCCGAGGCTCCGGCTGCCAACGGGGCGGTCACGCTGACGCGGCCCCGTTCGACGCGCCTTTCGACGTCGAAAGCCACCAGTTCCGCGGTGCCTGCGCACGTGACCAGAGCCAGGCGACCATCGGGTGTCATTGCGATCCGGATCGGGGTACCGGACAGGGGCAGTCGCGTCTTCACTGCCAGCGCCGCCGTATCGACGACCGCGATATGCCCATCCACGCGTGCAGCCACCCAGAGTTCGCGACCGTCCGGGGTAAGCGCCAACGCCTCCGAGCCCGCCCCGGTCGGAATGTCCATGAGTTTTCGGCCAGCGAGCAGGTCGATTGCGGTGACCGTGCCAGAACCGATGTTGGTGACGTACGCGCGCTGCGCGTCGGCGCTCACGACGACCATATGCGAGGTCTCCTGCGCCGTCTCGATCTCGCTGATGATCTTGCCGGCGTCGGGATCGACGACCAGCACGTGCCTCGAACCTTCGGTCGTCACGGCGACGCGATCGGCGGCGAACCACGCCACGCCGTGCGGACGGGTATGCGGGGCGAGGTCGATGCGCCTGATCTCGCGCGGTTGCCCGAGGTCGACGATGCTGAGGCTCGTGCCGGGCTGGTCGCGCGTACCGTAGTTCGACACGACCGCGCGCTTGCCATCGGGCGACACGCTGACTTCGTGTGGCGCGTTCCCGGTCGGCACCGACGCCAGGCGCAATCCCGAACCCGGATCCATGAAGTCGACGGCATTGTCCGTCTTGCGGACGACGAGCAGCGTTTCGGCGTCCGCGGCGACTGCCAGCAGCCAGCTCGCAGCACACAGCAGCAACGCAATTTTCAAGGGTCGCATGAACGCAGCCGGCCCCATGGCTAGAACGTATAGCCGAGCGACGTGGTCATGCCGTAGTCGCTCTGCGCGGAATCCGGGAGCGGCGGCTTGCTGTCGTAGCTGCCGTACACCTTGAGCTCGAAATACAGGTCGTCGACGAACTCGTACTTTGCCCGAAGGTCCGCCTCCGCGCGATAGCGTCCGGGCTCCGTGAGGCTGGGCAGGACCGAAAACTTGCCGCCGATGTCGGTCTCGGGAAAGTCGTAACGAAAGAGCCTGAACGAGGTCGTGAACACGCCCTCGACGCTGTCGAAGTTTTCACCACCGACGTAGATTTCATGGGAATAGCCCAGACCGACCCCGCCCACCCACTCGGCGTGATTGTTCTGCACGAAATAGCGGCCATACCCGCCGCCCACCATGGTACGCAGGTCGAGGTCGAGTTCGGTGTTGCTTTCCAAGCTGCCGAAGCCCTGGTAATAGTCGCTGCGCCTGAAGAACTGACGGTAGTTCCCGGTCAACAGGTAGCGCTCGCTGGTCTCGCCGGCGCTGTCACCGGTGAGGTTCATGGAGCCGTCAATGGCCCATTCCCTGACCCGCGTGCGCGAGGAGAGCCCGCCCGCAAAATCGACGCTGCGCCGGTCGCTGGCCTTCGCCACGTTCAGGCCGGCGCTGACATAACCGTCGAGCCGGTCGACGAACGAGCCACCCTCGATCGGCTTGGCGCGCACGACCACGGCCATGTCGACCGCCACCGCCGGCTCGTCGACGGAGCGTGCGACCTGCAAGGTGGCGTCGTCATCGCCCCCGACCAGCCGGCCGTAGTACCGGGTGCCGTCGGTGCGCTCGAGCAGCAGATACTGGTCTGACTGCAGGCTCGCGATCTTGTCCCACTCGATGTAGATCGTACCCATGTGATCAGTGCTCAGCTTGAGCCGGTTGTACTCCAGGGATTTCACTTCGCCGGTGATGTGGTCGCCATTGATGAGTACGACGACGTCGGTCTTCGGTGCAGCCGAGACCGCGCCGGAGCAAGCAAGGAGCGATGCCAGCAGCAACGAAGCCGTCCATGGGCCTGACGGCGCATTGCCCCGCCCCGCTTGCACGCGCTGCGCCGAAGAAATCATGGCCTGACGCTCCCTGAATTCGATAGGACCCATGTTACCGCGCGCCCCGCTGTCGAGTGCGCACGCAGACCGCGGCAAAAATGCGTACCCTGCCGGCAACGGAGAAGCCCGCATGAAGAACCAGCTCGAATCCCTGCGCCGGCACTCGGTCATCGTCGCGGACACGGGCGACATCGACTCGATCGCTCGCTTCAGGCCGCAGGATGCAACGACGAACCCCAGCTTGATTCTGAAGGCAGCCCAGGGCGGGCGCTATAAGCACATCGTGCAGGCCGCTCTGACGGCCGCAGCATCGCGCTCCGCTGCCGACTGGAACAACGCGGTCCTCGAGCACCTGTTCGTGGGCTTCGGTCGCGAAATTCTCGCGCTCGTGCCGGGGCGGGTGTCAACGGAGGTCGATGCGCGGTTCAGCTTCGATGCCGCAGCGACCGAACGCAAGGCGCGCCGTTTGATCGACCTCTACGACGCGGCCGGCATCGGGCGCGAACGGGTCCTCATAAAGATCGCCAGCACCTGGGAAGGCATCAAGGCCGCCGAACGGCTCGAACGCGACGGCATCCATTGCAACCTGACGCTGCTGTTCAGCTTCGCGCAGGCGGTGGCGTGTGCCGACGCCGGCGTCACACTGATCTCGCCCTTTGTCGGCCGCATCTATGACTGGTACCGGAAGGCGCTCGGGGTCGAGGACATCGCACCTGCCGACGACCCGGGCGTCGCCTCCGTCTGCCGCATTTACGAGTACTACAAGAAGTTCGGGTATCGCACCCAGGTCATGGGCGCGAGTTTCCGCAGGACGACCCAGATCACCGGCCTCGCGGGCTGTGACCTGCTGACGATCAGTCCCGAGCTGCTGCAGCAACTCGAGGCCACGCCAGGCGACGTCGAAGCCACGCTCAGCATAGAATCCGCCAAGCTGCGCGCCATCGAGCGGGTGTCGCTCGATGAGGCGGCGTTTCGCTGGCTGCATAACGAGGACGCGATGGCGACGGAGAAGCTGGCCGACGGCATCCGTGCCTTCGACCACGACGCAAGAAGGCTCGAGGGGCTGATCGCCGGGCTGCCCGCCTGAGGCTTGCGGCAGCGGAACCCGGTTGTGACCGCAGGCAGGATGGGGAGCGATGGCATGATTTCTCGTACTTTTCGACCGCGGTCCGGCCGCTGGCACGGAGTGGCGCTGGGCCTGCTGGCCGCAGCCTGCGGACTGCTGCCCGCGCACGCGCAGGCGGCGGACCCGCCGCTGACCGGTGTCGTCGACGAACCGACCGAGCTCGTCATCGCCAACCGGCCCATCGTCACGCTGCGCGGGCAGGCCTACGGCGCCAGCCCGGCCGAGCGGGCCGCCGCAATCACCGACGGGATCAAGCTGCTGACCGACCGGGGTGGCCCGCTGGTGGTCACGACTCGCACGCTTCCGGAGGGCGTTGCCGTCCTGATCGACGGCACTCCCGCGTTCCGCGTGCTGCACGAGGACGCGAACCGCGAGTCCGGCGAAACCGCGGCCATGGCTGCTGACGCGGCCGCCCGCAATCTCACGCTGGCCATGGGCGAGATCCGCGAGAGTCGGGACTCGCAGGCCATGCTGAAGGCGTCCGGATACGCACTGCTGGCCACCGCGCTGCTGGCAGGACTGCTGTGGCTGCTCACGCGCGCCTACGCCGCCATCGCACGCCGGGTACGAGCCTTCGTGCAGCGCCGATCGGAGAAGCTGCCACCCAGCTGGACCGACCACGTCGTCAGCGGCTCCATCATGGCCGACCTCGCCGCCATGCCGTTCAAGTTCCTCGCGTGGGTCATTGCCCTGCTGCTGCTGTCCGAGTGGGCCGCGCTGGTGCTCGCATTCTTCCCGTACACCCGGCCCTGGGGCGAGACGTTTTTCCAGAACCTGCTGAGCGGGCTGGGCCGCGTCGGCTACAGCGTCCTGCAGGCCGTGCCCGGGCTGCTGTTCATAACCGCGATTTTCGTCGTCACGCGTTTCGTCGTGCGGGTGGTCCGGTCGCTGTTCGACGCCGTGCACGCGGGTCGCCTGACCGTGCCATGGCTGGACGAGACCACGGCACGGCCCACGGGCCGCCTGCTGATCGCCATCATCTGGCTGTTCGCGCTGGTCGCGGCCTACCCTTACGTCCCGGGCAGTGACAGCGAGGCGTTCAAGGGCATCGGCGTGTTCGTCGGCCTGATGCTGTCGATCGGCGCGTCCGGCGTCGTCAACCAGGCGGTCAGCGGGCTGATGCTGATGTACACGAAGTCGCTGCGGCCCGGAGAATTCGTGCAGATCGGGGATACCGAAGGAACGGTGACCGCGGTCGGGTTTCTGACCTCGCGCATCGAGACCCTGCGCAACGTCGAGGTGACCTTGCCGAACGCGTACCTGGTGGGCAACGTCACCAGGAACTTCTCGCGACTGGCGGCGAACGGCGGCATGCGGCTCACGACCGCCGTGACGATCGGCTACGACACGCCGTGGCGGCAGGTGCACGCCATGCTGCAGATGGCGGCGGACCGCACAGCGGGGGCCTCGAAGGAACCTGCTCCACGCGTACTGCAGACGGCACTGCAGGACTTCTACGTGGAGTACACACTGATCGTGGCAGTCGCCAACCCGCGTGACAAAGTGGTCGTGCTCGACGAACTGCACGCCCACATCCAGGACGTGTTCAACGAATTCGGCGTGCAGATCATGTCGCCCAATTACGAAGCGGACCCGGCCGACAAGAAATACGTGCCGAAGGAGCAGTGGTTCGAGGCCCCGGCCAAACCGGAGTCGGTCGCGGTCGCGACCGGACAGTCACGCTCAGGAACTGCCGGGAGCTGAACCTGCCGCGGCGGCAATGGCGCCGGATTCGATGATCGTCACGCCTTGCGGCGCGCTGCGTGCCGTGGCGACCATCGCCGCGGCGATCTGGGCGGCCGGCACCGACCGCCACGTACCTGGCGCAAAGCGCAGCAGGCGCTCGGTCAGACGCTCGATCGGCCGCGATTCGCGGCGCTCCCCGGCGATGACGGACGGTCGCAGCAGGCACAGGCTTGGCCACCCCATCCCGCGCAGGACGTCTTCCAGTTCTCCCTTCACGCGGGAATAGAACACTCCCGACTTCGAACTGGCGCCGAGCGCGCTCACGAGCGAGAAATGTTGCGCGCCGTTAGCGAGCGCCAGCTCCGCCAGGTGCCGCGGATACTCGAAGTCCACCTGCCGGAATCTCGCCCGCGATCCAGCTTTGCGGATCGTGGTGCCAAGCGCGCAGAAGACATGGTCGGCGCGCAGTTCCGTACGTACGCTGTCGAGATCCTCGAAATCGACGATGAGCTCGCGGGCGTGCGGATGCTCCGCGGCACGTCCAAGTGAGCGACGCGTGACGATCGTGACCATCGAATACGCATCCGACGCGAGCAGACGCTTCAGGCACTCGCCGCCGACGAGCCCCGACGCGCCTGCGACAAGGGCGGTGCGCTTCTTCAATTGGTCGCCGGCGCAAAGCGTGGATCGGTGATCTTCATCTCCGTCACCGGGCCGTATTTCTTCACCGCATCGCGGATCTTTGCCGCGTCGCCGATCAGCACCATCGCGAGGCTCTCCGGCTGCGGAAACGACTGCTCGATCGTGCTGCGTACGGCAGCCGTGTCGACCTTCGACACGCGGTCCGCGTACTCGTTCACGTCTTCCGGGCCGAGGCCGAAGAACAGCATGTCCGCGAGTCGTCCGGCGATCTGCCCGTTGGTCTCGATCGACGGCGGGAACTGGCCGAGGATGTAGCTCTGCGAGGACTTCAGCTGGTCGGCGTCGAGGCCAACCTGGTGCAGGCGCGCAAGCGTGTCGAGCGTCATGTCGATCGCCTGCGTCGTCTTGCTGGTCTCGGTGTACGAGGCAATGTGGAACGAGCCTGGCTGCGAGGGACGACTGAACGACGAGCTGGCGCCATAGGTGAGTCCGCTCTTCATGCGCAATTCGGTGTTGAGCATCGAGGTGAAACGCCCGCCGAAGACGGTATTGACCACGGACTGCGCGGTGCGCGCCGGATCGGTGCGCGAGGCGCCTACGCTGCCCAACCAGAAATAGGTCTGTGTTGCGCCTGGTTTGTCGACCAGCAGCACCGGTCGGCCCGTCACTCTCGCGGGAGTCGGTGCGGTCGGCACGGCCGCGCCGGCCTTGCGCCATGTGCCGAACGTACGCTCGAGCTTCTGCAGCACCATCGCCGCGTCGAAGTCCCCAACCATGGTGATTATCGTCCGGTCACCGCCCACCTGCCCGGCGACATAGCGCTTGATGTCGTCGAGCTTGATCGCGGCCAGCGAGGCCTCGCTGCCGGTCACGGGGCGGCCATATGGATGGCCG
>Ga0316195_10000426_pt1 | contig 16660 bp, 18 predicted proteins | sample Phised1_MG_FD_204937 | JGI IMG/M metagenome (GOLD analysis project Ga0316195, IMG submission 204937) | Coastal sediment microbial communities from Maine, United States - Phippsburg sediment 1 | ecosystem: Environmental > Aquatic > Marine > Coastal > Sediment | place: USA: Maine | collected...
ACCCGCGACGGCAAGGGGTGCCCCGTCTGCGGACGTGATGTAGTGGGGCAGCTTCCCCTTCGCCTTGCGCTCCCACTCATAGAAGCCATCGATGGGAATCAAGCATCGGCGCCGCTCGAACGAATCCCTGAACATTGGCTTGGTAGCAGCGGTCTCGACGCGTGCATTGATCGCCTTGGATCCGATCTTGATGTCCTTTGCCCAGAAGGGGACCAGTCCCCACCGAAGCGAGGTGAGCACCCGATCGCCATCGTGCTCGGCAATGGCGTAGACCTGCTGCGTCGGTGCAACGTTGAAGTTCGTCGCAAGTGTCTCTGTGCGCACGAACTCGGCTCCGAAGTGTTCGGCGTAGAACTCTGGCTTCTCGACCTGGACGAATCTGCCGCACATGACGACATTGTCGCAGGATCCGTGGCCCGCCTGTCGGACATCCATCGCCATCACCGGTCGTCACGCATATGTGTCAAGCGTCCTACCGTCAACGCCGATGCATGACGGGATGCCTCCAGCGATCACCTTCGCCTCCGTGTCGAAGCAGTTCGGCGCGGTCGTCGCGCTCGACGACGTGAGCTTCACCGCGCCCATCGGCTCGGTGACGGTTCTCCTTGGACCCAACGGTGCAGGAAAGACCACCACGGTGCGCCTGACAACGGGTGCGATGCTCCCCAATGCCGGTGGGATCCAGGTCCTCGGTCTCAATCCGCTCCATGACGGCGACGAGGTGCGTCGCAGGGTCGGCGTGGTCCCCCCGAAGCCAGCGTTCTACGACCAGGTGACCGGATGGGAGAACCTTCAGTTCGCGGCGACCATCTTCGAATCCGACGAGGTTCGGGCGCGCTCGGCGGCTGAACGGTTCGGTATCGACCATGCCCTCGGCCAGGAGGTCGGTGGCTATTCGACCGGGATGCGCACACGCCTCGCACTGGCACGCGCCGTCATCCATGACCCCGAGGTCCTCATGCTCGACGAACCGACCGCGGGTCTCGATCCTGAGTCAGCGAAGGCGGTCCTCGAACTGATCAAGGAGATGGCGGGTCGGGGCAGGACGATCGTGATGTGTACCCACCTGCTCCATGAAGCCGAGGGGATCGCGGATCAGGTGGTCCTCATGGAGGAAGGGTCGGTCAGGGCGCACGGCGATCCGCGCGAACTGGCACGTCAGTACATGCCGGACCCGATCGTCCTTCTCGATGCCGCGGACCGGACCTCCCTCGATTTCATCCCCGAACTCGATGGTGTCCTCGCCATTCGCTGGGATGGTCCCCTCCACGTGACGATCGACGATGAGGATCGGATCCCCGACATCGTCATCGAGATGGTGAAACGCGGCGTGCGACCGACTCGGGTCGAACCGCTCGTGCCGACCCTCGAGGATCTCTATTTCGAGATGCAACGATCACATCGAGCGTCCGTATGAGATGGGCCATGGTGAAGGCGGTGACGAGGGCAGACCTCTACCGACTCTTTCGGACGCGCGACTACTGGATCCCCCTTGTGATCCTCGGAAGCATGTTCTTCGTGGTGATGCCGGTGCTCCTCCTCGGATCGATGGCCCTGATCCAGCAGCAGTCGTCCATCGTGAACCAGATCGGTGGCATCGTCGGGAACCTCCCGGATTCGATCCAGCAGAACATCCAGGGTGACTCCCCCACCGCCAGGGCCTCGTATGCTTTCGCCGTCTACCTCCTCGCACCCATAGCGATCATCGTTCCCCTCACGATCTCGTCGGCAGTCGGGGCCAATTCGATCGTCGGTGAGCGGGAGCGGGGGACGGGAGAGTTCCTCGCACACAGTCCCCTGAAGGTGAGTGAGATCTACATCGGCAAGCTGTTGGCGTCGCTCATCCCCGGCTACGCGGCTGGGATCGTCGGCTTCGGCCTCTACGCCGTCGTGGTCAACCTGATCGTCGGTCCCCAACTCGGTGGCTGGTTCTTCCCGACCGCTGGATGGATGCTGCTCGTGCTGTGGGTCGTCCCACCGTTCATCGCAATCGCCCTGGCGCTCATCCTTCGACTCTCGGCGAGGGTTCGGTCAGCGGCCTCTGCGCACCAGGCATCGAGCCTCGTGACGCTGCCGGTGATCCTCATCAGCTACGGCGTCGCCTCCGGCCTGCTGTACAGCCCCGTGCTGTCGGCGGCTGCGGCAGGCTTCCTCGCCTGGATCATCGCCCTGACACTGCTCGCCTCGGGGGCAAAGTCGATCAAGCGCGAACGACTCCTCGGCGTCTCAGCGGACGGATGAAGCGATGCGCGCGCATCGCGTCGCATCGGGTCTGAGTCCTTGGCCTGGCTCAGCCGGAGCCAAGCCGCTTCTCGAGCAGCATCGTTGAGTGGTATGCGCCGTTCTTGGATCCCACTTCTTCGAGTACCCCGACCTCGCGGAAGCCGAGTTTGTGGTGGAGCGCGACCGACGCATCGTTCGGCAGGGCGACGACGCCGATCGCTACATGGAATCCAGCAACGTCGAGACGATCGAGGAGTTCGGCATAGATCGCGGTGCCGACACCCCTTCCCCAGGCATCGTCGGACAGGACAACCGTTGTCTCGACCGTGGTGCGATAGGCGGCCTTGTCGCGCCACGGACCCGACCACGAAGCACCGACGATGACGCCGTCGAGAACCGCCACCAGCACCACGTAACCGCCTTGGATCCGGGTTTCGAACCATTCGAGACGCTTCGCATCGGTCCAGGCTTCTGTGTCGAAAGACACATGGGAGCCGACGATGTACCGGTTGTAGATGGCGTTGAGGGCAGGGACGTCCTCAGGAGTTGCATCCCTGATCACCATGGGATCACACCGAAGCCTTCTCCTTGCGCTTCTTCTTCGCTCGCCCTCCACCCGTCGGGCTCTCCCACTTGAAAAGGCGAACGCCAAGCACGAGCGCAACGGCTCCCCACAGGACCATGTATGAGAGGTGCGTCCACTGCCATGGTGATCCGGTGAACGTCGGGTTGAAAGCATCCGTGAATGGCTCCACGAAGTGTTTGAGCGGGAAGAAGTTGGCGACGGAATCCAACCACTCCGGAGCGGAGTCCGAGGGGATGATGAATATGCCACTCACGAAAGCCAGCGGAAGGAGGGTGGCGTTCGTCACGGCCGTCGCTCCTTCGCCGGACCCGACCAGGCCCGCCACGAGGAGTCCGAGCGCAGCGAAGCAACCGACGCCGATGAAGAAGGTGACGATGGCAGCGGCAATGGTGCTTGCGTAGATCTGGATGCCGTAGAACGCGACACCGATCGCCATCATGATCACCACGGAGACGGCCGCGACGATCGCCGCGCTGATGATCTTGCCGCCGAGGTACACGCTCGAGGGAAGGGGTGTCCCTCGCACGCGCTTGAGGATGCCTTCGTCCCGCTGATACGCCGTCGAGACTGCCACATTCGTGTAGGACGCGGACACGGCGGCGAATACAGCCATCGCGGGTCCGAAGTACTGGGCGAGGGTCACACCCAAAGCTTCTATCTCCTCGTTCCCGAAGATCAGTGAGAACACGACGAAGATCATGAGCGGGAAGAAGAGCGTGAAGAACGCGGCAGTGGGATTCCGGAAGAAGATCTTGTTCTGATACTGCGTCTGGCTGACGAGGAGGCTGAGGGTCGATGGTCGATCAGTCACCGGCTTCGTCTCCAGTGAGCTGCAGGTACACATCCTCGAGGCTGGGCCGAGCGACCGTGAGGTCGGACAACTCGATGTTCCGATCGAGAGCCCATCCCGAGAGCTCATGGATGGTGCGGGTCGGCGTTGGCGTGCGAAGTGTCACCCTCCCGTTCACCGCAATCGAGACATCTTCGAAGGGGAGGGAATCGAGTGACGCTCCCTCCGCCTGGAAGGAGATGACGGTGGCGGCCGATTCCCTTCCTCCGAGTGACTCCGGAGTGCCCTCTGCGACGATTTCTCCCCGAGCGATCACTGCCACACGGTCGGCGAGCACCTGCGCCTCATCCATGTAGTGCGTCGTGAGCAGGACGGTCTTGCCGAGGGACGTGAGGTTCTGCACGATCGACCACGCCTGCCGCCGTGCGGAGGGGTCAAAGCCTGTCGTTGGCTCGTCGAGGAATATCAGCTCGGGGTCCCCGACTATGCCGAGGGCGAGCTCGAGACGTCGTCGCTGGCCACCTGACAGGGTCTTGATGCGGGCTGCACGCTTCTCATGCAGGCCGACGATGTCGACGATCTCGTCCGTCGCGCGCCGCTTCGGATACATGGCGCCATAGATCGAAATGGCCTCCGACACCGTGAGCTGCTCTTCCACAGCCGTCTCCTGGAGGACGATGCCGATACGTTCCCGGAAGTCCCTCGATCGGACCGTCGGGTCGGACCCCAGAACCGTGACCTCCCCGGTCGTCTTGGTACGGTGTCCCTCGAGAATCTCGACCGTCGTGGACTTCCCTGCACCATTCGGACCGAGGAGTGCGAACACCTCGCCGGCTTCGATATCGAAGCTGATCCCTCGAACGGCTTCGACGTCACCATAGGTCTTGACGAGGTTCTCCACATGGATGACGGGCATCGCCTCATTCCAGCAGGATCGCGGGCCGATGGCCAAATGGTTCGATGATGTGTGGTCGCTGCCCACTTCCAAAGCTGGACGGTGGCTGCGGTCGACTCAGCGGGTGGGTGGAATCGACCCGGGCCGCTCACACCGGCGGGTGCACCTCGGCAATCGGGAGTGCGCGACACTCCTGCACGACTGACACCCTTTCGGGCTGACACAGATACGATCCACGGCACGTCCGAGTTTGTCCACGTACTTCGGGGAGGGGTCGATGAGCAACCTGCATTTGGGATTGGCGATTGGTGCCGAGATCGTGGGAACGGCGTTGCTGAAGGTCTCGGACGGGTTCTCGAACCTGTGGGCCACCGTTGCCACCCTGATCGCGTATGGCGTGTCGTTCTACTTCCTGTCCCTGGCACTGCGAACGATCCCCGTCGGAGTCGCATACGCCGTCTGGTCAGCTGTGGGGATCGTGGTCATTTCGTTGATCGGCTGGGTTGCCTTCGACCAACGACTCAACGGTGCTGCGATCGCCGGCATGGCCCTCGTCGTCATCGGTGTGGTGGTCATCCAGATCGCCATCCAGGGCGAACCCAGCTAGGCACATCGCACGGGCGGGGATGGCTGGCCGAAGGGCCGCCATTCTCGATCAACCGATGGGCGTGTTCCTGCCTTCATCCTCGCGGCTGGGCAGCCTTCCGTACCCTTGTCGTAGCATTCCAGGATGGACGACACTGCACCGGATGGTCCCCCACTCGGCGGTACCTCGTGGCACATCAATCAGGTGGCTGACGACCAGGGAAGACTCCTCGCGGTCGATACCAGCCATCGACAACCCGGCCTGGCCTTCGACGAGACCAATCGTGTCGCTGGCTCGACGGGATGCAACAGCTTCATGGGTCGATGCACGATTGCCGGCTCCGAGATCGAGTTCGGGCCTTTGGCCACGACGATGATGATGTGCCACGACTCAGCAATGACGCTGGAACGGCTCATACTGGCCGCCCTCGGGGCCGCACGTCGCTGGTCCGTCGACGGCGTTCAGCTCACACTCCTCGGCGAGCCGTACCCGTCAGATCCTGCCGCTTCGGTCCTGCTCGTGGCCGCGAGGCCTGGTTAGTCGACCCACTTGCCGGGGCGATCCCGCATGCCGCCGAACCCGAGCTCATCACAGAGCGCCAGAAACGGTTCCCGATGGGCTCCTCGCCACTCGAGGTCGTCGAGCGACTCGGGGATATCGGCATCCGCGCGCAGCGTGGCCAGGTCACGGAAGAGCAGGGCGTCGGGCATCCGCTCCTGCAGGGTCGCGGCGAGCTTCGAGGCGCCGCGAACCGCAACATCCCAATTCGCCTCCGACGCCGGAATGGCTTCGAGGTGACGCCACCTCGCAAGCACGGCGCCTGTCGACTTCGCCCCCCAGCCCGGAAGGCCGGGGATCCCGTCAGCAGTGTCTCCGACCAGTGCGAGATAGTCGGGAATGGACTCGGGATCGACACCGAACTTCTTCCGCACACCCGCCGCATCGACGAAGGCGGCCTTGCGACGATCAAAGCCGACGATCTTCGGATGGCCGTACAACTGCGCCATGTCCTTGTCGGGGCTGAGGATGATCACGCGGTCCACATCGGGGGCGAACTTCATAGCGGCGGCAGCCAACCCGTCGTCAGCCTCCTGTTCGATCATGGACCACACGGGTACACCGAGGGCCAGGAGGGCTCGCTCGGCGACGGGGAACTGGGCGTACAACTCGGGCGGAGTTCCCTCCCCTGTCTTGTAGCCCTCGAACATGTCGTTGCGAAATGACTCGATGATCGAATCGAACGCGGCACCGACATGGGTGACCCCCTCCTGGTCCAGGAGGCTGATGGTGGACGAAAGAATCCCGTGAACAGCTCCGATCTCCCAGCCCTCCGGGGTCTGTCGGGGCGGCGCACCGAAGTGCGCCCTGAACAGCTCATAGGTCCCATCGATGAGGTGCACGGACGTCATGACGGCACCCTACCGCGAAGGTGTCGGGCCGGTGGGAGACCAACTCCATTACCGTCGCGGACATGGCTTCTCCGCTCATCACCGTCGACGAACTCGGTTCCATCATCTCGGATCCGACGGTGCGCGTCGTCGATTGCCGGTGGTACCTCGCTGAACCAGATCGGGGGGTCTCCGAATACCGGGACGGCCACATTCCCGGAGCGATCTACGCGTCGCTCGAGAGCGATCTATCGGCGCCCGAAGGTGACGGAAGGCACCCACTCCCGTCACCGACGACCTTCGCAGCCACGTTGGCCAGTCTCGGCATCACGGCTGGCACACCCGTCATTGCCTACGACGACCGGGGCGGTGCAGTGGCGGCAAGGCTGTGGTGGATGCTCACGGACCAGGGCCATACCTTGACCAGGGTGCTTGACGGCGGCATCCAGGCCTGGATGGCATCGGGACGCTCCCTGTCGACGGACGACGCGGCGTATCCCAGTGGTGGAATGCCAACGAGACCGTGGAGCGGGATCGTCGATGTGACGGGAGTCATCGCAAGGAACGTGTCTGCGGTGTTGCTCGACGCTCGGTCGGTCGAGCGATATCGAGGAGACGAGGAACCTGTCGACCCGAAGGCCGGGCACATTCCCGGAGCGCGATCGATGCCCCTCGATGTGAACCTCGACTCTGAACTCACCTTCCTCGATGCCGACTCCGTTCAAGCCAGCTTCGCTGCGTTGGGCGTCGATGACGCAGCAGATGTCATCGTCCACTGCGGATCCGGAGTCACCGCGTGCCACCTCATCCTCGCCGCCGAGTCAGCAGGCCTCAGGAGGCCAACTCTCTATGTTGGATCGTGGAGCGACTGGTCAGGTCGTGACCTTCCCGTTGCGACCGGCGATCTGCCGTGAGGTCGCCCCGGGACACGATCAATGCCAGGATCGGAAGGGTCGAGTTCACCTTTCTGATCTCGATGATCATGGCCGTCGTTGCCCTGGCGATCGATGTGCTGTTGCCTGCATTCGCAGACATGCGGGTGGATTTTGCACTCCCGTCCGATTCGAATGCCCTCGCTCCGATCGTCACCTTCTTCTTTCTCGGACTCGCCCTTGGCCAGCTCCTCTGGGGGCCGCTCTCGGATGCACTCGGCCGCAAGCGGATCCTGTACGCCGGTCTGGCCGTGTATGTGGCTGCGGCCCTGGCGGCGGTGTTCGCGCCAAGCCTCGGCGTTGTGTTCGCCCTTCGGTTCATCGGAGGGGTGGGAGCGGCGGGCCCCCGAGTGGTTGCTCTCTCGGTCGTTCGCGACACCTTCGAGGGCGAAGCGATGGCCAGGGTGATGTCCTACATCATGTCGATATTCATCTTGGTTCCGATCATCGCGCCTTCCATCGGATCCCTCGCCCTCGTCGTGGGTTCATGGCAACTGGTGTTCGTGATCATTGCCGCGTTCGGGATCGCTGTCGGGCTGTGGTCCCTCCGACTTCCGGAGACCCTCGACCCATCACAACGCATCCCCCTCAACTTCAAACGCCTCTCGGCTGCAGGGGCTGCAGTCGTCACGAGCCGCTTCGCGATGAGTCTCACACTCGCACAGACGGCCTTGTTCGGCTTCTTTGCGTCCTACCTCGCGTCCTCCCAGCTCATCGTGGACGACGTGTTCGATCTCGAGGCCTGGTTTCCTCTCATCGTCGGAGGTTCGGCGGCCCTCATCGGAATCGGCATGCTTGTCAACACCCGACTCCTGAACGTGATGTCCATGCGCATCATCCTGCGCGGCGTGTTCATCACCTACGTCGTGGCAGCGAGCGCTCTCGTCGTGGTAGCCGTCCTCACGGATGGCCATCCCTCACTCCTCGCCTTCCTTGTGGCCCTCTGCCCAATGCTGTTCGCCCACGCCCTCCTCATTCCGAACCTGAATGCTGCTGCGCTCGTCCCGATGGGCGCAATCGCCGGAACGGCTGCAGCCATCATCGGCACGATCTCGACGCTTGGCGGTGCAGTCATCGGGGCGTTGATCGACAGCACGTACAACGGGACGATCACGCCTCTGGCCGTGAGCGCGCTCGTGGCTGCCCTGACCGCCCTCGGTCTGTTCCGGTGGGCGGACAGCGTATGGGACTCGACGGTGTCCGTCGAACCGTCCGTCGTCGAGGCCGAGTCGAGGCCTGGTCTTCCCCCTTCGTAGACTCCGGTCACATGTTCGACCTGGCAGCCTTCTATCGCTTCGTACCGATCGACGATGTGGTCGACCTGCGCTCATCGATCATCGAGACCTGCTCGAACCACGATGTCAAAGGGACCATCCTCCTTGCATCGGAGGGAATCAACGGCACGATCGCTGGCTCTCCAGCGGGAGTGGAGGCGGTCCTGGCCCACCTACGGACGACTGCCGGACTGGAAGATCTCGAGGCAAAGCGGGCCACCGCCGGACGCGATCCCTTCCATAGGCTCAAGGTACGGATCAAACGTGAGATCGTTTCGCTCGGGGTTGGCGACGTCGATGTCGCCCGACACACGGGCACACACGTTCCCCCTGAGGAGTGGAACGAGCTGATCAAGGATCCCGACGTCGTCGTGATCGACGCCCGTAACGATTATGAGATTGCGATCGGGACCTTCGATGGTGCCATCAATCCGGGCACCCGTTCGTTCACGGGGTTTCCAGCCTGGGTCGGGTCCGATGACCGCCTTGCGCCGAAGCCGAGGATCGCCATGTTCTGCACCGGGGGCATCCGCTGCGAGAAAGCCTCCGCATGGCTGAGGGAGCAGGGGTACACGGACGTCTTCCAGCTCGAGGGTGGCATCCTCCGCTACCTCGAGCAGGTTCCGGCCGATGAATCCCTTTGGAAGGGCGAGTGCTACGTCTTCGATCGGAGGGTCTCGGTTGGTCACGGCCTCGAGCCCGGTACCAACGAGATATGTCCGAACTGCAACAGGGTCGTCGGAGACGATGATCGGGTGCTGCCCGGATATGAGCTCGGCGTGACCTGCCCGACGTGCCACGAGGACATCCCGGCAGACCGCAGGGCACGCTTTGCGGAGCGGCAACACCAGATCGCGCTCGCGGAAGAGCGCGGGACCACCCACCTCGGTCGCCCGGCGTGAAGACCATTGGCCTCCTTGGCGGGATGAGTTGGGAATCGTCCGTCGAGTACGAACGGCTCATCAACACCGAGGTGAGGGCGCGGCTCGGCGGGTCCGCATCGGCTGATCTCATCATCCGGTCATACAACTTCGCGGAGATCGAGGCACTCCAGAAACACGATGAATGGGGCCGGGCAGGTGATCTGCTCGCAGCGGACGCCACGCTCCTCGAACGAGCAGGCGCCGACGTCATCGTGCTGTGCACCAACACCATGCACGTTGTCGCTGAGGCCATCAAGGAGGCAATCACGATCCCCTTCATCGACATCATCGACGTCACGGCCGCAGCCATCAGAAGCGCCGGTGTGCTCGACGTCGGCCTCCTCGGGACCCGGTATACGATGGAGGGTCCGCTCTACCGCGACCGCCTCCAATCCCACGGCATCGGCGCCCTGGTACCGCCTCCAGAGGACCGAACCATCGTGCATGACATCATCTTCGGCGAGCTGGTCCGGGGCATCACCCTCGACGCTTCCCGTCTGGCATACGTGGAGATCATCACGCGTCTCGTCGATGCCGGCGCCTCAGGGATCGTCGCCGGGTGTACCGAGATCGAGCTCCTCATCGACGACGATGACGTTCCTGTGCCATGGTTCCCGACGACGAGGCTCCATGCCATCGCGGCAGTCGACGCAGCCCTCTCCTGATCGTGCGACCCATCGAGCATGGACTGGACCACCGCCGGCAGCTGCACCCACACGAGGCTCCCTGAACACTCGGGAGATCTCCAGGAACCCACCTTCGAGGCGATTCATGAATTCCTTAGAAACGGACTGGACATTAATTCTGCAAACGGTTAGTATCCAACTCAGGAATAGAAGAAGCTTGTGAAGAAGTTCACAAGCAGAGTAAGGAAAGAGAGCAAGCACATGGCAAACCGGCTCCGGAAACTCGGAATCGTCATGGCAGTAGTCGGCGTGGTCTTCGCCTTCGGCGGGATCTATGCCTACCAGCAGGTCCAGACTGGCGAAGCATCGTTGCAGGCATTCAGCGAGGCGCAGAACGTCGAACTGAGCTACAACGAGGACGGCCAGCTCGTCGATCGTGGCACCACCGAAGGTGCGGATGCGATCATGACCATGCTGACGGACAACTGGGGATACAACGTCAAGGATTCCGAGATGAATGCTGACGATCCCCTCGTCAACACGGCATCCGAGTACATGTATCAGATGGCGACCATCGCCTTCCACACCCTGCACGGCACGCAGACCGTCGTCCTCGATGCAGACGTCGAATACAACGGCGAGAACTTCACCGCAGGTTCATACGACGTCGTAATCAACGAGGTCGGCAGCCCAGAGCGCGTAGCGGCAGGCAACGGTGGCTACTGGACCGACTTCGATCGTATGCACCCACTCGAGGGCCCGGCTCGCGGCCAGGCATGGACCGGTACCGCACATGCGCTCATCGGTAACCTCGGTGTTGGCACCGTCACCGCCTCGACCCTGCAACTCGGTCTCGGCGTTGCAGCCATGCTGTTCGGCGTTGGCCTCACGATCATCCTCCTCGGCGCTGGCCTCTTCTGGGTCGGCCTTGCCAAGGACGAGGACATGAAGCCCGTCAAGGCTGACAGCAGTCCAAAGCCGGAGCCGGCGGTCGTCTGACCCACGGCACGACGGAGAAGAAGGGGCCCTTCGGGGCCCCTTCTTCGTTGTCCACACCGCAAACAGCGAGGCGGACCGTGCGCTTCTGCCCAGGCGTCAGCGTCCCATACCGAAGAACTCGTCATTGGGCCTCATCGACAGGAAGTTCGCCATCCTGTTGCTCAGGCCGAACACCGACGCGATCCCTGCGATATCCCAGATGTCCTCATCATCAAAACCATGGGTGCGCAACGTTGCGAAGTCCGCATCGTCAATCGAGCGCGAATCGACGGTGACCTTCACCGCGAAGTCGAGCATCGCCCTCTGTCGCTGGGTGATGTCGGCCTTTCGATAGTTGATCGCAACCTGATCGGCCAAGAAAGGGTCCCGTGCCCTGATCCTCAGGATCGCACCGTGGGCAACGACGCAGTATTGACAGTCATTCTCGGCAGAGGTCGCAACCACCACCAGCTCGCGATCTGCCTTCGAGAGGCCACCCTCCTTCTCCATCAACGCATCGTGATAGGCAAGGAACGCCCGCATCTCGTTCGGTCGATGAGCCAGGGCCAGGAACACATTGGGAACGAAACCCGTCTTCTCCTGCACGGCGAGGACTCTGTCTCGAAGGTCCTCGGGGAGGTCAGCGATGTCCGGTACGGGGTATCGGCTGATCGGATGATCCGTCACATCGGTCCTTTCTCGATGGGCCATCCTCGCACGGCCGACACATGAAGGCCTACTCGGCGGGAACGAGCCCGACGACTTCCCGCCAGCGACGCTCCGCAGCGGCATCGATCGGCCAGAAGGATTCGATCCTCAGCTCGGCAAGCGTGACGTCGTGGGCCTCGCCGATGACAGCAATGGTCGTGAACAACGGAATGTCCACGCCGTTGATCGTGAAGGTGGAGGTCACAACGAGATCCTCGGGATCCGCGGAGCGTCGTTCAGTTGCCAGCTCGCCAACCCCGTCATAGGTCACGACCTCGCCCAAGAGTCGTCGAAGGGTCTCATCGTGGGGGTGTGACGTCACATCCCGCTCGAGGCGTCGCATGAGGGCTGTGGCTGTCTTCGCCCAGTCGACCATATGAACACGAAGTCCCTCGGGATGGAGGAGGAGACGCATGAGATTCGGCACAGAACCGAGCCACGGCGGCGGTTCGGGGAACATCATCGTCATGAGAGCCGCGGCAGCGCGGTTGGTCTTCACGACGTCCCATCGACGGTCGAGCACGATCGCCATGTTCGGTTCGTGGGCCGTGAGGATGGTGTCGAGGACCCTGACGATTCCGGGAAGCTCGTCCAATGCGGTCTCCGCATGGGCAGGTGTCATCCCTGCGGATGCCAGCAGCAGGTTCTGCTCGCGCGGCGGAACATCAAGGGTGGATCCGAGGTGAATCACCATCTCGCGGCTCGGTCGTGAGCGGCCGGTTTCGAGGAAACTGACATGCCGCTGGGACACACCAGCCAGCGACGCAAGGTCGAGTTGGCTGAGACCCCTCGTCAGTCGCCATTCCCGAAGTTCCGGTCCGAAGGTTGATAGCGCCACACGCCCACAGTAGGGCGGCGACTGAATCGTTGCGACTACCTCTCACGTCATTGCGATCATGACGTTTCGGCGCGACGCTTCGACGAGATCAAACGAAAGGGACCGATCATGGCATCCGCACTCCTCCGAACATCACTGAACACGAACGCAGCCTTCAGCGCGATCTCAGGCACCGTGCTTCTCGTCGGCGCCGTACCGGTTGCCTCGATGATCGGCCTTCCGACGTGGTTCGTCGCCGGCGTCGGGGTCTCTCTCATTGCCTTCGCAACGATCGTCAGGATCATTGCAGGAAATCCACTTCCCAGGGGTGGCCGGACCGGCGTGCGGATGGTGATCACCGCAGACGTGACATGGGTCGTCATCGCAGCGATCGTCGTCATCGGCTTCCCTGGAGTCATGACGCAGGCTGGCGTCATCTCGGTTGCCGCAATTTCCATCGTTGTTGCGGACCTGGCTGTGCTTCAGGCAATCGGGCTCAGGATGAGCAATAGTGGCGCCGTCCGCGCCAGTCAGTAGCGATCAGTGTGACATCGCAGCTCAGCAGAACGCCGATCAGGGTGTGGCAGCCGGTGCGGTGACCTGCGGGACCGGGTCGGTCGCCCAGGATCCGAATCCGTCCGAAACGATGACGCTCGCCACCTGAAGGATCTCCAGGAGCCACCCGTCGGACGCCGTCACGACCGCCTGGTCCATCAACGTCGTCCGAACGTCGTCAGGCGTCGCCTGTTCCCTGGAGGACACGAGGAGCACGTGAAACCCGAACTGGGTCTCGACAGGTCCTACGACGGCTCCAAGGGGTGCGTCCATGGCTGCAGCCGCAAACTCCTCGACGAAGCTTCCAGCGGTGGTACAACCCAAGTCGCCACCGCTTACGGCCGAAGCCGTGTCGGTGGAAACGTCGATGGCAACCGCCGCAAATTCCTCGCCCGCGGTGACCCGCTCGATCGCCGCCCTCGCTTCATCCTCGCTCGCCACGAGGATGTGCGCCATGCAGACGGATGTCCAATCCGCTGGGTTGTCGGCGAGCTCCGCGGCGATGTCGGACTCGGTCGGGGGATCCAGGGATGCCTCGAGCTCTGCAGCCACGGCATCCCTGGTCATCAGCTGCACGATGTAGCGGCGAAGGAGATCAACTGAGATCCGCTGCGTCTCGGCGATCTGCTCGAGTGAATCTGCTCCTGCCTGGGCGACAACCTGGACGACCTGCGCTTCGATCTCGTCGTCGGTGGGTCGGTAGTCGAATTGCTCCGCTGCTGCCTGTTCCGTCGCCTCCCACTGGATGAGCGTCGTGAGGGCCTGGGCCTTGTTCTCAGGCGTTGGGTCGAGGGCTTCGCCGAGCATCGCCTCGATGTCGGCAGACGAGATCTCGGCGCCGTTCACGGTGGCGGCGGTGTCTCCTGATCCACCGCACGCGGCGAGGACGAGGGCAAGGGCAAGGACGAGGATGATGAGGCGCTTCACGGAAACCTTTCGCTGTGCGGGCGTCAGGCTATGAATGCAGACGCTCTACCGGTTCCGATTGGAGATGAAAAGACGATGAGATACCGCCCACCGGGATCGATCACCCAAGGGTCGCCACCATCACTGCCTTGATCGTGTGCATGCGGTTCTCTGCCTGGTCGAAGACGATGCTTGCACCAGACTCGAAGACCTCCTCGGTCACCTCGAGGCCATCGTCCATGCCCGTGTAGGCCATCATCTCACCGCCGACGACGGTGTTGGCATCGTGGAACGCTGGCAGGCAATGCATGAACTTCACGTTGGGATTCCCGGACGCGGACATCAGGGAATCATTGACCTGGTAGCGCTTGACCAACGCAACCCTGTCACGCCACACGTCCTTCGGCTCCCCCATCGACACCCACACGTCCGTATGGATGAAATCGACTCCCCGAACGGCCTCCTCGGCATCGTCGGTGACGGTGACCGAGCCACCGGTGGCAGCTGCAATGTCGCGAGCTGCCTCGATGACGTCTGCTGGAGGGGCGAGTTCCCCAGGGCCTGCAAGCCGAAGGTCCGCGCCCATGAGGGCGGCCATGATCGCATGCGATCTGGCCATGTTGAACCGAAGATCCCCCACGAACGCGTACGAGATGTCGGCGTACTCCTTACCGCTTGCTTCGAACATCGTCAGGAAGTCCGCAAGCATCTGGGTCGGGTGCCACTCGTCCGTCAGCCCGTTGTACACAGGGACCCCAGCGTTCTGTGCGAGGACCTCGATGTCCTCCTGCCTCTTGCCCCTGAACTCGATGGCGTCGTACATACGTCCGAGCACGCGAGCGGTATCGGCGACAGATTCCTTGTGGCCCATCTGCGAACCCGAAGGATCGAGGTAGGTGACGTGGGCACCCTGGTCGAAGGACGCCACCTCGAACGCAGCCCTGGTTCGCGTGGATGTCTTCTCGAAGATGAGGGCGATGTTCTTCCCGGTGAGGTTCTGCTCCTCGCGTCCTTCGTACTTTGCAGCCTTGAGATCAGCGGAGAGATCCAGGAGGCTGCGCATCTCTGCCTGCGTGAAGTCGAGCTCCTTGACGAATGATCGGCCGGTGAACGACATGGCCATGGTCCCTCCTCCTCGTGGCGACCCTCGCCGATCCGCGATGCTAACCGCGGACCCGCAAACCCCGAGCCAGAGGCTGACCACCGATTCCTAGACTCCCCACCCTGGTGCAGCACGCACCAAGGCGGGCCCGTAGCTCCAATGGCAGAGCAGCGGACTTTTAATCCGACGTGTGTGGGTTCGAATCCCACCGGGCCCACGAAACCAACGGGCGGACTGCATGCTTCCTGAAAGCATCCCGTTTGCTACGCAGCGGGTCACCGCCCTAACCGTCAGAACGAGCACCCATATGTGCCGCTATTCGCGGGAATTGGACTCAGAGGGCTAGGGCTGTGAGGAACTCGGATGGACCTAGCACAACGGGTAATCCGCATTCATCTGCGGTTGTCCCTAGAAGTAGGGACGACCGAGGTCCGCCCATACGGGAGCCCACTCGAGATAGATCTCAGAGTCATCATATGCAACCGCCTCATACAGGCCGCGCGACGAATCGGGAACCAATCCTTCTGCAACATCGGGATGGGTCGCCCGGAGCCACTCTCGGAAGGCAACATCGAGACGGCCATCGAAGTTGGTCGCACCCACACGGATCTCGGTGATCGTCCCGTCTGTTGACAACGAGTACACGTTTCGAGACTTGAAAGATTCCTCGCCAAATGCTGTCTCGACAGGACCAGTGCGCTCAGCGAGGCACGAAACACCGCTGAGCGTGGCGGTGCATTCGGTCAAGGTGATTACAGACTCCTGATTCCATAGATGTTGAGCCTCCTCAATCATCCTCTCCAGACTGTAAGACAGAGACGGTGCTGCGTTGTGGATGCGCGTCGCCCCCGAGTCGAACAGCGCTGTGAACGCCTCTGTGTCTCCCCCATTGACGACATCGTTGTACCGCTCAACAAATGCCTCCCTGGCCGGGGTCATCACCGGACCCTCAGCTTCCTGCAGACTGGTCGTCGGCGTTGCCTCTGTGGGCGGCGCGGTAGTGACCGAGGTCGCGGAAGCGTCAAGCCCGTTGGCGGCGGTCTCGGCGGATGTCGTGTCACCACCGTCTGACGAGCACGAAGCCGCCACGACGGTCAATATCGCCACAACAATGAACACTCTATGCCGACGCATCTGTGCTGCCTCCCAACTGAGCTGACCCGACACCGTAGCCAAGCTGGAAACCTTCCGGGGAGCTATGGCGACCCAACCGACGGCCAATCGCAGCACGGTCGACTCCACGCATAGCAGGCTGGGTGGGATGATTGTGGTCGGTGGCGCGTGCGAACCAGGTTCAAGTCTTCGCATCAGACTCGCGATTGATCCAACGGTGTAAAGATCTCGGTCGAGGCGGGTATACGCCCGATCGTC
>Ga0316195_10000427_pt1 | contig 16657 bp, 13 predicted proteins | sample Phised1_MG_FD_204937 | JGI IMG/M metagenome (GOLD analysis project Ga0316195, IMG submission 204937) | Coastal sediment microbial communities from Maine, United States - Phippsburg sediment 1 | ecosystem: Environmental > Aquatic > Marine > Coastal > Sediment | place: USA: Maine | collected...
CGGGACTTAGTTGAGATTCTGAGTGCGTCATCAGTGCGTCAAACGGTCACGGTAATAACACATCTCACTGATTCTAAAAGCGAATTCTGATTCGATCCGTCCAATCCATCATTGGAGCGACTGAAAATGTCGAACGCATTTTCGTAGCAGTGCTGTTGGTCATATTTTTTTTAAATCAAAAGGTTATTGATTGCTATTTTGTAGCTATTGTCGCCCTTTATTGTGCGACATCGACCGAATGACGCAGCGACTCCAGCAGATTTGCGGGTATGTTTATGTCCACAATCAAAACCCGCAAACGTAAGGACGGCAGTCTAGCCTATCTGAGCGAAGTTCGAGTAATGCGCGACGGCGAAATCATTCATCTTGCGGCGGGCTTCTTGAGCGTGCAGGTACAGAAATTCACCTTGCACGAGCGCCGGGGGACGCTGAGTCGTTAACGCATCTGCGACCAGGCCCTGTGGCCATTCGATCACCACGTACAGCCACTCAGTAACGACCTGGCTGTAACGATTTGATTGCAGCGAAATCGGAAATGCCGGCCGTGACTGGTCCACATCGAAGATTACTTGAATAACGACAGGGACTTCCCCGAGTTCCACAGACAACGTCGAACCTCAAAATCAGACCTGACCAAAGGCCTCGCGGCTGACGCCGTCGAGATGGCTGTGGCGACGGGATCACTTTTACTCCTCTGCGACGCGACAGATACCGTAGTGGGTGCCCTCAAAGTCCGCCGCTGTCGTCAACTCACACGTCAGCTTTATTGGTTTACCATCAAGCTCGCTGTTCTTGTCGCCCGAACTCTTGCTGTGGCGCCAGGCCACGTACTCTTCGTTGTCAATTCGAATCCTGATCAGCTGCATGATGCGAACCTCGCCCGGGATAAACCTGCTAAAACCGGCAACCTGTGAAAGTTCCTCAAGAACAAAGCGGCCTTCCGAGTCTGTCAGCACCGTAACGTCAGGAACATCACCAGGCTTTCTATAGAAAGTCTCCTGAATGATTTCGGCCCCCTGTACGGGTTCGCCGTTCCTGGTCACGATTCCTTCGACACGAGAGCAAAGAACCATCTTCGAAAACAATCCCATAGCGGTGCCATCCCGTGTCAATAAAATGCCGAACACAATCGCTGCAACGTATTGTGGCACGCATTGGTGCGCACTGTTGGTTCAGCGTGATGAAAAGTCCAGCTTGCGCAGGTATGCCATTACGTTACGTGCAGCGCGGTTCAGCCTGTGCAGTATCCGGGATTCGCCCAATGATGCTTCTGCGTCACTGGCGGCCTTTCGCGCCAATATTGGCGCAGTGTCCGGATTCGGGTGGCCGGCCGATCTTCAATCCGCCTGATGCCGAAGAAAAAGTGCCTCTTACCCTGACCCAAAGCCGGTGTCTGAGGTTGCCAATACTTCTTAACGCTTGTCTTCCCATGACGGCTCAATGTCTATTGGAGGTGGTCGAGATTTAGTGAATGTCCGCACCTGGCAGACAAAAGACCTTCAAACGGAACCTTGCCAATTTCGCTATCGAGCGACTTGTCAGCACTCGCTAACAGCCGGCCTGGTGCTAGAATCCCGGACAGTTGCTACTGACACATAAGCTGCGAGGTACTGGGCGACATGGATCAAACATGTTCTTGGCGATAAGAGAGACCCGATTTGCGAAACGTATTGTCGCGCAGTTATTGAAATCGTATACGTTGGTTAGCGCCAAAAATCCCGACCTGTCCGGCGAGCCTCTTTACCGGGAAGTTCTCGTGCACACAAACCTGGTCGATTCGTCAAATGTCGATGAAGTTCTGTGGCAGGCGGAAGACAGTGTCGATGAATGGACAACGCATTCGCAAAAAGTACTTGGATTTCGCCAGGTCGCCCATTTCATCGTTTTGTCGCAATATCATGCGGCAGGGAATGTGGGTACTGTTGTCTCATTCAAGGAAATCGTTTATTCGCTGATTCCTGAAGATCTCTAAAGGATGCGCAGGCGACCATTGATCCACACGCATCACGTTTTGACAACCCGTACTTGAAGAGGCCTGATCCGAAACCTGCGAACTGGAAAGATCTCACAGAGCTGATCGGCAGACTGGCCATTGTCGCTTCATTGATTTTCGTGGGCCTCCAAATGCGACAGTCGCGGGAAACCGGCATCAGCGATGGCAACCTGGCGAATGCGGCCAACAACATTGAGAGAATCAACTCCATAATCGCGAACACGACCAAACGGTTCGCCAAAAGCCAAAAGCGAGCGCATCACTGAAGTACCGTTGGATGGTGTCGCCCCGTTGCTGACAAGGTTTTGACAATGAATGCCGAAAAGTTGAACAAATGGTTGACCCTAGGCGCCAACTTCGGTGTCCTCGCAGGACTGATCATGGTCCCTATGAAATCAACCAGTCCCGCCTGCAGATTGAACTCGCCACATCGTCAGATGGAACGGACAACTTTACCCAGGCAATGGAAACCCTTGTCCAGAACGAGGAACTGTCGGATTTGATCTTTCGCGCCGAACACGCCTTTGAGAATCTCGATGATTTCGAGAAATGGCGAGTAGCGAAATACCTTGATGGTTACATGAGCATGTCCGAGGAGGATTATCTCGTGGTCAGCGAAATGAGTGACATCGACGTTGCTCCAGGCTTTGAAGTCGATTGGCAGGAAAACATGAAACTGCCGATGTACCGCTGGTATTGGGCAAATCGACAAACAAGATACGGTCCAGGTTTCCGCGCGTTTATAGACAACATCGTTGCCGACGCGGTGCAAGAGTAGGATGCTCTGCTGCCGATTTTCATCGCTAACGCATTCCGCCCGGTTCGGGTCTGCGCATGGCCCATGGAGGCCAGGCATTTTCCCAACGCTGAGCCGTAACAATTTCCGCATCCTGTCTGAAACCGGCGCTCAGACCAATGCTTGAACGCCATCCGCTTTCTAACCAGTATTAGCGCCGCGCACAACCATTGTAGTTCTTCGTTAACCTCAGGAGGTGGTCAATGCCATTACCCGATTCGCGATTTGCGGTAAAGATTCTGCTGATATTGTCGGCACAGGTTTTTGCGCCACAAGCATTCCCGCACCACTCTTTTACGCGATTCAACCAAGCGGACATTGTTGAGATTGAAGGCGAGTTAATCGACTACCGATGGCGCAATCCGCACATCGTGTTCCAGGTTCGCGGAACCAATGATGCAGGAGATGATGTCGTTTGGCAGGTCGAAGGTCATTCGTTGAGCATTCTGCGCCGAACCAACGCCTCGCCAGAAGGCCTCGAAGTCGGTGACAGGGTCAAGTTGGCGGGTTGGCCAACCGTTCGCCCCTCAAATGAAATATTTGTGCACAATCTCTTGTTGCCCGACGGTACCGAGTTACTGCTGCAAAGCGGAGTAGCACCACGTTGGGCGACAGGCGTGACGCTCGGCAGCGAGAGAGAATGGGAAATTGGCGGAACCGCAACGGATAATACGGGGCGCAAGGGGCTGTTTCGGGTCTGGAGTACGAAATTCGGGCGCGGCTTCGATCCATTGTGGCTCGACCACTATCCCTTGACTGATTCCGCGCAACAGACGTTCGGCGAGTGGAATCCGTTGACCGATACAGCGGCGCCGGGATGCAGACCCAAAGGCATGCCTCTCATAATGGAGCAGCCCTATCCCATAGAATTCGTGCAACGGGACGACGTCATTCTTTTGCGCATGGAGGAATACGATACCGTTCGGACAATCTACATGGCCGGGGACGATGGTCTGAACGAACCGGAACGTTCGATCCTGGGGCACTCAAGCGGGCGTTGGGACGGCGATACTCTCGTCGTCGAGACTGACAATGTGGATTTTCCGATTTTCGATTCCAACGGCACGCCGCAAGGCAGCAATCCCAGTTTCGTCGAGAGATTCCGTGTCAGCGACGACGGGAGCCAGCTTCTTTATGACTTGACCGTTACCGATGACGAAGTATTTACCGAGTCAGTGAACCTCACCAGGAACTGGGTCTGGCGACCCGGCGAGGCAGTAGAGCCTTACGAGTGCGTGGAAACGGACTAATTCCGGAAACGTGGGGCGTTCCCGACGCCAGGATCCTGTCGGTCACCGCCATTCGAGCCACTTACCCGCAAATGCCTGAACGTCCCCGACGTTCAGTTTCCAGCATTCGATTTTGCACTGTGAACAAAGCAGCCGACACTTTCCAGGAACCTGTTGATATTCCTCCTCTCGGCATCCGCTGCATCCCGACATTTGGTTATCGTTGGAAAACAGCACGTTGACGGCTGAATTCGAACATACCGCCAACCCACTACCGAGAAAATTCAGGCGCATCCAACCGCCAAAGCAGACCACTGCGCTAACAAGAACCCCGCCGTAGCGGGGTCTTTTTCTGACAGTAAATCAGCGGCAGTCATAGCCACGGTTGTCTGGGGCTGACGCCAAAGGTTACCGCCGTCAGTTCACGCTTTGTTGGCCTCATCCCAAGCCCGGCGGAATCGATCGATTGCTTTTTCCAGGTCGCCGTTGATCAGATCCTGTTCGGCCCTGGCCAACTCCACTTGTGCCCTGGTGATCCTCTGTTGATTGCCGCCGGCGGCGATAGCTCCGGCGATCGCCGCTTGGGCCTGCGTCCGTGCGAATTCGACCAGCCGATCGGCAAGATCACCAACATTAACGCCTTCCTTTTCCGCCTTGATCAGTTCTTTTACGGCATTCGCGACGTTCTTCAGTGCCTTCTTGACATCATTCTGTGCGAGTTCGCCGAGCGCTCCATCGAGCATATTTTGCGCCTTGCCCAGTATGTCGCGAGCATCGTTGGCTACCGTGCTATCGATCAAAATGAACAGATCCGCAACAGCCAGATCGAGCGCCTCGTTGGCGGCACAACCGTTGGCGTCCACCAGGTCACCCGGGAGACTTGCCGGGCAAAGATCGGCGCCGCCAACAATGCCATCGCCGTCGGCATCACCGGTATTGATCGGGCCGGAGACCGTGTAGGTCCAACGCGACGGGTACCATCCGTCCTGAAGAAGGGGATCAGCCATCACGGAACCCGTGAACCACCAGCAGCAGGGGGTTGCAATGACATCGGCGCCGCTTGACGTACTGATACCGGCAATATCCGGAGTACCGACAATAGTATCGTACTCATATGCGCCCAACGTTCCGCCCGAAAACGAAGTCGTCACTGTCGTCCCGGAGAAACTCACAATTTCTTCAACCTGTAGCAGGCCATCGCCTGAGACATCATCAAAGACCAACGTCCAGTCCGTGGTGACAACGTTATTGCCATTGTTGCTCTGGGATGTGCCGAGTGCATTGATCTGGTACTGCGCGCCGAAGCAAATGCCCGGTGCAGCGCCAATTACCACGAACGCCAGAGCGGCTGGAATATTCTTTCGTAGTGCAATCACGAGCTCTCTCCTTTTTTACAGAAAGAAGCCTTTTTGCTGCTCAGTAAATCTGGGCGCCCCGCCAATCGCACGGCTTCTTTTTTTTGTTTTGCCAAGATTGGCAGCCAAGTTCCGGGGGGTCAATAATCTTTAGCCGCGAAAAATGCGGCAAACAAGCACTGAAAACCGCCGGGTGCGCATTATGTTATATCCGCTTCGACCAGAAACCGCTGCGACGTCTCTCTATTGACTGTACGAGCCGCCTGGCCACTATCGCTGCTCGTCACTGACAAATGCAGGAACGGATCGGACTCACGTGCACGCCCCCGTCGGCCGAATCGGGCGGATATTTTTCGGTTGTGCGGGGGGCCGTCTTGCTAATCCTGGACTGGGAGCCTGAGATGACGGAAAGGCCAACACGGCAACCCAGCCGCCCCGATCCGAACACTCGAAACATGAATTGCGCGGCGGGTATACAGTGCGGTGCGGCAGAGAAAATATGCACCGAAGATGGTTGCTACGGCAGCACAGGTAAGTCACTCTTGATATCAGGCACGGATTGACTTTTCATAAGCCGACACTCGCAGTACCCACACCAAAAGCGGAGACATGGCGATGACTCAATTTCGCATCACCTCACAGCACCCCGTCGCAATCGCGTTGATTTGCCTCGCAGCCGCTTTGCTGCCAGCTGTCGGTACCGGTCAGGACGCCGGCCTCATCCAGCCACAGCAGCAACTCGATGCCGCGAACGCACGCGGCGACTGGCCAGCGGCTATCGAGTATGGCGTTCTCGCGCTGCAACGCGCCGAGCAGGAATTCGGCGCCGACAGCCTCGACATAGTCGGCACACTGGAAACGCTGGGGGACGTGTCGGCAAAATTGAGCAATTTTGATGCGGCCAAGGCCTATTACCAGCGTGCTGTCGCCATTAAGGAGCTGGCTTACGGGGCAGATCATCCGGACATCGTGTCCACGCTTGAATCCCTGGTCGCCATCAGCGTCCAACAGGCCAATTACGACGAAGCCGAAGCATTACTCAAGAGAATTTTGGAAATCGAGCAGGCGGCGTACGGTGAATCACACGAAAATGTCTTGATTACCTGGGCCCGACTTCGCGATCTCTACCTGGAAGCGAATCGACCGGCCGATGCGGCTGCCGTAGATACCATGCTGGCCGAGCTGCGACTGAAGTCGCGCGACCTGGACAATCGACGCTATTCAACCGAAGACGGATTCGCGACAGTACGCGTTTTTTACGGAACAAACCGCACGCCGACCGGCGAAGTCAAAGCCGCCGACTTTTACGGGAACGAGCGCGGCGACCTGGGCTTTGGCTATGTTGACGTCAGCATTCCCGAGACGCACAAATACGGTGAACTGGAAACGTCCAGCCGCTGGTCGGTTTTCAGCTACGCGCTGGGCGAGGATGCTCTCAAGCGAAAATACGTGCTGCTACTGAAAGTTGCAGCGCTCGATCGGGACAGCTTTCGATCTCAACTGAGCGAACATGTGGGCAATTCACCGAGCCGGGATATCTTCCTGTTTGTGCATGGCTACAATTCTTCATTCGAGGACGCTGCCAGGCGCACCGCGCAACTCGCATACGATCTGGATTTCGATGGCACGCCCATGATGTATAGCTGGCCGTCCCAGGCATCCGCGACCTCCTATACCGTCGACGAGGCAGTCGTGCGGGTGAGCGGTCGTAAAATGGCAAGTTTTCTCAACGACGTGCTCGATCAGTCCGGTGCGGATCGAATTCACCTGATCGCTCACAGTATGGGCAATCGCGCGGTGATCGAGGCGCTGCAAAGAATCGTTGCGGGACGGCAGCCCTCTGGCGCCGAGCATTTGTTCGGTCAGATTCTTTTTACCGCACCGGATGTCGATCGTGACTACTTCATCGACGCCATGCAGGATATTAAAGATTCGGCAGACCGCATTACCTTATATGCATCCGACAACGACGTGGCTTTGCACTCCTCCGCCATACTGCACGGCGCACCGCGGGCGGGCCTTGCCGGCGAGTCAGTTATTTCGGCAGCAGGCGTCGATACCATCGACATGTCCGATGTCGAGGCAGACCGCCTGGGTCATACCTACTTTGCCGCGAATCAAGGCGCTATTTACGACTTGTTCCGCATGTTGTGGCGCAGCGATCCACCCGACCGGCGTTGCGGCATGCAGCATCAGGACACAACCTGGTCGTTCAATGCCGACCAATGCAAAGGTGATGATCTCCTCGAGGCCGGGCTGTTGTACAAACGATTCGGCCCTGACGCCAAAGAAAAGGTACAGCAATACCTCGACTCGATCGCCGAGGACGACGATGCATCGCGAGAGGAGTGGTTACGAATTCTCGACAGGCTAAATGTCCTTCTCGAAACGGAAACGAACTAGCGAAAGGATCCGGTAAACGGCAATTCAAAATCTTGATACCGGATTAGTCGTCGTTTGCCGGCGGTGGGTCAAATTCGCGGGGCGGCGCATCGGGCCAGCCGCCGTCCAACAGCCTTTGTTCCAGTTCACGCAGCTCGTACGTGTGCGCGAGTTGCTGCGCTTCGAAGCGCCAGTTTGCGTAGCCAGATAGCAATAAAGCCATATGCCCGAAACGAATCTCGTCCGGCACGTCCAGGTCGATGACGGATTGCGCAGACAAAGGAAGCTCAGCATCGCTCACTACGCTAATCCGAGTAGTACTTTCGCCGACGGCGCCGCGGATTAGCAACTCCAGCTCGGTTCCTTCAGGGAGCAGGCAGCCGGGTAGCGTCACAGCATAGTCCGGTACATTTTGCGATTCGGCCAGCAGTTCGCCGGCGACGGATTTGATCTGCACAGAGAACGGCGGGCTGCCGCCCTGCCAGGTGACACGGATTGCACGAGTGCCAGCCAACAGCCGACTGCCGACCGGCGCTGCAACAAGTAGCGTCGGGTCAAGCTCGCCTCTGCTGACCGCCGACACCGTTACCGAGCTCTGGCTGGCCCTTGTATTCCACCAGCCGACCACCCAGTTTCCGATGTTGGCCAGCAATCCCGGCGGCTCCCTGGATTCCGGAACGCGAAACGGCGACTGGATCCGCGTCAGCGCGATGCGCTCATTGCGCTCGTTGAGGAGGACGATCCTGCCCTCCTCGTCGTCCACGAAAATTACGTCGCCCGCCTGCAGCAGCATCAGCTGAGCGGGCCGCATCGTCGTATCGCCACGCTCAAGCCGATAATCGGCAGGTTGCCCGGTGAACTCGCTGATCCAAAAGCTCGCTTCGGAAATCGAGGCCGCCAGCAGCAACGCCGAGGTAGAGAATGCGCGCGAAATCCACATAACGTCAGGTCTCTTTTCCACGATAGCGCCGGCCGATATCACGCGCCTCACGTTGTGCGCCACGATACTCCGCGAATGCCCTGTGCATGAGCATCGCAAACAGCGGCAACGCAAAATCGATCCAGAGGCCGTATTTGAAGAAGTGGAAGCTGACAGGAACCAGCACGAAAATGATAACTCCGCCAGCCACTCCTACGGCGAGCAGTGACCGAAAGGCCAGAAAAGTCCAGGCGGCGAAAACAATTACAACCAGTTTCAGGGCCCACTGCAGCCACGCCGGCGGCAGGCTGATCTGACCGAACAAGGCAAGCGACTTGATGGCGTTTGCAATGATCAGCGCTCCCGGCATCATGCCAATTGGAGTACGGTGGATATCCCGACTTTCAGCATAGCTTGCGCCAATGATGACGACGCGTCCTGCCGCAATATCTGGCGACAATAGCCCGCTCGAACCTGTAATAGTCCGGGCGGATACCGTGATGAGATCCGGGGAAGGAGACGTCCATGGCATCGTGTAGATAATACGCTGATCGATTGCTGCTGCGACGCCTGCTGCATTAGCCCGCCACGGGTGATCAGCGGCGGCTTGTTCGCCGGACTCTGCTGCAAGACCGCATTCCGCGAAAACCACTGGACCCGGATTTGCCGAACGTGCCGCGCGCGTATCGCCCGGCTCCGACAGGATCCCGGCCGCTGTCAGCTGCACTGAAGGTAGCAATACCATTTGACCTCCGAGACAACCCGGCTTCACAAGGTGCCAATAGCGGACAACGCCATCCCACAATGTCGCCCGGAACAAGGGCTGTGACCAATGAATGTTTGCAGAAAGTTCATAGTCGTCGAGAAACGAAGGACGAACGTCGAGCCAGTCACGCTGTTCATCGGCACCATTGTAAAAGTTGCGCACCAGAATTATCGGCGGCTGCGGCGCCATGCTGCCGTACTGGCTGAGATAGTTGGCCAGTTCTTGGTCGTTTTCAGGGCTGGTTCCGGGACGAGACAGGTCAATGTCGACAACAATCAACTTCGCCTTCGAATTCGCCGCATACTCAATAAGCTTTTTTAGTTCGCGACGCGGCACGTGGTAGGGCTCATGCCATGAGCGGAACGTCGGTTCGTCAATATCCAGGTAGGCGAAACGCAACGGATTCACAGCGCCCGTGTCGCTCATGCGCGGCAGGCCCTTGTTGAATTCCATCATGAGATCCATTGCGGAATTTTCCAGGCGGAGCAGCCACTGGTTTTGATGAAAAACTGCAATGGCCGACGCGACCATCACTGCAACGATTATGTTACCAAGGAAAAGGCGTTGTAAATCGGTGAGCCGGTGCCACTGTGACCGAAACCTGTCGATTGCGACAACCGAGCGCATGCGACCCCAGAGCCCGGCAAGCGGTAACGTTAGCCGCTTCAATAATGCCGTGACACGCATGCGTTTAGCGTGCTTTCTCATGACCTATGCTGTTGTTGAAGGCGAATATTATTATTGTTGGCGTTCGATATCGGCGTCCTTACTGAGTATAGTCGAATCGTCGCAAGAGGGTATAATGAGCCCGATCGTCAACCGCCTGCTCCATTTAGAGAGAATAATAAGAACATGACGTGTCGCATTCTAGTTATTTATTGCACGATCCTCGCCCTGGTCTGTACGGTAATTCCGCTGGACGGCTACGCCGCCGGACTTGAATCCCGGGCCTACATCAACAGTTCCTGCATCATCGCCGATGAACCGTATCTCCTGCCGGAAACCGAAGGCGAATCAAATGCCAGGATGGCGCCCATCTTAGGCGCGCTGGCCATCAAACTCGGCAACGTACTGATCTCGGGGATCATTAACGGTACTGCGAGTGGGCTCAGCAGGCGCGGCGCTCGCAAAGATACCGAATACGTCACGGCCAATAACGTCAACCTGTTCGCCGCGGATCTCACCGCCGCGCCGGTGGTCACACTCAACCCGCAATTTGGCTGCGCCACGATCGTTACCGGCGACATTCAACCGTCGGATTACGACTGCACGAACGAGTACGTTCCGCGGGCGATTTCTGCCGGGTACCTCTCCCTGCCGCAATCGGAATGGGTCACAAGCCGAACGGATAATTCGGTGGAAAACATTCTGAAACGTGCCAACGTTTGCGTGGTCGGCCAGGTTCGATCCGTATTCGAAGCACGTGTGGTCTTGTCGGATGATAGAACCGCCTATCGGGTGGACAGCGCGGGCTACACTATCAATTATCTGCTCGACACCAAGAGCAAGTCCGCGAAAAGGAATCTTTTTTACACCATGGAAGTCGTCGAACCCTCGGCAGACGGCGACGGTCGTGTCCTCACCATGTCATTAATCAATCTCGGCGAAGTTTCGGCCGGAGCTTCATCACTGGGCGACATGGCGTTAAGTTCAGACTGGCTCTTGGTACCGCAAATTTCATCGTTTGCGCAACAGGATTTCATGTCGGATACCACCGTGCACCGGGAGGTGTATGGCAAGATCGAGGCGCTGGAGCGCGTCGTCGCAAGGGATTCGCGTTACCTGGCGGGAATCGAAGAGCGTGCGTCTACGGCAGAACCGGAAATTCGGGCCGCGTTGCAAAACGAAATGACCAGCGTCCAGATTCGACTCGTCACATCCGGGTCGATGCTCGATGCTTTGCGCGGTGAATACCAGGATTTGCCGGCGATTGACGCACAGTACATGCCGGTCACCATCCGTTTCGGAATTACCGAAACGCGATCCGAAAGTAAAGCGATGCAGCAAATCGCGGAAGCTATTGAAGCGAACAGCGAAATGCTTGCCACCTCTGCTGCCAAACTGGCAGGCGTCTCGCGGTCGCTGGACGACGACATTGGCGGTAACGGGTTGGACGGGCTTCGCGCCGAATACTTCGATGCGCTTGTCGCCCTGGACATCGAGTCGCCAGAGTCCGGTGTCGATATCGCGCAGTTGCAGAATAATCTCGAAACGGCAAAGCGGTCCTACAACGAGGCGTTGGTCGCTGCAGGCCTGCCATCGATAGATTAGCGCTCTCGCAATTCTCGTATAAACGAACGGACAGCGCGATCATAACTGTTTCATAAAGGGGTTTAATATGTCAGCATATTTTTCAAGGCTAACTGTAGTTATGCTGGCTATGTCCTTAGCCGTTAGCGCATTAGCCGAGCAACGCGCGCTGTTAATCGGTGTCGGAAAATATTCGGCTCCCGGGATCGATTTACCTGGCATCGATCTCGATCTCGAACGGATGCAGGAAACGTTGAACCTGATGGGTTTCGAAAACTCGCAGATACACCAGTTGCTGGATTCAAAGGCCACATCCAAGAACGTTATTCGCGAAATGGAAACGTGGCTGAAAGCAGGTGTTAAACCCGAGGATCGGGTCGTAATCTATTACAGCGGGCACGGCAGTAACGTTCCGGACCTCGACGGCGATGAACCGGATGGCGTTGATGAAGTCCTCGTTACGCACGATGTGCGGCGAGTTACCCAGAATGGACAGCGCACGCTGACCGGAGTCGTCACCGACGACAAGCTGTCATCACTCATTGCCGATATTCCGAGCAAGAACATCCTGATCCTTGTCGACGCCTGCCACTCGGGTACCGTCTCACGTAGCCTGTCGATGGACAACATGTCACTAGCCGTCGATGACGTCTACGTGAAGTCGTTTACCTACGAAGGAATGCCCGAAGGCGAGCACTTCGTTTTTGACCGTGGGTTCGAGAAAGATGGCGAACCCAATTTCGTATCGATATCAGCGGCTGGTGACACCGAAAAGGCGCTGGGCACGGAAAGCGGTGGCATTTTTACCATCGGCTTGTCAAAGGCAATTGCCGAAATATCGAAATCGGGTGGCACCGTAACTATTAATAAACTGCGCGATGCGGCGGCCGCCTACATTGTCGAGCATGTCGACGAGGCTCAAGTGCATCATCCCCAGGTAACCGGCAGCGAGTCGCTTGCGGCCGGCAAACTGCAGATACTTCCGGTTAGCGCGGAAAATGGCCCAAATCGAAAACGACTGCTGGAGCTCGTAGCAGAACCGAACAAGCCACTGAAGCTGGAAACATCCAAAACGACCTACGTACTCGATGATCCGGTCGAGATGACGCTGGAAATTCCGATGGATGGATATCTGAACCTGGTGACGGTCGATTCCCAGGACAACGCGACAGTTCTTTATCCGAACGAGTTCAATCCGGAAAACTCGGTCAGCGCGGGGATCTTCAAGATCCCGACTGAAACCATGGGCTTCGTCCTGCCCGCATCGGAACCGGTCGGGCCGACGCTGGTCGCCGCATTCGTGACCAAGGACCCGATCAATTTTTACAATCAGACGCTTGACGATCGGGATGCCGAGGGCAACGTCAATGTGACGTTTACGACAATGTCGCATTCGGCGACCCGCGCCATTCGGGTCGCGCCGCGCAAAGCCGACATGTATGCCGTCGCGCTCGAGGTCGAGGTTACCGGCAAGAACTAGTCAGGGGTCGCAAGCCGCTCCGACCGCCGCTGAAGTTCCGTGCTTTTCGATACCGGGGCAATTCCGGCCACGGATAGCGTGCGCTGCGTCACGGCCCGAAAACCGCTCTTTGCATAGGATGATTCGCTTGAACCGGCAATTTTCGTGGGTTCGCGGACACTATGCGCAACGGATCGATCAAGTTAATTGAGAATGACAACACCAGCCGAATCGGCATGGTTCGCGTTGCTATGCTGCTGGTCGCCCTGTTCTGTTTCCGCCAGGCGTTCGCGGCCGACGCGTTGTGGATCGACAATCCCACCGAAATTTCCTACTCGGTTGGCGAATTGACCGATGCCGCAAAAGCTCTGGGTCTGTCTAACAGCAGCCTGTCCGGAACTCTCGCGGATGGACTGTCCGCCGCTGGGTTGACGCCAAAACCTGCGGCCTATTCCAATGACAAAAGCGTGCTTTTCCTTGACATAATCGTCGAGGAGCAAACCTACTACGCCTCGCTCGGTTTCTGGCGGGTAGCCACCTACCAACGCCCGGACGGCGAACAAAACTCCGATTTTGTTATCGTGTGGCAGGACTACTCGGTCGGGGCGCACCACGACGATCCTGCTGCGATAACCAGTACCATTCAACAAATCATCGAACGGTTCATCGTCACCTACGGCGCTGCGAACCACCTTGAAAGACCCCTTCAGGCTGCCGCGAACCCCTGATTCCGGCCCGGCCCCGACACCTAATTCCAACCTCTTTGTCCTGCGGCTCGCGAGACCACCAGCGAAAGTTGACAGGTGCCTGCGTCCAATACACTATAATTTCGGAGATAGAACGCCGCGGCCAATATCGCCAATAACGATAAGCCTTCGAGGTAATTCAGTGACTGCCAGGCAGCGTGGCACCAAAACAATCGCGACCGCACAAGATCGCGAATTATAAGAACAACGAAAAACAAGAATTAAGGATTTTGCAATGAAAATGGCTTGCTTCGCGTATCGCAGGAAATTCCTCTCAATCTTGTCGGCTTGCGCCGCCGCAACCTGCCTGCTCGGGCCACAGACTGCTTTGGCGCAGGTAGGTTCGCCAATCTATGAGTTTCTCGGCGCTGAATTGCGGGATACGAACCTCGGCCAATCTGCGCTGGCGGTGCAACGAACCTGTATTGCGCTTATTCCGATAAGCAATGGCGGCGGACTCGATGCTGCGGGCCAGGAGCTGTTTGATCGCTGTGGGGAACTGGTGTCAACGGCGCGGGATCTGGAGGCGCTTCCCGGGAATACCGCTCGAACACTCGGCTACACGGATGGCAATGAACTGCTGGCTGCCTTTCAACAGGTAAACGGCGAGGAGGCGCAGGCGTCGGCCACGATGGCAACCAGCGCGTCGAATGAGCAGTTTTCCAGTATTGGTGCGCGTCTCGGCGCACTGCGAGGAGCAACGTCGGCATCGGTTACGTCGGTCACGGCCAACACGACTGAATTCATGTATGGCTCCGGTGGCGGCGCCGCGGCGGACGATAGTGGCCTCGCCTTTGGCCCCTGGGGCTGGTTTATTCGCGGCACCTACGCTACCGGCGATCGCGACCCGACAAACCCGAACTCATTCAGCGGCGAAGAAAACGGTTTCGATTTCGACCAGTACGGCATGACCGTTGGCATCGATCATATTTCAGACACTTCCGTATGGGGATTCGCCGTCACTTACTCCAATTACGAAGTCACGATGAAGAATGCCAGCGTACCCGGCATCCAGACCCAGGTCGTCGACGGCGGAAAGATCGAGGCGGACAGCGTCAACGGGTCATTCTATTTTGACCTCAACGGCCGCAATGATTCCTACATGACCTTCGTCGCAGGTTACGGTCAGCAGTCTTTCGACATGGCCAGAAACTTCATCTATTTCCAGGGGGCAAATGCAACGGCACCCGATGTGGTCGACCAGACGCGCTCACTGATTGCCGCTCCGGATGGTGATTCATTAGCGGGATCCCTGGCTCTGGGGCGCCTTTTCATGCGTGGATCAATGCTGATCGATCCGCATGCGGGCTTTACCTACGACCGCATTACGGTCGATCAATTCAGCGAACTGGACAGCGGTAACACCAACACTGGCCCTGGCACTACACAGGTAGCAGCTATGCAGCTCGCTTTCGCCGAACAGGACATCGAATCCATCCGCACCAATCTTGGCATTCAGATCAGCAACAACATGAATACCTCATTCGGATCGATCCGGCCGACCTTCAGCGCCGACTGGTACCATGAATTCAAGGACAATCAGCGGATTATCAAGGCCAAGTACGCCCTGGAAGACACGCTGGCGGCAAGCAATACACCGGGATTCAGCAGCGGTTTCGATAACTGTACGTCGTGCTTCGGCCTGGTATCTGAAGCGCCGGACTCCGATTATTTTGTCGTCGGCGCCGGAATAGCGGCAGCCTACCGCAATGGAATGCAGTCATTCCTGATGTTCGAAAGCCTGCTGGGCTATGAAAACCTGAGCGCCTACTCCGTAACGCTGGGCCTAAGAGGACAGTTTTAGGGCCTGGAGCGGGCGGGAGGCGACGGAATGCCAGCAGAGCCGGGTATAAAAATGCGCCTGTGCTGCGAAATGCTTCATCCGGGCGGTGCTTTAGGCGTAGTATCGTGCGGTATAACAGACATCCGCTGTGAGCAACGATGCCAATGGCGGGACGGTACAAATGATCGGTAAGTCATACAGTTTCGTGATACCGGCGGCAGCCATGTTGCTGCTGCTGCCGTGTGCGTCGCCCTCCGCTCCCGGCGATACGTCACTTGAGACGCCCCGAGGCATTGTCGATTGCCTTCTGCCAGGCGTGATCCGGCGGGTTGGCGGCAACATTTACCAGATGCCGCAGCGTCCGGCGCGTATTACGGCAACCGAGTGCACGATCCGGGGGGGTGACTTCCTGCTGTACGATCGCGCCAATTACGACGCCTCCCTCAAGCACTGGATCGCAAAAGCCGAACAGGGCAGCGGTGACTCGGAGGCAATGCTTTACGTTGCTGAAATCTACGAGCAGGGCATCGGTCGTGACCCGGATTTCCAGGCCGCGGCACGCTGGTACCAAAAAGCGTCAGACGCCGGCAATACGACCGCAATGATTGGGCTGGCGCATCTCTACAAGACCGGACAGGGCGTTCCCGTGGACCTGGCCGTCGCGCAATCGCTCTACTCCCAGGCCTTCGGCTCCGACGTCATGATTCCGCTCGACCCTTCTTCCGTAAAAGGTGCAGACCAGCGTGTGGAAACGCTGGTCGCGGAAGTGGACGAGATTCGGCGTGAAAAAATAGCCGTGGAACTCGAACTGGTCGCCGCCAATCAGCAGCTGGACAATGCGCGCCGGGCTCTAAACGACACGCTGGCAGGATCCGGAACCGAGTCGAGTGAGATCAAGCGTCTGCAGGCGTCTATCACCAGCCAGCAAGCGGAAATTGAAATGTATCGTCTGGAGGCTGAAAGCGTCCAGACTGAAAAC
>Ga0316195_10000428_pt1 | contig 16651 bp, 8 predicted proteins | sample Phised1_MG_FD_204937 | JGI IMG/M metagenome (GOLD analysis project Ga0316195, IMG submission 204937) | Coastal sediment microbial communities from Maine, United States - Phippsburg sediment 1 | ecosystem: Environmental > Aquatic > Marine > Coastal > Sediment | place: USA: Maine | collected...
ACCGTCACCTCGCGGGCGTAGCGCTCGCCGAACTCCCGCTCGAGATCGGCAAGGATCTCGGCCTTGCGCTCCGGGCTCAGCTCGGTGAATCGGGTGCGCAGCATCCGCTCGACGAATCCACTCGACGCCCCCGCGACGGACGCCGACACCGCCGCCATCGCAGTCAGACCGGTGCTGATCAACAGCGAGCGCCGATCGGTTGAACGGTCAAAGCCGTCGCCGGCAGTTGGGTGGTTGTGGTCTGCGTCATTCATCGTGGACCTCCTCCGCCTCGACCCGCAGGAACTGAGGCCGTACCGGCGGCGGCAGGGGCTCGATCGCCTGGAAACGGGGTGCGTGTGGGTTGTGGCAATGCGCACACAGAAGGTATGACTTGGCGCCGTTCCAATATCCCTCGCGGCGGCCGTGGATGCCCTCCCGCCAGTCCCGAAAGATGGTTCCGTGGCACTGGCCACACAAGCGATAAGACTCATCGAACCCGATCAGGGTGCCGTTGGCGAGCCGCAAGCTGTCACGATCGCCTGGGTTGTGGCAGTCGAAGCACCAGCGTTCCTTCGGACCGTGGTCGAGCACGATGTCGTCGTGCATCTCCTCGAGCTGACGGCGCTCCAGGTTGACATCCATGTCGGCGTGGCAGTCGGTGCAGGGGAAGTAGTCCTCGTAGGCCAGGGATTGCCGGACCCGGTAGATCCCCTCCGGGTCCGAGCTGCCGGCGGCCTCGACCTCGGGCAGGAGTTCGCGGTCGAATTCGATCTCCGCGAAGTCCGCCGGTCCATAAGCCTTCGCGCCACCGGCGTCCGAGCCGACCTCGCCGGCGCCGCCTCGCATGATGGCGAACAGGGTCACGAGCGCGAGGGTGATGAAAACGATCAGCAGCACCGCGAGGGAGGCCGACCCTGGCAGCAGGCGGTCGCTATCGGGCTTCACTCGGGGCTGTCTGTCAAGCTCGTCCACGGCCCGATCCTCCAACCACCCTTCCGCTCCCGGCGCTTTGGCCCTGCGGCCGTCGTCTCACCTCACGGCACAACGCCCTCTCGCGATCCACACCACTAAAATGGTTCCTCATCGAGATCCAAACCTTGATCCCGGTCATGTCGTTCTTCACTGGTTCAGTGATCTCTTGCACATGGTACCGCGGTCGAATGGTTAGGTAATGAGGGCGAGGGCAACTACATAGTAAATGCTGATGGCAGTGGTGTCGTTAATCGTCGTCACCAGCGGGCCGGCGGCGATCGCCGGGTCGATTCGCAACAGCCGGAACAGCCAGGGTACGAGCACCCCCAAGAGCGCGGCTGTCGCCATCGCCGCCAGCATGGACACCGCCACAGTCACGGCGAGCAACGGATTGCCACGCCAGACGATGGCCACCACGCCGGCCAGGAGGCCACACGCGACCCCCATCAGCAGACCGACCATCAGCTCCTTCATGAGGAACCGCCCGAGGTTGTGAACGTCCACCCGCCCGGTGGCAAAGCCGCGCACGACGATGGTCGAGGACTGGCTGCCGATATTGCCGCCCATGGCGCCGATGACGGGGATGAAGGGCACCAGCGTCATCATGTGGGGGAACGAAACCTGGAAGGCGGACACCAGGAAGGCGGGCACCGTCAGACCAGCGAGGGTTGCGAGCAGCCACGGCAGCCGCACACCCGCGATCTTGAACACCTGGTCGGTGTAGACGAGCTCCGGCTCGTGGGTCGTCGCGCCGGCCATGTGCAGGATGTCCTCGTCCGCCTCTTCCCCAAGGACGTCGGCCGCGTCATCGTGCAGGATGCGGCCGAGGAGCCGGCCGCGTTCGTCGACCACCGGCAGCGCCACCAGGTCGTAGCGCTGGAACATCTGCGCGACGTTCTCCTGATCGACCTCCGGATTGACCGAGTGAACATTGCGTTTCACCAGCTCGCTGATCGGCTTGTCGGGCGGCGCGAGGAGCAGAGTGCCGAGGTTGAGTACGCCAACCAGGCGGTGCTCGTCATCGACCACGTAGACGAAGTGGAAGGTGCTGACCTCGTCGGCGTTGGCCCGCACGGCCTCGATTGTCTGATCGACAGTGGCGGTCTCCGGCACTGACACCAGTTCCACCTGCATCAGACCGCCGGCGGTATCTTCCGGGTACTTGAGCAGGGTTTCGACCTCGTGGCGGTCCTCCTCGGGGAGCGCTTCGATGAGGTCCCGGGCCAGCGGTTCCGGAAGGTCGGCGAGGACGTCGGCCGCGTCATCCGAGGCCATCTCCTCGATCGCCTCGCTGAGCTGATCGGGTTTGAGGTGCTCGGCGAGGTCGTCGCGGAGGTGGTCCGGGAGCTCCTCCATGAGGTCGGAAACGCGGGCGATGCTGAGGCGGGAAACCACCTGCGGCCAGTGGCCTTTGGAGAGAAGACCGAAGAGGGACGCCAGGTCAGCAGGGTGAAGCAGTGAAATGAACCGGTCGAGAGCCTCGACGTCACCACTTTCCACCAGTTCTTCGAGGTCACGCACCGGATCGCTGAGGCCTTCCTCGAAGGGATCCACCGACACCACCTCGTCCGGACCCGCCGCGTGGTCCTGGATGTCGACGTCGGTGCTGAGCTCTCGGTCAGTCAAAATGCCTCCCTTTCGCTCTGCGGAATCCTAATGTCGTAGGTAGCCTAGCATCCTTCCACCACCATCAGCGATCGAGTTGCCAGGTGGTCCCCGTCACCAGCCGCCGAGATCTTCACCTGCAGAATGGAGACTGGGAGACAGCGCCGTGCATTCAACCCGCATATCTCACAACTTCGTGCCGTACCTCCTGCTGATTTTGGTGGTTCTCACCGCGACGATTGGCGCCGCGTCGCCTCCATGTCACCCTGCCGGAAGCACCGGTCCGGTGCAGGCGCCGGTCTTTGTCCGGAATTTGAGCGGCCAGACCGGCTGGTACGCATCCCCACTGATCGCCGACCTCGACGGCAACGGGTCGAATGAGATCATCGCCGCCTACTACGACATTTTCGTCTTCGACTCCGAAGGCTCTCTCCTCGACCGGACGACTGACCAGCAGGGCCGTGTCTACGCGCCGCACGTGGTCACCGACCTCGACGGCGACGGAACCGTCGAGGTGGTGGCGGGAAGGGCACACGAGGTCTTCGCCTGGGAATGGATCGGCGGCGAGTTGACCATCAAGAGCGGCTGGCCGGCCGACACCACAACCGGCGGCAACCCGCCGGAAGTGCGCGGCATGGCCGTCGCCGACCTCGACGGCGACTTCGATCTCGAGGTTGTTGTCACGACAACCCAGACGGTCGACACCTCGGCCGGTGGTGCTCAGGTCTTCGTCTTCAATTCCGACGGCAGCACCTACCAGCCCGCTGGCGGGCATATCCCGGCCTGGCCGCGTTACAACGCCCTCGCCGGCCCCGGCAACGACGCCGACCGCAACGGCCCGGGGCACTCGGGCTTCGGCTGCTACGGCCTCAATGTCGGCATCGGTGACATCGACGACGACCGCGATCTCGAAATCCTGGCGACCTACGACAACCACCACATCCAGGCTTTTGATCACGACGGTGTCGCCGTCAACTCCGCCCCCTACTACACCAACCGGACATGGCCGTGGATCGGCAACCGGCTCACCTGGGGTCAGTTTATTCGCTGGGCCGATCCCGTTGTCGAGCGCGATCACTACAACCTCCATACCGGCACCTGGCCCAACCCGAACTGGACCGAGTGGCTGCAGTGGACCGCCTCACCTCCGGGAGTCATCGATCTCGACGGTGACGGCAGGAACGAGGTCGTGGGTGTGCCGAACGTGGAGTTGTATGTCCCCTACGTGACCCAGGCCTATGCCGTCATGGTCCTCGAGGGCGCACACGGCGACGGCACCCGGTCTGCACGACGGAAATCCGGCTGGGAGGTACTGCCCCGCGGTGACGCGCCGATCGACGTCGATGGCTGGTACCCGCCTTCCGGCGTCCCCGCCCCAACGCTGGTGGACATTTCCGGGGACGCCCGGCCCGAAATCGTTGTCTCTCTCAACGACGGTTACGTGTACGCATTCGACGCTTCGGGCATCCGGTTGTGGCGGACCAGCTACCGCCATTCCAAGCCCATCATGTTCAGCTCGGAAGTGACGGTGGCCGACCTCAACCGGGACGGTGTTCCGGAACTCCTCCTCGCCACCTATGGCGATCCCAATGTGCACGACTCGGGACGGCTCATGATCCTCTCGGCGGTCGGCGCTGTGCTCCACGATCTTTTGCTGCCAAACCCCGGTCACAACGGCAACGGCAACGGTGCGCCGGCCGCACCCACTGTCGGCGACGTCGACGGCGACGGCCAGCTCGAGGTTCTGGTCCAGACCTTCGATCACGGCCTCGACGTATTCACCCTACCCGGCTCCGGCACCAACTGCCTCCCCTGGTCGACCGCCCGAGGCGGGCCGTGGCGAATGGGTCAGCGCAACGGACCGTGGATGCTGACCGACCTCTTCGCCGATAGCTTCGACTTCGGCCACACCTCGAAGTGGTCACTGACGGTCCCCTAGAGGGTGACCACGCTACTATGGTGGGTGGATCCGGCAGCATCGTCGGACCCGGTTATCATTTGTAGCCAATACGATGTACCTTTCTGGACTGACGCACCGCGACCGACTCTTCGATGTCGCAACCAGGTGGCTCGCCGACCGGCTCGAGCCGGCGGATGGTCGTGTCGTGACCGAGATCTTCGCTTTCGAGCGTGCCATCACCGCCCCCACGGTGAGACGCTTCGTCGCCGATCTCTGCCGCACCTGCCATCACGGCGACCTCTATATGGAGCGGATTACCAGCAAGGATGAGGTGCGGTCGGCAATCGTCGCCGCCGCCTCACACCCCTCGACCCGGGTCGCCGAGCTCATCGATTGGTATCGTCAGTTGCCGGAAGAGTTCTTTCCGCGCACACCCGTCCGCATGAGCCTTGTGACTCTTCGCAACGGCCGGTTGACGGCCATCGTGCGCCGAAAGCGCATTCGGCGAATCGCCGACAAGGTATCGCGCCGGATCGCCGATCAACTCACCGGAGAAATCGGCGCCGTCGCCCGGGCGCTGGCGGCCAGCCGGCCCCGGCACCAAATTTCCGGGGTCGATCGTGAGATCGCCCCCCCGAGCACCCCGGCCGCGGTCGGCGGTGCGGCCGAACGACTGGTCGCCGATCGCATCCGCTCGGGACGCATCACTCTCGATCCGGAGAAGAACCGGGTCGACGACGTCATCGGTGTCAAGATTATCGGGACTCCGGGCGAGCTCGAGGCCATCGAGGCGGCTCTCGACAACCTTGAGTACACCTTCGCGTCAGAACGCGAGGTCCACGCCGGGGCGTACGAGGGTGTCCACTATCTGGTCGACCTCGAGCTGCCGCCCAATGAGACGATTCTGGCCAACATGGCCGGTATCGACTGGTCGTTCGCTGCAGGCCGCGGTGTGCGCGTGGAGAGCCTTGACGAGAGTTTCAGGGCCTACATCGAGAGCTGCCGCCGCACCTTTCGGGTCGAACTCATCCTCACGAATTTCGACGACCTCGTGGAGTCCGAGTTCGGGATCGCCATCCACGAGAAGAGGATCCTCGATCAGAGGGACCTCGCCGGCGATTTCGGACGTATCGCCCACAACGCCTCGTCGATTATCGAATACATGTTGCGACTCGCGACCTCGCCGACAATCGATATCGAAGATATTCCGATCAAGATCTGGGGCCGCTACATCCGCGACACGGTGGCCCACGCCATCGCCGCACTCGACGGCGGCGAGCCGACCGACTGGCTGGTCCCTGAAGAGCACCTCGACGATCTCATCCCGCTGTGAAACAGCGCCGTGAGCGTGTAACAACTCCTCACCCAATCGGAACGGCCTTGTTATCCTGACTTCGGGTGATTACCGAAAAAATTCGACTCCGGCGAGATGGCGCAACGGCGAATATAGTCGTCGCGAGCGCGGTTCTCTGTCTCGCGGCATCATTCGCATCAGCGAACGAGCGGGTGACGTTTGTCGGTGTCGCCCTCGATCAGGAGACCAGGGAGGCCGACCGCCGTTTGCAGGATTACCTCCAGCGATCGGCCGACCTCAGATTCGCGCCAGAGGAGCTGGAGTACGGTCAGGTCATCAAAAGGCTCGCCGGCTGGGACCCGGCGGGCGGTGTGGTGGTTGCCCGTACCACGCCCTATGTGCAGGTTGTGTCGGAAATGCTCGGCGCTGAGCTGGAGATCCTCGCCACCTACGTCAGTGAGGCCACCGGCGAGACCACCTACCATTCCTATTACGTTGCGAGAAAGGAGGACCTGCCCCCCAACCCGAGACCGGCTGACGTGATCTCACTTGCCGCCAATGCTCCCGATCGCCTGCGATTCACCTACCACAGCCTTTTTTCAACCTCGAGCTTCTTTCTGCCGTCCCTGCATTTCCGCGCAAACGGTGTCTTTCACATGGAGGAGTCCACCGAGTCACTGACCGCGATCCAGGTCACACGCACCGACACCAACAGCAGCAGCCACCTGGTAGGGGCGGTCGCACGCGGCGAGGCCGACCTGGCCGCGGTGTGGGACGGTACCCGTGCCCGCTTCACCGATGGCGCAACGGGTGAAGACGACGATGTCGGTCGATCGGTGGCTTTCGTTCGTCTGCCCTCGGCGATTCCGAACGATCTGCTGGTGTGTTCGCGGTCCGCGCCGGCCGAACTCAAAGAGAGCCTCCGCTCGGCGATCCGATCGATGCCGGCGAAGGAGATCGCGGTTGGCGACTTCGCCCGTTGGGTCGAGATCGGCGACGCATCAGAGGCGCGGGCCGCCCTCTCCCACCTCCGGTGGCTGGCGCGCGAGCAGGTGGCGCCGGTGACGGTCGACGTGCGGCAGGGGCGTGGGTCCCCATCGGGTACCGCGATCATGGCGGAAGCGGCACGGCACGCCGTACGGCTGTCGGGAACCGAGTTCATGCTCTTCGACGAGGATTTCCACGAGCACATTGATGCCGTATGGACGTTGGACGAGATCCACGACGGCGCAGCGCGTCTGACCGCTTCGCTCCCCGGCACCGGAATCGACGATCAGTTCTTTCCGATCAGCTTCCGCGATCCTCAGGATCTGACGCGTCGCATCGTCGCCATTGCTCAGGGACGGCTCCATCGAATCCGTTACGTATGGCCGTACAGCGGCGGCCAGCCGATCGTGATTCGTGACACGACTCTCGCCATGCCGGTGGGCCGCACGGCGCCGGTGCAACGCATCACATGGATCGATCCCGAGCGCAACAGCTTTCGAGCCGGACCGACCTTCGAGGTCACGGTCAGAGCGTCGAACCTCTTCGTCCACGAGCTCGAGGCCGAGGACTTCCGGCGTTCGGGCGGGATCGCCGCCGATCTCGACCCGATGTCGAACGTTTCCTACCGCGTCTATCAGCTCCGGGTTTCACCCTCGAACACGTGGTTTCGCATCGCCACCGGGGCCTTGGTCGGGCTGCTGGTACTGGCCGCGGTCGCAGCGGTCTTGGCCTTGCGTCGCCGACCCGAGCCGGATGTCGCGAATCAGGAGACCATGGTTACGTGATGGCTGAAGACCGTCTTCATCCGATAGCCGGCGAAATGCTCGCCCACTATAAGGTGATCCAACGGTTGGCAAGCGGCGGCATGGGCGAGATTTACGTCGCCGAGGACACCCGGCTCGGCCGTCAGGTGGCCCTCAAAGTGCTGCCGCCGGAGGCCGTGGCCGATGCCGAGAGACTACAGCGTTTCCAATCCGAAGCGCGAGCGGTCGCAGCCATGAACCACCCCAACATCGTCACGATTTATGGCGTCGAAAACGATCACAACATCCACTTCATCGCCATGGAGCTGGTCGAAGGAAAGACCCTGCGCAAGGTGATTCCGGCGGGGGGTCTGCCACTGCCGGAGTTCTTCCGCATCGCCGAGCAGTTGACCGCAGCGGTCGCGGTAGCCCACGAGAGCGGCATTACCCATCGCGATCTCAAGCCTGACAACGTCATGGTTACCCCATCCGGTCACGTCAAAGTGCTCGACTTCGGTCTCGCGAAACTGGTCGACGAACCCGCTGACCCGGCCTTCGATGGCCCAACCCGTGTCGATTCCAGTGAGGCACCGTCGCCGCATCTGACCGAGGACGGTGCCCTGCTCGGAACCGTCCCCTACATGTCGCCAGAGCACGTGACCGGTCGTGGCTTCGATCACCGATCGGACATCTTCTCTCTCGGAATCATCCTCTACGAGATGTTGACCGGCGAGCGGCCGTTCCACGGCTCGACTGCGACTTCGATGATGTCGTCAATTCTCCGCAAACCGGCCGCGCCGATCTCCCGGCGGCGGCACGATGTTCCGCGTTCGATCGAGCTTGCCATCGAGCTCTGCCTGGAAAAAGACCCTGCCGACCGGTTGCAGCAGACATCCGCTCTGCACGAGCAGATCCGCATCGCTCGCCGCGAAATTTCGTCGGCCGCCGACATCGCTCACGCCACCACGATGAGGCCTGGTTCGAGAACACCGTCATTGGTGGCGCGGAGCATCGATCGAGCGCGTGTGCGGGCGCGCCGGCACAGCCTACCTTTGCTCCTGCTCTGTGGGGTTTTTCTCTTCAATCTACTCGAGACGAACATCGAGACCGCAGTCAAAAATCGCTGGGGCATCGGCCGCGAGCTTGGATACCAACTCGCCCGCGCCGCCCACTGGTTCGAGGGCGCATCCACAGTCGAGGCTTATGACATCGCTTCGCCCTTGCTGGTCTACGGATATTCGGTGGCGTACTTTTTCGCGATAGTCGTGCTCATTGTTGCCACGGGTTGGGGGTTGGCCCGCAAAGGTCGCGAGCCTTTCCGGGTCTTTGCCCTCGCCATCGCCGTGGACTACGCCATCAGCCTGCCCTTCTTCCTCTTCTTTCCGGTCCCCGAGCGCTGGGCCTATCCGGAATCCGGTGCCATCCTGTTGTCTGATTTGTGGGCCCCCAAGCTGATCGAAATCTTCAGGCCGATTTCCGGTCTCGACAACTGCTTTCCAAGCTTTCACGTCTCGTTGACCGTCGTAGTTGTCGCGCTCGCTTTTCTCTACCGCCTCCGCTACCGCTGGAGCGCCCTCTGGATTGGACTCCTCATCACCCTTTCGACCTCGGTCCTGGGCATTCACTGGCTGACCGATATCGCCGCCGGCCTCTCAACCGGCATCCTCGCAGTGGCCGCCGCACGGCTGATCGATCGATCGGCGCTCTGGCGGGCGTTATCTTGAGAGATATTGTGGAAAGCATTCACGATCTCCCCTGTTAAACTGCGCGTCGACATTGACACGGGTGATCAAAAGGATCACCGTCGACTCGAGTTGAAAGCGAGGTAGGAAATGCAACGCAAGATCGTTCTCTGTGTGCTGTGCGGATTGATCGCCCTGACCGGGCAGGCGGTGGCGGAAACTCTCGAAGAGATCCTGGCCAAGAACCTCGAGGTTCGCGGCGGCGAGGACGCCATTCTGGCTGTCCAGTCGACGCGTTCAAGCGGCACCATGCGCATGGGCGGTTCCGCCGCGGGCGCCCTCGAAGTGCCGTTCACGGCCGAGTTCAAACGGCCCAACAAAGTTCGCATCGAGTTCACGATGCAGGGCATGACCGCGATCCAGGCCTACGACGGAGAAGTCGGCTGGGCCGTGATGCCGTTCCTCGGCAGGACGGAACCCGAGGAGATGGCCGAGGACCGGCTCAAGGACATCAAGGACCAGGCCGATTTCGACGGCATCCTCGTCAACTACAAGGAGAAGGGCCACACGGTCGAGTACCTGGGTACCGAAGAAATCGACGGCACTTCCGCCTACAAGCTCAAAGTGACCAAGGCCAATGGCGACGTCGTCGATCTGTTCCTCGACGCGGAGTACTACATCGAGTTCAAGGCCGAAACCACGCGTGAGGTCCAGGGCAGCGAGGTCGAAGTTTCGACCGTTTTCGGCGACTACAAAGAGGTCGACGGTCTGCTCTTCGCTCATTCGATGGAAATGAGCTTCGCCGGCAGCCCGGCGGGACAGGTGATCACGATCGAGAAGATGGAGCTCAACGTGGAGATCGACGACGATCGCTTCACGATGCCGGCGCCGAAGACTGCCGAAGAAGAGGCCGGCGAGTAGCTTCCGGCCAGGGATATCGACCGCCGACCCGGCGGCTCAAACAAAATGGTTGAAAGGCTCGCGGCCGCGGGCCGTAAGGGGGATCACCTCATGGCACGACGCGTTTCTTTTCTGCTTCTCGGGCTAATTCTTTTTTCGGGCATTTCGCTCAACGCCGCGGATTCGTCGATAACGATCGACTCGGCGACCTTTGGCGGTCTTCGTGCCAGGTCCCTCGGACCGGCCATCATGAGCGGCAGGATCTCGGCCATCGATGCCAATGCCACCGATCCGGTGACCGTGTGGATCGGCTCCGCCAGCGGTGGGGTCTGGAAATCGGACAACGCCGGCAACACCTTCAAACCGGTCTTCGACGACCACACCCAGTCGATCGGCGCCATCAGGATCGACCCGTCAGACCCGGAGACGGTGTGGATCGGCACCGGAGAGACCTGGGTCCGCAACAGCGTGTCGGTCGGCGACGGGGTCTACCGCACGAGCGACGGCGGCGATACCTGGGAGCACCTGGGTCTCGAAAACACCGAGCGCATCGCCAAGATCGCGGTCGACCCGAACGACAGTGACACGGTCTTTGTTTGCGCCACGGGCCACCTGTGGAATGCCAACGCCGAGCGCGGCGTCTACAAGACAACCGATGGCGGAGAGAACTGGGAGCAGGTCTTCTTCATCGACGAGAACACCGGCTGCGCCGATCTCGACATGGATCCGCAGGAGCCGCGAATCCTCTACGCATCGATGTGGCAATTCCGGCGCTCTCCCGACTTCTTCGAATCGGGCGGCCCGGGGAGCGGGCTCTATCAGTCGACCAACGCTGGCGAAACCTGGTCAGAGCTCACAAAAGGCCTGCCCGAGGGAATAAAGGGCCGCATCGCCGTCGCGATCGCGCCCTCGCGACCGGCAGTTGTCTACGCCACAGTTGAAGCCGAGGACACTGCGCTGTATCGCTCGGACGACCTTGGTGCGAGTTGGAAGAAAACCGACGACTCGACCAACGTGCAGATGCGGCCCTTCTACTTCTCAGAGATGGTGGTCGATCCGACCGATCACAACCGGCTTTACAAACCCGGCTTCACACTCGCGGTCTCGACCGACGGCGGTGACACATTCTCTGCGCTCTTCGGCGCCGGCTTCAACTTCGGTGCGGTCCATCCCGACCTCCACGCGCTGTGGGTCAACCCCAGGGACCCCCACCAGCTGATCCTCGGCACGGACGGCGGGGCCTATGTTTCCTATGACCGTGCCCGGACCTGGCGTCACGTACGGTCGCTTCCAGTGTCGCAGTTCTACCACGTGAGTCATGATATGGAGTGGCCTTACAACGTCTACGGCGGTCTCCAGGACAACGGTTCGTGGAAGGGACCGTCGCGCAGCCCGGGCGGCATCACGGCGGGAGACTGGCAGGTTGTCGGCAGCGGCGACGGATTCTGGGCTTTTGCCGACCCCAGGGACGCGAACACCCTGTACGTCGAGTATCAGGGCGGCATGCTGTCGAGGGTCAATGTTGCGACCGGTGAATCCAAGAGCATCAAACCCTACGCCCGCGAGGGTGAGGAGAAGCTACGTTTCAACTGGAATACTCCGATCCATCTCAGTCCGACCGTGCCGGGCACCGTCTACTACGGCTCTCAGTACCTGCATCGCTCGACCGACCGCGGTGAGTCGTGGGAAACCATCTCGCCCGACCTCACGACCGACGATCCCAAGCGGCAGCGGCAGGAGGAATCTGGCGGTCTGACAATCGACAACTCGACGGCCGAGAACAACACGACCATCTACGCCATCAGCGAGTCACCCAAGAACCCCGAGGTGATCTGGGTGGGATCCGACGACGGCCTTATCCACGTCACTCGGAACGGCGGCCAGAACTGGACCCGGGTGTCGGACAATATCCCGGACCTGCCCGGTGGCCTCTGGATTTCATCGGTGACCGCGAGCCGTCACGACGAGGCCACCGCCTTCGTTACCGTCGATGGGCACCGCAGCGGCGACATGACGACCTATGTCTACCGCACGAACGATCTCGGTGAGACCTGGCATTCACTGGTCACCGACGGCATCACGGGTTACGCCTGGGTCATCAAGCAGGATCCGGCGAACGCCGAGCTGCTCTATGCCGGCACCGAGTTCGGTCTCTACATCTCTCTCGACGGTGGCCAGCAGTGGGCGCGCTTCAAGGAGAACCTGCCCATGGTGGCGGTCCACGACCTCGCCATCCATCCCACCGAGCACGACCTCATCATCGCCACCCACGGACGCGGCATCTACATCATCGACGACCTCACCGCCCTGCGGAGCTTGACCGCGGAGATCCTCGAGTCCGACGTCGCGGTTCTCCCTTCACGGCCCTCGCCGATGGTGCTTGCCGGCATCGAGAACTGGTTCGGCTCTGACGACGAGTTTGTGGGTCGCAACCCCTCGGACGCCGCGACCATCGATTACTGGCTCAAAAAGCGCCACCTCTTCGGCGACCTCAAGATCGAGGTCTACGATGCCGACGGCGAGCTCATCACGACCCTGCCGGGCTGGAAAAGGCGCGGCCTCAACCGGGTCGGCTGGCCGATGCGCTTCAAGCCACCCAAGGTTCCGCCGGCGACCGCGCTGGTGCCCGCCTTTGTCGGCCCGCGGGTGCCCGAGGGCACCTACACCTTCAAGCTCATCAAAGGCAAAGAGACCCTCCAGGGGCAGGTCGCGCTGGTCGCAGATCCACGCAACCCGCACCCCAAGGAGGACCGGCTCCTCCAACAGACGACCGCGCTCGACATCTACGACATGCTCGGGGAGCTGACCTTCCTCGTCGACAGCGTGGTTGACCTGAAAGACCAGGCGGAGGAGCGGGCCGAGGCCCTGAGCAAGAAGGACAAGGCGACCCTCGAAGGCTTCGCCGACTCTCTCGACGCCCTTCACAAAACCCTCGTCGTGACCGAGGGCGGTTGGATCTCGGGCCAGGAGGAGCTGCGCGAACGGCTCGGTGCTCTCTACGGCGATGTGAGCGGCTATGACGGCCGGCCGACCGACTCGCAGCTCGAGCGCATGGCACGCCTCCGGGGCGAGCTCGACGCCAAACGGGCCGAGTTCGAGACCATCGCCAAAAAGATCGACTCCGTCAACCGGATCCTCGCCAAACGCGACCTCGAGCCACTGACGCGCATGACCCTGGAGGAGTGGCAGGCACAGCAGGACGGCGCCGGTGGTTCAGGCTCCATGGCGGGTTTGGTTGCACTCAGTTTGATGTTGGGTATCTGAGGAACCGCAGATCACGTAGATGAACGCAGATATTCGAACCCGACATCAATTGTCGGGCCATCGATGGAGTGACGACGCTGCTTCATCAGCTTTGGAACCGCTAAGCCGCAAAGAACGCGAAGTTCGGCGTTGAGATGAAGTCGAAAAATCTTCTTTGTTTCGTCTTTGCGGGTTGGGTGGTCGGGTGGGCTTTGCGTCTTTGCGTTTCAATCGAGCGCTGAATCCCTCAGCACCACTTCATCATCGAGAGCCGCCGCAATCGAAACGGGGGTAGCCGGTCACCCCTTGATGACGGCCGCCGGGCGAAAGCGGGCGACTCTTCTGTTTTCGTTGCGCCTCCGGTTTCAGTTGTTGTCGGCGCTCCCACCAAAGTTCAAATACAGTACCGGTAACACCATCAGGGTCAACATGGTCGAGGTCAACACCCCGAACACAACTACCACCGCCAACGGCCGCTGAACCTCCGAACCGACACCGCTCGCCCAGACCATGGGCACCAGGCCGAGGGCGGTCGTCGCGGCCGTCATCAGAACCGGGCGCAGTCTGAGCTCGGCGCCCTCGAGCACAGCTTTCAGACGAGACATTCCCTCGCCCTCGAGGTTGCGGAAGAATTCCACCATCACGAGTCCGTTGAGAACGGCGATGCCGAAGAGCGCGATGAATCCTACCGACGCCGAGACCGACAAATACAGGCCAAAGACCTTGAGGCCGAAGACCCCACCCACCAGAGCCAACGGAATGTTGACGAGAATCAGAAAGACCGGTCGGGTGGCTCGGAAGTTGAGATAGAGGAGGATGAAGATCAGCACCAGGACCACCGGCACCATCAGCCGCAAACGCGCCATCGCCCGTTGCTGTTGTTCGAACTGGCCGCCCCAGGTGACGAAATATCCAGTGGGGAGCGCCAGTCTCTCCTGCAACTGTTGCTGGGCCTCTTCCACAAAACCGCCGATATCGCGATCGACCACGTTGAGCTCCACCACCACCCGCCGCTTGCCGTCCTCCCGGGAAATCTGCGCCGGTCCCTCAACAACCCCGATATCGGCCACCTCGCCCAAAATCACGCGTTCGCCTGACGGGCTCGCCAGCGGAAGTTCGCGCAGGTTCTCAACCTCGGCGGTAAAGGACCTCGGTAGCCGCACGACGACGTCGGTCCGCCGGTCCCCCTCCGGCATCGTGGTCACGACCCGGCCGCCGATCGCGGTTTCGATCAACTCTCTCACCTGGGCGACGCTGATCCCCATTCGCGCCATCCGCCGCCGGTTCATGTCGATCTGCAGATAGCCCAGACCCTCGACCGCCTCGACCTTGATGTCCGCGGCTCCGCGAATGCCGGCCATGATCGCTGCCGCCTCTTCGCCGACCCTCGCCAGTTCGTGGAGGTCGTCGCCGAAGATCTTGACCGCGATCTGGGACTTGACGCCGGACAACAACTCGTCCACCCGCATCTGGATCGGTTGGGTATAGCCGAACTCGACCCCCGGAATCGTGGCGAGCCGCTCCCGGATCGCCGCGACCAGACCTTCCTTGGTGGGTGCGGTCGTCCACTCCGAGCGCGGCGCGAGCAGAACGTAGCTGTCGCTCTCGCCGACGCCCATGGGATCGGTGGAGATGTCGGACCTGCCGGTGCGGCTCACAACGTGGCGAACCTCCGGCAGTTCCATGATGGTGGCTTCGATCAGGGCCACCGTCTGCAGCGACTGCTCGAGCGACACCGATGGAATCTGAAACGGCTGGACGACGATCGAGCCCTCGTCCATGGTCGGCAGAAACTCGGTCCCCAGCGTGGGCACCAGCGCCGCCGCGACCACCAACAACCCGGCGGCGGACCCGAGCACGACCCGCGGGTGGGCGAGCGCCCACCGGAGATGTGGCCGGTACATTCTCCTCACCACGTCCGCGGGGTGCTGAAACCTGCCGCCGCCGAAGACCGGCGCCGGTTTGAGAATCACCGACGCGAGCACCGGGATGACGGTCATGGTGAGCAGCAGCGAACACCCGAGGGCGATGCCGATGGTGTAGGCCAGCGGTGCGAACATCTTGCCCTCCATCCCCTGCAGCGCCGCGATGGGGATGAATACCACGATGATCACCGCCACTCCGAAGGTCACGGGCCGGGCAACTTCGGTGGCCGCCTGGCACATCAGACCGCAACGTTGTTGTTCGGCGCCCTGCCGATTGGCCAACAAGCGGACCGCGTTTTCAACCAGAACGATGGCGCCGTCGCCGAGCATACCGATGGCGATGGCCAGACCGGACAGCGTCATCAAGTTGAGCGACATGTTGAAAAGCCCCATCACGAGGAAGGTGGCGAGGGCCGCCATCGGCAGCTGTAACGCCACTAAAACCGCCGACCTCAGGTGGCCCATGAAGAAGAGCAGCACCAACAGCACCAGGACGGCGCCCTGAAAGAGCGCCCCGCGGACAGTGCCGAGGGCCGTGGTCACCAGCTCGTTGCGGTCGTAGAAGGGCACGATTTCCACGTCGGGCGGCAGCGTCTGCCGGGCCAGTTCGAGCTTTTCCCGCACCCCGGCGACCACCTCACGGCCCGACCCGCCTCGCAGCATCAGCACGATTCCGGCCACGGTCTCTCCACGGCCGTCGCGGCTGATGGCGCCCTGCCGGATCTCGGGCGCGAGCTCAACCGCGGCCACTTGACGAAGCAGGACCGGGACATTGTTACGGTAAGCAACAACGGTGTTCTCGAGGTCTTCACCATCCCTCAACCAACCGTCTCCGCGGACCACGAACTGTTCGCCGCCACGTTCGACAAAGGCGCCACCGGCAACGCCGTTGTTGGCAGCGACCGCCGCCGCGAGTTCTTCGAGCGCGAGCCCGTACTGGCGCAGGGCCGTCGGATCCGCCACCACGTGAAACTGCCGGACATAACCGCCGAAGCTGTCGACCCCGGCAACCCCCGGCACGGTGCGGAGGATGGGCCGCAATACCCAGTCCTGTAGCGACCGCAGCTCCATCAGATCCCGTTCCGGGCTCTCGAGGGTGTACTGGTAGACCTCGCCGAGACCGGTGGAGATCGGCCCGAGACCGCTGCTGGCGCCCTCGGGCAGCTCGCCCTGGACGGAAAAGATCCGCTCCAGGACCAGCTGGCGGGCGAAGTAAATATCGGTGCCGTCCTCGAACACCACGGTAACCATGGAGAGACCGAACTTCGAGAGGGAGCGCACCTCGGTTGAATGCGGTAGACCGGTACACGCCTGCTCGATGGGGTAGGTGACGAGCTGTTCGATCTCGAGTGGTGAAAGGGTGGCGGCCTGTGAGATCACCGTCACCTGAATGTTGGTCACATCGGGGAAGGCATCAA
>Ga0316195_10000429_pt1 | contig 16622 bp, 15 predicted proteins | sample Phised1_MG_FD_204937 | JGI IMG/M metagenome (GOLD analysis project Ga0316195, IMG submission 204937) | Coastal sediment microbial communities from Maine, United States - Phippsburg sediment 1 | ecosystem: Environmental > Aquatic > Marine > Coastal > Sediment | place: USA: Maine | collected...
TGGGCATCGGCCTCGACCTTACTGACCACCGGGTCGTCGATCTCACTGGGGAGTTTTCCGCGAACCCTCGCCACGCGGTCACGCACGTCGTTAGCCGCCTCGTCGGGGTCACGGGTCAGGCGGAATTTGATGGTGATCTGGCTGTTCTCCGGGCGCGAGATCGAGGTCATCACGTCGATGCTCTCGATCCCTGCCAGGCTCTCCTCTAGCGGTTGGGTGATCTGGGACTCGATAATGTCGGCGGTCGCGCCGCGGTAGGTTGTTTCAACGTTGACCACTGGCTCGTCGATATTCGGATATTCCCTGACCGACAGGCGGTCGTAGCTGATTATGCCGACCAGGAGCACGACCAGGCTCATGACGGTGGCAAGCACCGGACGTTTAATGGAGATGTCGCAGATGATCATGATGTCAGTTCCCGTCCGGCGCTGTTTCGGCCGTACTCGGCAGTGGTGTTACCGGCATCCCCGGGCGCACCTTGATCTGACCCGCGGTGATCACGGTTTCGCCGGCGACAAGACCCTGCACGATTTCGATCTGCCCCTTGTTGCGCAGGCCGGTTGTCACCGTGGTGGCAACTACCTTGCCATCGACAACTTTGAAGACCATCTGCTGGTTGCCTTTGGGGATCAGGGCTTCTTCGGGGATCATCAAGGCGTTCGGGCGCTCTTCAAGAACCAGGGTAATGCGGGCGAACATCCCGGGACGCAGCGGGCCGTCATGTTGCGCGACTTTGGCCCTTAGCAGGACGCTGCGGCCGTTGACGTCGATCTGTGGGTCGATAGCATAGACCTGTCCGGTAAAGGACTCCCCCGGGACGGCGTCGACGCTCATCTTTATTTTCTGACCGACTTGCAGCTGGTAGGCATACACTTCGGGAACCCGGAAATCGACCTTGATCGGGTCGATGTCGTCCAGGTTGACGATCGCTTTGCCCGGTTGCAGGTATTCACCGATGCTGACCCAGCGCAAGCCGAGGATGCCCGAGAAGGGCGCCCGGATCTCGGTCTTTGCCAGTTGCGCCTCGGCCAGGCGCAGGTTGGCCTCGTCGAGTCGCCACTGGGCATAGGCTTCGTCCCGCTCTCGCTCCGAGATCGCCTGCTCCTGAAGCAGAAGTTCTGCCCGCTTTATATTGGCCTCGCTCAGAATGAAACTGGCCTGGGCACGGTCGCGCTCGGCGCTCAGAATGGACTGATCGAGCAGTAGCAGAGTCTGGTCTGCCGATATTTTCTGCCCTTCGTCGAACGAAATTTGCGTCACCTTGCCGGCAATTTCTGTAGCGATGACGACTGATTCGTTGGAGTAAAGGGTCCCCGTGGCGGAGATCTCGTACCGCAGAGGGGCCACTGCGACCTGTACCGTCTCAACCGGCAGTCCAGGCTTGACTTGTTCAGGAGCTGCCTTTTTCTCTTCGGCCACGGCCAGGGCCACAGCAAAGGTCAGACAGAGAGTGATCAAGAGTGATGCGGTCAACTTAGACATGTTGAGTGCTCCCGATTCCCCGCAGGGAAAAGTGCGTAATGTGGATAATGGCTTCTTCAATGAAAGGCTGATTCTGGCCGGTGGTGCGTAGACTTTTCAATACATCGCGACTGCGGATGAAATGCAGAATTTGGCCCATGATGCTGCTGACGCAGTAGGAAACGAAATTTTCATTAAGCTGCGGGCAGGTTTTCATGATGATTTTCTGGAAAGCTTTATGGACCGGTGTGACCAGCCGGGTTGCAACCAGGTCGCTCGCGACGGCATCAGGACCCATCTCGCGGTAGATAATCTGCAGCAGGCGATCGCTGTCCGGTGAGGTGAGTTGTGAGTCGAAATAGCTTCGTACGTAGCTGTCCATAAGCTGTTCGAGGCTTACCGCCGGGGTCCGGGCGTCGAGCTCTGCCAACAGGGCCAGCTTTTCCCTGGCGATCTTGTCCAGGCGTTGGGCGAGGACTTCGCGGTAAAGGTTCATCTTGCCGTTGAAGTGGTAGTTGATGGCGGCCACGTTGGCACCGGCAGCATCGGTGATCTGACGAATGCTGACGCCCTCGTAACCGTGTACGAGAAAAAGCTTCTCCGCACACTCGAGCAGGACGGTGCGGGTGTCTTTCAAATGTGCTTTTGGATTTTTCATTCAAGCAAAGTTTTAAATACTGTTTGAATGGCTGTCAAGGGGATAATTCTTGCCACTGGGATTCACCTTCGCTGTTGATTTGTTAAAGCGAGAGCACCAAAACGACATAGGGCTGTCTCTGCCCAATGGCGGTATCTTGTTGTTGTGGTTTTGCAATCAAGGCGTCTTACTTCGCTAGTGGCTACTCTGCCATCGGTTGCGCCTGCCCCCGATATTCTTTGGGGACTTCCTCCAGCGAGTCGGCAAACTGGAGCTCCCCCTTGCTGTCTGAATAGATGTAGCGCTGCGGGGCCTTGCTCTTGGACGGGGGCGCAGAGCTGGGCATATTTGTGGCCGTTTTGCCAGCTGCCTGCACTTTGTTTGTCGGTTTTTTCTGCTGCGTTTCAATCACGGCTTCGATCGATTGTGGCTCGCTGGTGCGGTCGCCGAAAACCAGGTCGATCATGCGGTTGCGGAAATCCCGGTAGAAAGTGCTGACGGTAGCGTGTGCAGAGTGAACCGGAGGAACCTGTACGAGGAACTGGTCGATGACCAGCATCATGACCAGGAAGAGGAAGATCCAGAAAATTGGTTTGATCAGGCGATGCATAAAGCCTCAGTCTGCATGATGGTCGTGGTTGTGGCCGTTGACTGCCTTGCGGGGGCGGTGCCTGAGTTGCTGGATGACCGGTCCGGTCACGCAGGCCGAGCACTCCCCTTGCAGTGTTGTATGGGAGATATGGTAGTCGTCGTCGAGCAACTGTTCGAGGGTACCGATAATTTCGCCCTGGCGCAACCGGTAGTCCGGTGCGACGTCGATATGCGCCGAGAGGGCTGTGATATGCGAGCATATTGACCAGACATGCAGGTGGTGGACGTTGTTGACACCTTTGACAGAACGCATCTTGTCGACCAGTTCACTGACGTTGATGTGCTTCGGTACACCCTCGAGCAGGATATGCCCGGCCTCGCGCAGGATGCGGAACGCACCCCAGCCGATGATCAGGACTATCGCCATGGAAATCAGGGCGTCCAGGATGAACCATCCGGTGTAGAGCATGATGATACCGCCAATAATGACACCGATCGAGGCAATTGCGTCTCCGAGGACGTGCAGGAAGGCGCTGCGGACATTGAGGTCATCGTGGGAATGCCCGTACAAGCGGCTGGCGGCAACCAGGTTCATGACCAGGCCGATGATGGCGATAATAAACATCTCCTTGCTTTTGACCGCTTCCGGGTTGAGCATACGGTCCCAGGCCTCGTTAAGGATGCCGCAGGCGATCAGCAGGAGGGTGACACCATTGATGAGCGAAGCAAAGATTTCGGCGCGATGCCAGCCGTAGGTGCGCGTGTTGCTGGCCGGGAACCTGGCCAGATATATTGCCGCCAGCGACAGGACCAGGGCAAACAGGTCCATGAACACATGCGCGGCGTCGGAGAGCAGGGCCAGGGAATTGGTCCAGAAACCGCCGACCAGTTCTGCGATCAGGGTGACCGCGGTCAGGCCGATGGCGACCAGGAAGCCGCGGGCAATAGCGCGGTCAAGGAGGGCGTGATTGTGTAAATCATGGCAATGGGCATCATCGCCGTGATGGCTGGGGCGCTGTGGTTCAGGCATTGGCATCTCTCTTCTCCACAGTCATTCTAGGCTTACGAAGACTGGTAAATCAACCCTTCATGGCTTTGCCGCAGGCATTCCCTTTTGCTACCGGCTATGCTAAGGTATCCCGCAATTTTACACAGCTCTTGCTAGCGAACGAAACGGGATGTTTTTTATGACTGAAAACTTCTATGACGTACTGATTATCGGTGGCGGCCCGGCTGGCTTGACGGCTGGCCTCTATACCTCCCGCGCCAAATTAAAGACCCTCCTCGTGGAGAGGATGATTCTCGGCGGCCAGGTGATGACCACGACCAAGGTGGAGAACTACCCTGGGTTCCCCGGCGGGATCGACGGTCCCGATCTGATGGCGCGTTTTCAAGAGCACTGTCAGGAGTTCGGCCTGGAAACGCTCACCGGCGAAGTCTCCGGCCTGACCGATCAGGGCCGGGAGAAAATTGTGACGGTCGATGACCAACAGATACGCGCCAGGGCGGTCATTATCACCACCGGGGCAGAGCCGAGCAAGCTGGGCATCCCCGGTGAAATTGAATTTACCGGGCGGGGTGTTTCCTACTGCGCAACCTGCGACGGCGCCTTTTTCCGCAATGTTCCGGTGGCGATCGTTGGCGGCGGTGACACGGCCGCTGAAGAAGCACTGTTTCTGTCGCGCTTTGCCAGCAAGGTCTACCTGGTACACCGGCGTGACGAACTGCGTGCCACCAAGCTTCTGCAGGAACGCATTTTTGCCAACGAGAAGATCGTTCCGGTGTGGAACAGCATTGTCGAGCAGGTCGTTGGCGACAATACCGGGATCACCGGCCTGGAGATGCGCAGCACCCTGGATGATACGACACGTACGCTCGAAGTCGATGGCCTGTTCGTCGCCATCGGCGTTACGCCGAAGGCGCATTTCCTTGCCAACATCCTGGAACTCGATCGCGACGGTTACATCCTCACCGATGCCGACTGCCGCACCTCGATGCCGGGTGTCTTTGCCGCCGGTGATGTCCGCAAGAAGATTCTCAAGCAGATCGCCACCGCTGTCGGTGACGGTGCGATTGCCGCGATCGTTACCGAGAAGTACCTGGACGCCCTGGAATGATATTGACGACAGGAGACAGAATATCGGAGGTTTTCAACTGTCTCCTGTGTTCTCAAATGTGATGACCCCCCAGGGCCTTGTTATTGAAAAAAGGGGCGATGCATGCTCGCCAAGGGTCTGTCCGGGGTCTGCTTGGTCTCGATGCCTACCCGGTCGAGGTGGAGGTCGATATAACTCAGGGTCTGCTGCAGTTCTCTACGGTTGGTCTGCCCGAGGGCGCGGTCAAAGAAAGCAAGGACCGAGTCAAGTCCGTCATCAAGAATTCCTTTACGAATTTCCCAACCGTCGTATCACCATTAATATTGCTCCGGCCGATATCCGCAAGGAGGGAGGCGCTTTCGGTCTGCCGATGACGATCTGACGGCTGTCGGCGACCGGCCTGGTGCTGAAAGAACGTGCAGCGCGCTTTCTCCTGATGGGCGAGCTGTCTCTGGACAGCGGTATCAAGCCGGATCAAGGTGTTCTGCCCCTGGCTGCGGCCGCCCGATCCTGGGATCTGGACGGGCTCTCCTCGCCGTCAACGCCGAAGAGAGGGCGCTGCTGGAACACCTTGATTTGAAGGTCGAAGTGCCGCGCATTGCTCACCACGACCTGGCCGATACGCGCCCTGTAGAGACCAGCGAATCGATCCGCTGCAGGGTGGAACAGGCAAGGCGTATTCAGCAGGAACGGTTTCCCCGGCGGCGTATTCACTCCCATGCTTGCATGGGACCTTTGCAGCTACAGGCGTTTTGCCGCACCGATGCAAGTGGGCAGAACCTGCTGCAGCATATCACCGACCGGCTTGGCCAGTCGGCGCGGGCCTATACACGTCTGTTCAAGGTCGCCCGGATTATTGCCGATCTTGCCAACAGCGAGGAGATCGCAGCCAACCCTCTTGCCGAGGCGATCCAGTCCCGATCCCCGGGCCGGCAAACGGTGTGAGCGGGAGCATGCCTGCTGGTATAAGGTTGCACCTGTTCCACTTGGTGATGCCCGATGGTTGTGATATTTTGCCTCTATGGGTGAATCTTTTCTGCCATTGCTGGTTGCGTTGTCTTTCGTCTTTCTCGGCGCCCTGATCGGCGGTCGCCTCGCCTCGGTCTGCCATATCCCGCGGGTGACCGGGTACCTGCTGACCGGTCTGCTGATCGGGCCATCCTTTGCACATCTGACCCACCTGCCGGTCATGTTGCCACCCGAGGTGCTCCTTGAACTGCGGCCCCTCTCGGAGATGGCCCTGGCCCTGATCCTGATGCATATCGGCGGTCTTTTCGAGATTCGCCATCTCGATCGCTGGCGTCACCGCATCCTGCTCTTCTCCGGGAGTGAAATCATCCTGACCTTCCTCCTGGTCTCTGGCGCTGTGCTTGTTGTTAATCTTGCTTTCCTGCAAATGATCGTGCCGGGACAAACCCTTTGGCAAACCTCCCTGGAATTCTCTCTCTTCCTGGGCATCATCGGTGTGGCGACGGCACCGGCTGCGACCCTGATGGTGATTCGCGAGTACGAAGCTGAAGGGCCGGTGACGAGCCTGGTCCTGACGCTGGTCGGCTTTAACAACCTGGTTTCGGTGCTTGGCTTCGCCATCCTTGCCCACATCTTTATCTTCCCTGGTGAGACTCTCGGTGTTCTCGTCATGCGTATGGGTGGTCCGGTCATGGTTGGAGCTCTCATGGGATTTGCCCTGTCCGTATGGGCACAGCGCCTTGAATTGCCAAGTGAGAACAAGATCCTGATGCTTGGCGGAATAGCTGTCAACGTTGCTCTCTGTCGCGGCCTGCAGATTGATCCTTTGCTGGCCAGCCTGATCCTGGGCATGACCTTGGCCAACAGCTGCCCGCGCTGGCCTCGGCTGCAAAATGACATCCGCGAGGTTGACTATCTGCTTTACGTAGCCTTTTTCGTGCTGGCCGGTGCCAACCTGCACATCGAGACGTTGACCCATATTGGCCTGCTCGGTGTCGCCTATGTGGTCGCCCGGACTCTTGGCAAATGGCTAGGGGCCGCTATTGGCGCCCGTCTCGGCGGCTTCGGTGCAAATGAAAGGGTGTATGTGGGCTTGACCCTGATGGCTCAGGCCGGCGTCGCGATCGGTCTGGCAACGCAATTGGCCCACCATTGGCCGGTTGGCGGCAAGCTTCTTGAAACCATTGTATTGGGCTCGGTGGTGGTGTTCGAACTGATGGGGCCGCTTGCTGTGCGGCATGGCCTGGTGCGTTCCGGCGAGGTGCCGATTCTGGCGCTGCTGCAGAAACGTGCGCCGGTGGGAGCCCTGGAGGGACTGCACAATGTCGTGCACCATTTTCGCAGCTCCCTGGGGGTGCCGATTGGCCATCGCCTCGAGGACCCCGGCGATATCCTGGTGCGGCATATCATGCGGCAGAATGTCGAGACCGTGCTGCACAGCACGCCCTACTACGCCCTGCTCAAGCATATTGCGCACAGTCGCTATGACCAGTTCCCCGTGGTTGATGACAGCAACCACTTTGTCGGCGTCATCGACTACACGGAAATCCGCAATCTGCTCTTTGAGCCGGCGTTGGTACCTCTGGTGGTTGCCGGGGACCTGACAGTGGCGGCACAATATTGCCTGAAGCCGGATCAGTCGCTGCGTGAAGCCCTCAATGTCCTGCAACTGCACCGCAATATAAGCTATTTCCCCGTGGTCGACACGGATGATGAACAAAAGCTGGTCGGCATTCTCAGCCAGAACGATGTGCTGGCGGCCTTTCGGCGCGTGGGCCAGGATGCGTAACAGCAGTGGGGACGGTTGCCTCACACCAGCAAAATGTTGCCCGTAATTCAACGTGAAATGTGTAGACCTGTCGCCCTTTTCATAGTAAACATCTGTTTGCAAATCAGAAATGCAGGAGGTTCCTTTGTTTCCGAAACAATTTCGTATTCATGCTGTCCTCATCCTGGCCTGTATATTCATTATTATCTTCCCGATGCTCAGTGAAAAACCGGACAGGGATAAGACCAAAAAAGCCATGGCCACGGCCATGGAGTTTCTCCACATGATCGATGCCGAGAAATATGCAGAGAGTTGGCAGAGTGCGGCGACACTGATGCAGGACAGCGTGACCCAGCAGGAATGGGTCGAGACCTTGACCAAGACCCGGGCTCGCTCCGGGGCACTGATCGAGCGCACGGAGGAGAATGCCAGCTACTCCACCACGGCCAAGGACAGCCCGGACGGCGAGTATATTCTGCTCACATTCGATTCGAAGTATCAGAACACCAAGAGCGTTTCCGAATACGTGACGGTTATGTTGGAAGGTGATCGCTGGCGGGTTGCCGGTTATTTTATCAAGTAATCACCCAGAGCGGCTTTAGAACTAAAAAACGGACCACGCTGTGGTCCGTTTTTTTTTGTGCTGTTAATGGGGAGCAATCAGGCAAAGGGGTTGCTGACCTGGATCGTCTGGTCACGACGCGGCCCGACGGAAACCAGTACTGCCGGACACCCAGCGAGTTCTTCGAGTTTGGCCAGATAGGCCTTGGCTGCAGCCGGCAGGTCGGCCATGGTGCGTGCTTCGCAGATATCGCTGCACCACCCTTCAAACTCCTCGTAAACTGGCGTGCATTCTAGGAGGATGTCGGCTTCGTGGGGAAACTCCTCGAGCAACTGCCCTTTATAGGAATATGCGGTGCAAACCTTGATGCTCTCCAGGTCATTGAGAACGTCGAGCTTGGTGATCGCGAGGCCGGTCAGACCGTTGAGCCGGACGGCTTCACGTATGGCGACGGCGTCAAACCAGCCGCAGCGGCGCGGCCGACCAGTGGTCGAACCGAACTCATGGCCGGCCTTGCGCAGACGGTCGCCCATTGCATCATGCAGTTCCGAAGGGAAAGGCCCTTCGCCGACCCTGGTGCAGTAGGCCTTGGTGATGCCGATGACGCCGGTTATGTGACACGGAGCCATGCCCGTCCCTGTGCTAACTCCGCCAATACAGGTAGAAGAGGAGGTCACGTAAGGGTAGGTGCCGTGATCGATGTCGAGCAAGGTACCTTGGGCCCCTTCAAAGAGCAGGTTGTCGCCGGCCTTGAGGGCAGTATTCAGTGTGCTCGAGCAGCAGCCGATATATTTTTCTATCTGTTTGGCATAGCCAGAATACTCGGCGAAAATCTGCTCTTCGTCGAGAGGCGCTTCACCGAAAAACTTTTCCAGCAAGAAGTTCTTCTCCGGCAAAACTTCTCTGAGCTTGCGCCGGAACACCTGAGGTTTGATCAGGTCGCTCATACGGATGCCGCGGCGGCCGATCTTGTCCTCGTAGGCAGGGCCGATGCCACGCCCGGTGGTGCCGATTTTGCGGGCAGAATCCTTTTCGCGGGCCAGGTCGATGGCCTTGTGCCAAGGCATGATCACGTGCAGGTTGCTGTCCACGAGCAGCTGGTGATCATCCTTTAGATACCCCTTCTTCTTGAGGTTCTCGATTTCACCGAGGAAGATTTTCGGGTCGAGAACGACACCATTGCCGATGATGCAGCGCTTGCCGGGATGCAGGATGCCGGAAGGGATCAGGTGCAGAACAATGGTCTGGTCGCCGACGACAAGCGTATGCCCGGCATTGTTGCCGCCCTGATAGCGGACCACCTGCTGGGCGTGTTCGGTATAGATGTCAACAACTTTCCCTTTGCCTTCGTCACCCCACTGGGCGCCGATAATGACGACGTTTGCCATGTTTTTCTCCAAGTTGTATTAAAGCCGGAATTGTCCTGATTCGATCGCTGTATAAGTCAGGTCGGTTTCCTGCCCATCCGCGATGCGGATCAGGGTCAGCTGTTCTTGTGATGTGTCGAGTACCAGCAAATAACGATAATGCATGCGCCGGGCATAGTCGAGACTGTCCGCTTGGTCGCGCTCAATAATGTCTCGGGCCAGCGAGAAGCCCTGGTCGCGCAGGATGACTGCCAGACGCTGGGCCGGCGCCTTGTCTTGCCCGGAAGAGAAGAGCAAGATGTCTGTCCCTTCCCCGGCGCACTCGTCAAGGGTTCCATCGAGAGCAAAGAGCAGGTTGTACAGGTTGAAAGCGAAGCCTGTGGCTGGTGCCGGGAAGCCGTAACGGGCCATCAAACCATCGTAACGGCCGCCGGCGCAAACCGCCTGGCCGAAACCTGACAGGAACCCTTGGAAGATCAGCCCGCTATGGTAATCGAAACCGCGCATTTCACCAAGGTCTAAAGTGATGTGCTCTCCGACCCCGTAGACGTCAAGGACGTCAAGGACCTTTTCCAGGTTATCCAGCGCCGCTTGCGAAGCAGGGTTGGCAATCGACTTGCGGGCCTGGGCAAGAACTTCATGGCCACCGTAAAGTCTGGGCAGGGCCAACAGCTCTGTGCGTTGCTGCTCCGTCAATGGCAGGACCTTGAGCAGTTGTTGCAGCCCGGAGCTGTCCTTCGCCGCGATGGCAGTGCGCACCGCGCGGGATTGTGTCGGTTCAAGGGGCAGATCGTTGAGCACGCCACGAAGAAATTCAACCTGGCCGATGTCGATGGTAAATTCGCTAGCACCGACCGCCTGCAGGCACTTGACCGCCATGGCAATCATCTCCGCGTCCGCTTCTGGACTTTTCAGGCCGATCAGCTCTACCCCTGACTGGAAAACCTCTCGGTCCTTGCCCAGTCGCTGTTCAGTGTGGCGCAGCACGCGGCCATTGTAGCAGAGACGGAAAGGCAAAGGCATGTCACGCATGCGGGTCGCAGCGATCCGGGCGACCTGGGGGGTGATGTCCGGCGGGAAGGCGACCAGGCGGCCGGTCTGGCGGTCATCAAAACGAAAGGTCTTTTCGCGCAGGTCTGTGCCGAGGCCGAGTTCGAGTACGGCCAGATCCTCGAGGACGGCAGGTGCAACGGGGCGGAAGCCCCATGACCGGTAGATGTTACGCAGGGTGTTCTGCAGGTAATCGAGCTTGGCCGCCTTGATCGGCAGAAAATCTTTTACGCCGGTCGGTAACCGCGTTTCGATGGTGTTCGGCACGTTCAGGCCCTTCATTTACAAAACGATCTGGTGTGCGCCCACGATGTGCGGGTGGGCGCGGAGTTTTTCCAGGGTCTCATCTGAAATGCAGCTGTCAACGTTGATCAGCGAAACAGCCTGGCCGTCGGTAGATTGACGGGTCAGGTTCATGCCGGCAATGTTGATCTGTGCTTCGCCGAGTACCTGGCCGATGAAGCCGATAATGCCGGGGCGGTCTTCGTTAAACAACACCAGGATATGGCCGTGGGGGGACGCTTCAACGTTGCAGCCGTTGACGCGCACGATGCGGTACTCGTCTTCGCCGAACATGGCGCCACAGACCGCATGCTCGCCGGCCGCGCCGACGACTGTCAGGCGGATCATGCTGGCAAAGCCGCGGTTCGTCTGGCTGCGGGTTTCGGTGATGCGAATACGACGTTCCCGGGCCAGATGCGTGGCGTTGATGTAATTTACTTCAGGGCCGATCATGGGGGTCAGGATGCCCTTGAGCGCGGCCATGGTCAATGGCTCGGTCGGGTGGTTGGTGACCGTGCCGGCGTATTCAAGGTGCACTTCCTCGAGCCCCTTGCCGTACAGCTGCGCCTGGAATGAACCGAGGCGCTCGGCAAGGTCGATGTGCGGGCGCAGGGTTGCCAAGAGGTCGGCGCTGATCGACGGCACGTTGACGGCATTGACAATGGTGCCTTTTTTCAGGAAGTCGACCACCTGGGTAGCGACCTGTACGGTGACATTTACTTGGGCATCGCGGGTAGCGGTGCGTAGGTGCGGGGTGCAGATGACCTGCTCGAGACTCAGCAATGGGTTGTCTGTACCGGGAGGCTCTTTCGCAAAGACATCGATGGCTGCTCCAGCAACACGTCCGGCCTTGATCGCCTCGGCCAGCGCAATTTCATCGATCAGGCCGCCCGTGGCGCAATTGATGATATGACAGCCGGGCTTGACCTTTGCCAGGGTCTCGCGATTCAGGATGTGATCCGTGTCGGCGTTGAGGGGGATGTGCAGCGTCAGAAAATCAGAGCGGGCCAGAAGCTCTTCGAACTCAACCTGCTCGGCACCGAGCAGGCGAATGGTCTCTTCGGCCAGGTAGGCGTCAAAAACAATCGGTTTCATTTTCAGGGCGAGGGCCCGTTCAATGACCAGTCGGCCGATTTTGCCGGCGCCCAAAACGCCGAGGGTCTTACCGGCTATTTCGATCCCCAGGAAGCGTTCCGATTCCCATAGGCCGCTTTTGGTCGATTGGCTGGCCGCCGGAATCTGCCTGGCCAGGGCGAAGACCATGGCGATGGTATGTTCGGCAGTGGTGGTCGTGCTACCGAAGGGCGTGTGCATGATGACAACCCCCTTGCGGTTGGCTGCATCAAGATCGAGGTTCTCTGTGCCAACGCCGGCCCGACCAATGACCTTGAGCTTGTTTGCCGCATGAAAGACCTCTTCCGTGACCTGGGTGCCGCTGCGCACAATCAGGGCATCGGCCTCGGCAACAGACTGCAGTAGCTGTTCATCCGTCAGCCCGGGCTGATAGTCAAGCTCGATGCCTTCAGCACGCTCCAGGATCTGGAGCCCTTCACTGGGGAATTTGTCGGAAACCAGTACTCTCATGACATGATCCGTCGTCGTGGGAAAGGGCGTTCACGCAATGTTGTCGCTCAACGTTTTAACGTAGCAACCGGCATCTTCCCTGTCAAGGTTAAAGGCGGGTGTCGCTGACAGGTGACTCGCCAGCAAAAACATCCCTCGCCCTGACAGAACGGCCTTCTTTGCGAACCATACTTCAACCGCTCTGGCCGGCCAGGTTTTTCAGGAAAGAGATCAGCAGTCGCACGCCAACCCCTGTGCCTCCCTTGGCAGTGTAGGGTTGCGCCGAGTCGCCCCAGGCGGTGCCGGCGATGTCCAGGTGGGCCCAGCGAAAATCACCGGCAAATTTTTTCAGAAAGGCTGCCGCCGTGATCGTCCCTGCTGGTCGGCCGCCGGTATTCTTGACGTCGGCAACGTCACTCTTGATCTGCTGGTCATAGTCGTCCCAGAGCGGCAATTGCCAGAGGCGTTCACCGCACTCTTCCCCTGCATGCAGCAGCGCATCCACAAGCTTTTGGTCGTTGCCGAGGACTGCTGTGGCATGGTGCCCCAAGGCGATAATGCAGGCACCGGTCAAGGTTGCCAGATCGATGACCAGCTCCGGCTGATAGCGTTTTGCATAAGTAAGGGCGTCGGCGAGAATCAGCCGCCCCTCGGCATCTGTGTTGAGGACCTCGATCGTCTGCCCGGACAGGCTGGTCAGGATGTCGCCTGGCCGGTAGGCCGTTCCCGATGGCATGTTCTCCACTGCCGGGACGATGCCGACCAGGTTGAGCGGCAACTTGAGCAGCGCCGCCGCGAGCATTGTGCCGATGACTGCCGCCCCGCCCGCCATATCCATTTTCATCTCGTCCATCTTCTCTGCGGGCTTCAATGAAATTCCGCCGGCATCAAAGACCACCCCCTTGCCGACCAGGACCACCGGCGACTGTTTTTTGCCGCCGCCTTGATGCTCGAGAATAATCATCTGCGGCTCACGGAGGCTCCCTTGGGCGACACCGAGCAGGGCGCCGCAGCCGGCTTCGGTCAGTTGCTTCTTCCCGAGGACCTTGATCTGCAGAGTACTTTCGGTGGCTGCCGCCCGTGCCTGTTCGGCAAGGTAGACAGGAGATTTGACGTTGCCCGGTGCATTGACCAGATCACGGGCGAGGATCACCGCCCGGCAGAGGTGCTGCGTTTCTGCCAGGGCGGATTCGCAAGCTGGTTTTTCGCCGGTATTATCAATCAGCAGGGTCACAGACTGTGGAAGCTTGCGCCCCTCTTTACTCTTCTCGCTGAGAAACCGGTCATAACGGTAGCTGGCCAACAGAACCCCCTCGGCTACAGTCTGGATGCGGCTGGCGCAGTCGCTCTTTTGTATCGCGCAGAGGGGCAAGGCAAAGACGGCCTGCCCAAGTTTGTTTTCTATGACTTGTTGCATGGCACGCCCAGCCGCCTGGCGAAGTTTTTCCATGGACGCTTGCGCTTTTGTGCCGAGGCCGATCAGCAGAACGCGTTGTGCCGGCAGCTGACCGGCAGGTTGGAAGAGGATCTTTTCGCCACTTTTACCGGAGAACTCTCCACTCTGCCGGGCCTTGCGTAGCAATCCTCCCAACTGTTGATCGAGTTCTTTTTGCACGGGGTCCGAAAAGCTGTTTTCGAAGATGCCTATGACCAGGCAGGCCGTTTTTGTGAGTAGCGGGGATGCTTTGCGGATCTTTATATCCATCATGAACTCTCCTTTAAAGCCACACGGGTTCATTGGAATTATGTAACTTCCCTATGATAGGCCGGTTTGTCCCTTTTGACTAGTGGCAAGCGATTATTATGGATTGTCTTTAGCATTTAATTGAGGAGGATGTCAGGTTAGATAAACAGTTGGCAGCGGTGACTCCGATTATTCAAGAAGCCAACAGATATAGCCAAAATTTGGGTAAGGGCGTCTGGCTGGACATTGCTCGTTTAGTATTTAATTCTCATCCCCGCACGTTCGCATGCCAAGCTTGGAGAGAGGTGTGGCGGAAAGTCGTGAGTTATGCATGATGTGAATGAATTCCAGCTGCCTGATCGAAGTTCAAGTCATTCTCTAGGCACTTCTATGCAGGCGTCTCAGAAAAGTTCTCCTCGGATGATATCCTCGGTGCTGGAAGGGATGCCGAAAAATTTATTATTTACGATATCTCCCGTGACCCATTTGACGTTCGAGACCGGTCCCTGTCAACGGATTGATGATCAGGAGGTCGGCAACGCTGTACGGAAGGGCATAGAATATATCCTTCGGCGCCAGAATTGTTTCTGACCAGCCGGAGTCATCAAATTCGCTCCCATCGAACTGAGAGACGCTGAATTGGTTGCGAGGTCAATGATGAGGATATCATCCGCGACGAAAGGAACCCCGTAAATATTGCCGTTCGGGAGGGGTTTGCCATGGCCTACGCAGAGCAGGAGATGAAGCGTTTGCCTGATTTTATTTCCACGCTCTCAGACGAGCAGGGACGATATCCTCTTTATCTCCAGCGGGTGGCACCTACTTTCAGGGCGCCCGCATCCAGGCATGGGACATGCAGATTCATGGTGAACCGAATAGGATTTACGGCGGCGAGACCCCTGAGCCGGTTACGGTCGAAACCAACAGCTTTGTCGAAGACCTGCGTGTCGAGCTGAAACCTTTTCAAGGCACCTATCAACCTGGCAAAAGTCGCAGGCCGTTTTAGTGAGTAATCCTCAAAAGCAGCAAGGTCCGGAGCCTTTGCACCGGCCCTTGCTGCTTGATTGCTAAAAAAACCCGGTTAAAGGTTTTTGAATGCCTTGCTCGCCGCCTCGATGGTTTTATCAAGATCCTCCTTTGAGTGGGCGATGCTCATAAAGCCAGCTTCGTATTGCGACGGCGCAAGGTTGATCCCCTGGTCGAGCATGCTGCGGAAGAACTTGGCGAAAATCTGAGGAGTTTCAGGCTTGACGTCACTGAAGTTGAAGACTTTCTGATCTTGGAAGTAGGTACAGAACATGCCGCCGACGCGCTGCAGCGAGGTCGGGATCTGGGCCTTAGCGGCCGCTTCCTCGAGTCCCTTGCAGAGGTAGGCGCTCTTCTCCTCGATGGCTTCGTAAAAGCCGTCCTCCTGGAGCAGTTCCAAGGTGGCGATGCCCGCGGCCATGGCGAGCGGGTTCCCGGAGAGGGTGCCGGCCTGGTAGATGCCGCCGAGGGGGGAGAGCTTTTCCATGATGTCCCGCTTGCCGCCGAAGGCGCCGACGGGCAGGCCGCCGCCAATGATTTTGCCGAGGCAGACCAGGTCGCCACGAACACCGAAACGTTCCTGCGCGCCGCCGTAGGCCAAGCGGAAGCCGGTCATGACTTCATCGATGATCAGCAGAATTCCTTCGGCGTCGCACAGCTGACGCAAACCCTCAAGGAAGCCAGGCTTGGGGGCAACACAGCCCATGTTGCCGGCAACTGGCTCGAGGATGATGCAGGCGATTTCGCCGCTGTTGGCTGCGGCTATTGCCTTGACCTCCACGAGGTCGTTGTAAGTCGCCGTCAGGGTGTGCTTGGCGAAATCGGCGGGCACCCCCGGAGAGGTTGGTACGCCGAAGGTTGCCAGGCCGCTGCCGGCTTTGACCAGAAGTGAGTCGGCATGGCCGTGGTAGCAGCCGTCGAACTTCAGAATCTTGTCGCGTCCGGTGTAGCCGCGCGCTAGGCGGATGGCGCTCATGGTCGCTTCCGTGCCGGAGGAGACCATGCGGACTTTTTCAATGTTCGGGTAAGCCGCGCAGACCATTTCGGCGAGTTGCGTTTCGCGGGCCGTGGGCGCGCCGAATGAGGCGCCGGTTGCTGCCGTGAGTTGGATGGCCTCGACGACTTTCGGATGACAATGACCGAGGATCATCGGCCCCCAGGAACCGACATAGTCAATGTAGGCATTATCATCGGCGTCGAAAATTTTCGAGCCGGCTGCTCGGGCAATAAAGATCGGGTCACAGCCCACGGATTTGAAGGCACGTACCGGGCTGTTGACCCCGCCAGGGATAACTTGTTTGGCTTTGGCAAAGAGGGCGGAAGATTGCAGGTGGTTCATGGTCGCTCCTTAAGCGCGGATTGGGTCAATTTTGTCTGAATGATCAAAGTGGGAAAAGATCTTGGTATTGATGCTCTGGGTCAATCAAGTATCGCAGTCAGTCTGTTAACATAGTCATTGTAGCCTGTCAAGTTGCTGTCTGGCGAGGTGTCGGTAACACGTAAACTGTCCGGGTTTGTAGCACAACATCTGTCCGGTCCATGATCTCCTTATATGGAGGCAATCAT
>Ga0316195_10000430_pt1 | contig 16614 bp, 13 predicted proteins | sample Phised1_MG_FD_204937 | JGI IMG/M metagenome (GOLD analysis project Ga0316195, IMG submission 204937) | Coastal sediment microbial communities from Maine, United States - Phippsburg sediment 1 | ecosystem: Environmental > Aquatic > Marine > Coastal > Sediment | place: USA: Maine | collected...
TCACTGAAAGGATTCAAAAGCTTTGTCAGCTGGTAGCAAACATTTCGGCTAATGCCCTGGAGAATGCGATCCTTTTCGAGTCAATGAAAACCGCGCAAGAATATTTTGAGGAGATGTCCATCCGCGATGGTTTGACGACACTTTACAACCACCGTCATTTTTACAACCGGCTGGAAGAAGAATTCGGGAGAGCGCATCGCTATAACATGCCGCTTTCTCTTGTTTTTTTTGATATAGATGGTTTTAAGCGGATTAACGACACTTATGGCCACACCGAGGGTGATAACGTTCTTAAGCAAATTGGGCATTTCATGAAGACTGTGGCCAGGGAGAGTGATATCGCTGCACGGTATGGAGGGGAAGAGTTTGCACTCCTCCTCCCGAATACAGCCGCTGCAGGAGCTCTTGATTTGGCAAAGCGGTTATGCACAATGATCCGGGAGCACCAATTTGAAAATCTGCATGACGAATGTATCACCGTCAGTTCAGGCACCTCAACTGTTGTTGGGCAAAGCATCCAATCCTATGATCAACTTGTCAGACTTGCAGACGAGGCAATGTATCAGGCCAAGAAGAAGGGGCCGGATCTAATCATCCAAGCCTAAGCATAACCTTCAGTTTAGAGAGATATTTGAGATCACTCACCCATGAGAGCTGATCTTCCTTTGGCACGTTTTAAAATGGTTGTCTTCAATTGCGGTCACCGAGGGGAACTCGACGATCACAGGCCAGGAGCTTCCGGCCATGTACCTGCTCGGGGAGAAATACATCAAGTCGATCCAGGATATGGCCAATTTACCCAACGCCATTACCGTGCTGATCCCGGCGGATCTGCCGATCGCGCTATGCGGTATCCTGGGTGTCGGCAACAAGTAGCTCATGGCAAGTTCATCGACAAAAAAAGCCCCGATCAACAGGTCGGGGCTTTTTGTCTCTGCAGGTTGGGCACTCTTTCAGCCGCACCGCAACAGTTTCAACCCGTCCTCAAAAAGAATCTCAATTTTGTTGGGTCCGAGCAGTTGTTTGACCACGCCTACGCCGAACTTGGGATGACTGATTAGGCTGCCAACCTCGTAGCTCGCTTTCATGTCGTAGGGGACTGCCCGTGAACCGTTTTGGCCCAACTGCAGAGCAGTCCACTCCTTGCGAGCTGTTTCGCCCGCGTCTTTCCTTGGGAGACGCGCCGATCCCTTCGGCGTCGCAGCTTTTGCCACGGTTGTCGCAGCCTTCTCTTTGCGGTAATTATGCACGCCATTACAGGTGTTGCACTGGACTCGGGCCGGGCGCGTCGCAACCATCGATACGATGGTGTGGTTCATGACCGTCCGGCAACTGGTGCAATAGGCGTCGATGATATCTCCTGCGGTGGGGATTTTTGCTGACATACACGTCTTCCGTTGGTGTCCGGAGGATTCCGGGGCACAATAGATAAAGGTTTTTCCAAGGAATGTAAAGTTATAAGAACTTAAGCTGCCTAGGAATTAACTCCGCATGTATGCTATTATTTAGCCTATTATGTCGTGGTCGACAAAGCGCTGCAATGACAGCCCGCAGCTGCGTGGGCTCGGCTATGAATGGTTGCGATTAAATTTGCAGACTCTCCCGGAGATGTGTTCCTCTTGTTTGACCATATCCTGAAAACTGTGGACATAAACCGTGAGATTCTAATCACTGCACATTTCAAACGAAAGGCTGCCCATGCGTTTTAAAGACTACCAGACCGATGGCTTCTACGATGAAATGTTCGATGAGCAGTTGCGCCCGCGCCCTGGTTCCGAGGCTGTGGTCGAGCGCTTCAATGAACTGCCTCTCGAGGAACTCCACCGACGTCAGCAGTCCGCGGAGAAGGCCCTGCTGCAGATGGGAATCACATTCAGTGTTTACGGTGACGAGCAGGGGACGGAGCGGATCTTCCCCTTCGATATCGTGCCGCGCATCATCCCGCAGAACGAATGGGAGCAGATCGAAGCCGGGCTGAAGCAGCGCGTTCAGGCGATCAACATGTTCATCGATGACCTCTACCACGAGCAGAAGATTCTCAAGGATGGCATTATCCCCAAGGAGTTGGTGCTCTCTGCGAGCGGTTACCGTCCAGAATGCATCGGCCTCGATCCACCCGGTGGGGTCTGGTGCCACATCACCGGAACCGACCTGGTGAGGGGCGCCGATGGCCTCTTCTATGTCCTTGAAGACAATCTGCGCTGTCCTTCCGGGGTCTCCTATGTGCTGCAGAACCGCGTGGTCATGAAGCGCAGCTTCCCGCGCGCTTTCGATGCGGCACGCGTGGTTCCCGTCGCCGACTACCCGAACCGACTGCTGGAACTCCTGCAAGGGTTAGCTCCGCCTCGGCGTGACAAGCCCGTGGTGGCGGTCTGGACGCCGGGTATTTACAACTCGGCTTATTTCGAGCATTCCTTCCTGGCACAGCAGATGGGGATTGAACTGGTCGAGGGAAGTGACCTGGTGGTGGTCGAGGACCGTGTCATGATGCGTACTACCACCGGGCTGAAAGCGGTCGATGTGCTCTATCGGCGCATCGACGATGATTTCATCGACCCGGAGGTGTTCCGAGCCGATTCGATGCTCGGTGTGCCCGGACTGATGCGTGCTTACCGTGCCGGCCGCGTCGCTCTGGCCAACGCCCCGGGAACCGGTGTGGCCGATGACAAGGCCGTCTACGCCTATGTGCCGGAGATGATCAAGTACTACCTCGAACAAGATTCCATACTCAACAACGTCGAGACCTATCTCTGCTGGCGCGACAAGGATCTGCAGCATGTGCTCGCCAACCTCGACAAGCTGGTGGTCAAGAAGGTCGGCGAATCAGGTGGTTACGGTATGCTGGTGGGCCCCCATGCCAGCGCCAAGGAACGGGCCGAATACGGCGAGCAGGTCAGGGCCAACCCGCGCAACTTCATCGCCCAGCCGACCCTGGCGCTCTCCCGAGTGCCGACCCTGATCAACGACCACTTCGAGGGGCGGCATGTCGATTTGCGTCCCTACATCCTCTACGGTGAGGAGATCTATGTCATGCCCGGTGGCTTGACGCGGGTCGCCCTCAAGAAAGGCTCGCTGGTCGTCAATTCCAGTCAGGGTGGAGGCAGCAAGGACACCTGGGTGGTCGAAGCCTGCTCCCTGCCGAAAGGAGGCACTCCATGCTGAGCCGCGTTGCCGAATCAATCTACTGGATGGCCCGTTACATCGAGCGGGCCGAGAACGTGGCTCGCATCATGGACGCCAACTACCACATGATCCTCGATCTGCCGGTCGGGGTCGGCGAGCAGTGGGAGCCGCTGGTTGTGACCACCGGTGACGAGGATCGGTTCAAGGAGCTCTACGACGACTTCAACCGCGAGAACGTGGTACATTTCCTAGTCTTCGATACCCGCAACCCGAACTCGATCCTCTCCTGCCTGCACTCGGCCCGCGAGAATGCCCGCTCGGTGCGCGAATGGATCAGCTCGGAGATGTGGCAGCAGGTCAACACATTCTACCTGTTGATCAAGGACGCTTCACGCAAGACCGGCGGGCTCGAACTTCCCCACGAGTTCTTCGTCGAGATCATGATGGCCAGTCATCTCTTTACCGGGCTGTCGCAAAACACCATGACCCACGGCGAAGGCTGGCAGTTCGCCCGACTTGGTCGGATGCTGGAGAGGGCCGACAAGGCTGCACGGATCATCGACGTCAAGTATTTCATCCTGCTCCCTTCGGTAGATTATATCGGCACGCCCTTCGATCATATCCTCTGGGCGTCGATCCTGCGTTCGGCGAGTGCTTTCGAGATGTACCGCAAGGACTACGGCCAGATCGTGCCCGACCAGATTATCGAGTTCCTGGTGCTAGACTCCGAGTTCCCGAGGGCAATCCATCATTGCCTGATCATGGCGGAGCTCTCTTTGCGCAACATCTCCGGGACCATGCGCGGGCGCTTTACCAACCGTGCCGAAAAGGCTCTTGGCCGCCTACTGTCGGATATTGACTACACGACGATCGATGATATCAAGGCGATCGGCCTGCACGAGTTCATCGATGATCTGCAGACCCGCATGAACAATGTCAGCCAGGTGGTTTTCGAAACCTTCTTCTCCGTCTCGGCGGCAACCTCGGCCGTGCAAGATCAATCCCAGAATTTAAACAAAGGTATATAACTTACATGTCCATTCGCGTTTCCTGCAGGCACCTTACGCATTATCACTTCGATCGGCCGGTCAACCTCTCTCCCCATGTTCTGAGACTGCGGCCGGCACCGCACTCGCGGACGCCGATCCGCTCCTATGCCCTGCGCATCGCCCCGGACAAGCACTTCATCAACTGGCAGCAGGACCCCTTCGGCAACTACATGGCTCGCCTGGTTTTCCCGGAGAAGACCCGGGAATTGCGGTTTGAGGTCGAGGTGGTCGTCGACATGACCGTCATCAACCCCTTCGACTTCTTCATTGAAGACTCTGCCGAGAAGATTCCTTTCAGCTATGAGCCACAGCTGCGCAAGGAGCTGGCGCCTTATTTCGAATTGGATGAAAGTGGGCCCTTACTGAGCACCTGGCTGGAGAAGATCGATCGTACAGCGACCCCGACCGTCGATTTCCTGGTCGGCCTGAACCAGCGGGTACGTGAAACGGTCAACTACTCGGTACGCATGGAACCGGGGGTGCAGAGCTGCGAGGAGACTCTTGGACGGGCGGTCGGCTCGTGCCGCGATTCCGGCTGGCTGCTGGTGCAAATCCTGAGGCACCTTGGCCTGGCGGCACGTTTTGTCTCCGGCTATCTGATCCAGCTGACCGCCGACGAGAAATCCCTCGACGGGCCCTCCGGTCCGGAGGCAGATTTCACCGACCTGCATGCCTGGGCTGAAGTTTACATCCCTGGTGCCGGTTGGGTCGGTCTCGATCCGACGTCCGGCTTGTTTGCCGGTGAAGGGCACATCCCGCTGGCCTGTACTCCCCACCCCTCCAGCGCCGCGCCGGTTACCGGGGCCACCGACAAGTGCGAGGTGACCTTCGAGTTCGCCAACCGTGTCGAGCGCATCCATGAAGATCCCAGGGTCACCAAACCTTATAGCGATGAGCAGTGGAAGCGTATCGACGCCCTCGGCGAGCAGGTTGATGCCGACTTGGTGGCCGGAGACGTCCGCCTTACCATGGGTGGCGAGCCGACCTTCGTTTCGATCGACGACATGGAGGGGGCCGAGTGGAACACCAAGGCCGACGGCGCTCACAAAAGGCAGCTGGCTAACACGCTGATCCGTCGCCTGCGCGAATCTTTCAGCCGCGGCGGGCTGCTGCATTTTGGCCAGGGCAAATGGTACCCCGGTGAGCAGTTGCCGCGCTGGGCCTACGGCTGTTTCTGGCGCAAGGATGGTCTCGCCGTATGGCGTGACCCGGAACTGCTCGCGGATGTCGCCAAAGACTACGGCATGAATTACGAACATGCTGAACAGTTCGCAGCGCAGCTGGCCAGGCGGCTTGGTGTCGACCCGCAGCGGGTGGTGCCGGGTTACGAGGACATCTTCTATTATCTCTGGAAAGAGGGGACCATCCCGGAGAATGTCGACCCGCTCAAGGTCGATCTCAAGGATCCTCTCGAACGCCAATACCTGGCCAAACTGCTCGACAAGGGTCTCGACAAGCCGACCGGTTACGCTCTGCCGTTGTACTGGGATATGAACTGCGGCGGCTGGTGCAGCAGTTCTTGGGAGTTCCGTCGTGACCAGATGTTTTTGATCCCCGGTGGGTCATCGATGGGGTTGCGCCTGCCCCTAGATTCCCTCCCCTGGGTGGCGCCCGAGAAGCGCCAAACCCAACCGGAGAACAACCAGTTCGGCGAATTGCCACCCCTGGAGGATTACCACGGCGAGGTCGCCAAAAGGTTCAGCCATATCGAGGAGACCCTTCCCGCTCATCCGGAACTGCAGGAGCAGCCTGCGGCTGATGACCCACGCGCAGCTGCTTTGGACGTGGTGCCGCACACGGCGCTCTGCGTCGAAGCCCGGGATGGTCGGCTGCACGTTTTTATGGCCCCGCTGACCATGCTTGAGCACTATCTGGACCTAGTCGCTGCCATTGAAGCGACCGCCGCCGATCTGGCGATGCCGGTGGTCCTCGAAGGCTACGAGCCGCCGCGAGACTACCGCCTGGAGCGGCTGCTGGTGACCCCTGACCCGGGTGTCATCGAGGTCAATATCCACCCTGCGACCAGCTGGCGCGAGTTGGAGGAGAACACCACGACGCTTTATGCCGAGGCACGCCTGAGCCGTCTCGGTACGGAGAAGTTCATGCTCGACGGCCGCCATGCCGGCACCGGCGGCGGCAACCACATCACCATCGGCGGTGCCACTCCATCAGACAGCCCGGTGTTGCGTCGACCGGACCTGCTACGTAGCCTGATCACTTACTGGCAGCACCACCCAGGACTCTCGTACCTCTTCTCCGGGATGTTCATCGGCCCGACCAGCCAGGCACCCCGGGTCGACGAGGCGCGTAACGACGCACTGTATGAACTCGAGATTGCCTTCCAGCAGATGCCGAAAGGGGAGGTGCCGGCCCCCTGGCTGGTCGACCGCCTGCTGCGCAACCTGTTGATCGACATGACTGGCAACACCCACCGCGCCGAGTTCTGCATCGACAAGCTCTACTCACCGGACAGCCCCTCCGGGCGGCTCGGACTGGTCGAGCTGCGGGCCTTCGAGATGCCTCCTCACGCCCGCATGAGCTTGGTGCAGAATCTGCTGCTGCGCACCCTGATCGCCTGGTTCTGGAAAAAGCCCTACGAGCATGACCTGGTGCGCTGGGGGACCGAACTGCACGACCGCTTCCTGCTGCCACACTTCGTTCGCGAGGACATGCGGCAAGTGGTGACCGACCTCAACCGCGTCGGCTACCCGTTTGAGCTGGATTGGTTCGAGCCGTTCCTCGAGTTCCGCTTCCCGCATTTCGGTACGGTGAATATCGACGCAATGGAACTCGAGTTGCGCTTTGCCATCGAACCGTGGCACGTGCTTGGCGAGGAGATGGGCAGCCAGGGGACCGCCCGTTTCGTCGACTCTTCGGTGGAGCGCTTGCAGCTGCGCATCAACGGTCTGACCGAGCCGCGTCATGCGGTGGTCTGCAACGGCCGGCGCCTGGCTTTGCGCAGCACCGGGCGTAAGGGTGAGTTCGTGGTCGGAGTCCGCTACCGGGCCTGGCAGCCGCCTTCGGCTCTGCACCCGACCATTAAGCCGCATTCGCCGTTAGTCTTCAACGTCATCGACACCTGGAGCGGTCTGGCGATCGGCGGTTGTACCTACCATGTTTCCCATCCGGGCGGCCGCGGTTATGACATCTTTCCTGTCAACGCCCTCGAGGCCGAGGCTCGCCGCATCACTCGTTTCTGGGATCTTGGGGCGGCTCCCGGTGAGGTGCAGACGCTGCCACCGACCACCATCGCCGGGCTCGGCGTCTTCACCCCGAACACCGGTCCGCTTGAGCCGATGACGCCCCCTGAGGAGGATCCCAACGAGGAGTTCGCTTATACCGTAGATTTACGCCGGCTGCCTGGAATATAATCACGCCGATATTGAACGATTTCATGATAGTGGGACAAGGATCCAACCGTGCAGCAAGCCGCTGAGACGACCCCCAGGTCGATTACCCAATTCTACGCAACCAGGCTGGGAGACTACGATGAGATGTATGCCGGTGAGGGGCAGCTGCTCCCTCACTGGCAGGCGTTGATGCAGGAGCTCGACCAGCTCGGCAGTGAAGGGTTGGAGCGCCGGCGTTTGGAAGCGCAACGGCTGCTGCGCGAGAATGGCGTCACCTTCAACGTCCACGATGGCTTGCGCGGTGCTGCGACGCCCTGGCAGCTTGATCCGATTCCACTGTTCATAAGCGATGATGAATGGACGGTGATTGAAGCCGGCCTGGTGCAGCGTGCCGAAGTGCTCAACCTCGTCCTGGCGGATCTCTACGGTTCCCAGTCCTTGCTTAAGCAAGGGTTGATGCCGCCTGAGCTGGTCTTCAGCCATGCCGGCTTCCAGCGGTCCTGTGTGGGTATCCGCGCCCCCGGCGGCCGACCCCTGGTCATCTCCTCCTCCAACCTCGCTCGCGGTCCCGATGGACGCATGTGGGTGATTGACGACCGGGCGCAGGCCCCGACTGGTGCCGGCTATGCGCTGGAAAACCGCATGGTCATGACGCGCATCGCCCCGGAGCTGTTCCGGGACTGCCACGTCAAGCGCCTCGCCAGTTTCTTCCAGCCGATGCGTGACCGCCTGGCCCGTCTCGCCCCGCAGAACCGCGAAGATCCCCGGATTGTCGTGCTGACTGCCGGTCCCTACAGCCCAAGTTATTTCGAGCACGCTTATCTCGCCGATTATCTCGGCTATGCACTGGTCCAGGGCGATGACCTGAGCGTCCGCGATGGGCGGGTCTGGCTGAAATCCCTGGAAGGGCTACACCAAGTCGATGTCATCCTGCGCCGGATCGACGATGCCTACTGCGATCCCCTAGAGCTGCGCGAAGATTCCCGGCTTGGTGTGACCGGCCTGTTGCAGGCCGCGCGGCTCGGGCATGTGGCAATAGCAAATCCGATTGGCAGCAGCATCCTCGAGAACCCCGGCCTGATGCCTTTCCTGCCGAGTATCGCCCGACATTTCCTCGGTGAAGATCTCAAGCTGCCTTCGGTGGCGACCTGGTGGTGCGGTCAACCGCGCGAGTGCAACTTCGTCCTGGAGAATCTTGACAAGCTGGTCATCAAGACGATCCATCGTACGCGTGGTTACCGGGCGATCTTCGGTGCCCAATTGACGGCCAGTGAACAGGCCGAACTACGTGCGCGCATTCTGCATCGGCCGCATCTCTATATTGGCCAAGAAATGGTCAGCTTCTCGACGGCGCCTTCACTGGTTGACGGCTGGGTTGAGCCGCGTCACGCGATCCTGCGCTCTTTCCTGGTCGCCAGCGACGACAGTTATATTGCCATGCCTGGCGGGCTGACGCGTATTGCTGCACAGGCAGGGGAGCTGGTGGTCTCCAACAAGTCCGGTGTGCCGAGCAAGGACACCTGGGTCTTGTCGAAGGATCCGGTTCGTTACGTCAGCTTGTGGCGACAGCCAAAACAAGACCAGGTCCTGCCGTTCCGTACCGAGCCTTTGACCAGCCGCGCCGCGGACAATCTCTTCTGGGCCGGTCGCTACGTGGAACGCGCCGAAGGCGCTGCCCGCCTGCTGCGCGCTATCCTGTTACTCAGGCGTCAGCAACGAGATGCCAATGGCGAGCTGTACAAACCTTACATGCACAGTCTGTTGCGCGCGTTGACCCATGTAACCTCGACTTATCCCGGTTTTGTCGGTGAAGAGGGAGAGGCGCTGCTCGAAAAGCCCCGGGCCGAGCTTCATTCCCTGCTGCAGAACGCCGATCGTTCCGGTAGCCTGGCCAACACCCTGCGGTCCTTCGGCCAGGTCGCAATGTCAGTCAGGGATCACTGGCCAGCGGAGATCTGGCGAATCATCGACGCGATCCGGCTTGACTGGGCCGACGATGACGAAGCGCCAGGCTCCGACAAGCACCGCATGCAGGACCGCCTCGACCACCTGGTCATGCAGCTGGTCGCCTTCAGCGGTTTATCTGCAGAAAGCATGCCCCGGGAAGCCGGGTGGATGCTGCTCGACATTGGTCGCCGGCTGGAGCGTGCCTTGGGTCTGATCGCCCTGCTGCGTGCCACCCTAGTCTCCCAGATGGATCAGGTCTTGCATCGCCAGCTGATGGAAACGGTGCTGGTCATCTGTGACAGTCTGAATACCTTTCGCCGTCGCTATCGCTCCTACATGCATCTGCCGACAGTCCTCGAGCTGATTTTGATGGACCAGGATCATCCTAGGTCACTTGCCTATCAGCTCAACGCCCTCCAGGGGCATATTGCTGAACTGCCGCGCGACCAGCGTGTGCATCGGCTCGGTGATGACGAGAGATGCCTGCTCGAATCCTATACCGAGCTGCGCCTGGCCGATGCCGTGCAGTTATCGAAAATTGAGGAAACGGATGGTGTCCGCGAGGCTCTGGATGCCCTTCTGGCCAGGCAGGCCGAAAGTCTGTGGCAGCTCTCCGATGTGATTACCAGAACCTATTTCAGCCATGCGCAACCCCCTCACCAGTTGGCGCCGCAGCTGCAGGACGACGAAGACGACGTATGAAATACCGCGTGACCCACACAACTAAGTTTGTTTACGAAGCGCAGGTTGGTCTCTGCTACAACGAGGCCCGTCTGCTGCCGCGCGAGCTGCCGCATCAAAAAGTCCTCTCTGCTTCGTTGCAGCTTGATCCAGCGCCGGACGATCATTATGAGCGCTACGATTATTTCGGCAACCGGACGGCTTATTTCTCTATCGAGAAGCCCCATGAGCAATTGGTCGTAACTGCCATCAGCGAGGTGTTGACTGAACCATCGAGACAATTCGACACGCTCTATCATCTCTCTTGGGAGCTGGTTCGGGAGCGAATCCATAGCGAACGGTCCCCGGACGTTATCGAGGCCGCGCAGTTTACCCTCGATTCGCCGACGATCACTGTCGACGACCTGCTGACCGATTATGCCCGGACTTCGTTCACCGCAGGGCGACCGCTTCTGGAGGCCGTCAATGACCTGATGCAGAGGATCTACCATGAGTTCAAATATGATCCTGAGTTCTCAACCCTCGCAACGCCGCTGAAAGAGGTCATGGAGCATCGTAGCGGTGTCTGTCAGGACTTTGCCCACCTAGCTATCGGTTGCCTGCGTTCGATGGGCTTGGCGGCGCGCTACATCAGCGGCTATATCGAGACCGCGCCGCCGCCCGGCAAGGAGCGGCTGGTCGGTGCCGATGCCTCACACGCCTGGTTCTCGGTGTTCCACCCAGGGGCCGGCTGGTTCGATTTCGACCCGACCAACAACCAGAGACCTGGTGAACGGCACATCACCGTCGCTTGGGGGCGTGACTACACCGATGTGACCCCGCTCAAAGGCGTGGCTTTCGGTGGCGGCGAGCACGAGTTGAAGGTTTCCGTGGACGTGTTGCCCATGGGCTGAAGAGTGAACAATCAGGCAGAGAGGTTCCCGTTAACAAGGGCCGCAACGTTTCCTGCGGCCCTTGTTAATTCGGGCCCATCTCAAACGAAGGATAAGCGACAAAAAGTATGGATTGCCAAGCGAGTATTTCAACGCTCTGGTCACTGCGGAGCAAATGCGAAGCTGCTTTTATAATAACCATCCCTTTGCGCTTTGCTGTGTTCTTGCTGCCTGTGCGATCAACAGTTTTTTAATGGAAACTAGTGAGTCTGTCTGAACGGGCGATATGGACATCAAATCGCAGTTTGCGGTATCTTGACGATCAGTGACTGAATTGGTAGTGATTTGCCGAGGCAAGGTTTTAAGATAACCGCCTACAGGGTCTCCCGGTTTAAATGAGGTTATTATGAATATCTCCCAGATGAAGCAGGTGCTCGCTGAAATCCTCACCAAGACCAACCTGACCCCATGCGTGGTCGGTCATCGCGGCGTTGGCAAGAGTGCCGGGGTCGTTCAGGTCTGTCGTCAAATCGGCCGCGAGTACGTTGCTTTACGGCTTGGTCAGATGGAGGTCGGCGACCTGGTCGGCATCCCCTACCGTGAAGAGACGGTCATGCACTGGTCGCAACCATCCTGGTGGCCGGCCGATGATGCCCCCGAGACCATCGTCCATTGCGATGAACTGAACCGCGCCCAGCAGGAGGACACACTGCAGGCAATCTTCCAGTTCGTCGAACCGCCGGTCGAGGGACAAGAGCGCCGTCTCCACACGCATCGGCTGCACCCGAAGCACAAGGTGGTCGTCTCCATCAATCCGCCCGATGGCAGCTACCAGGTGGCGACCCTCGACCGGGCGCTGCTCGATCGCATGGTGATGGTCTACGTTGAAACCGATTACCTCTGCTGGGCGCGTTATGCCAGGGAACAGCAGTTCGACGAGACGGTCCAACAGTTCCTCTCGGCCTATCCGAACCTGCTCGCAAAACCCGGTGCACCTCTGGATATGCAGATGGAGCCGACTGAACGGGCCTGGGAGATGGTGAGTACCCTGCGCCGTGCCTGCCGCTTTCCTGCTGCCTTGGAGATGGAGATTTACGCCGGGATCGTTGGCCAGGAGGCCGCTGTCAGCTTTCTGCGCTGGTCGCGGGAGCAGAAGGATCGACCTGTTACGGGTCGACAGCTCCTCGACCAATGGGCGGACGTTGCAGAGCAGGTGACCCGGCAGCGTGACGACCTGCAGGCAGTGACCCTCAACGATCTTGTCACCACCCTCGAGCTTGACCCGGCGCTCTCGCCTGCGCAGGAGCTCAACCTGGTTGCCTATATCGCTACCCTACCGCGTGACCTGAGATTTGGTCTGGTCAAATCTCTGGTGAAGATCCCCAGGATTGCCGATGTGCTCTGCAAGGACGAATACGACCATGTCGTCTTCGACGCGATCGCCGCAATCAGCCGGGAAGCGTCTTGATTTCGCGATGTGTTGCGCGTAGCGCGCGGCGAGAAGAATCGAAGTCTTTCCCGTGCACATCGCCACGTGTTATGTGATTTTATGCATGCCGAACTTCTGAAATTAACGCCTAAACAGAAACCCGTTGATGATCCGCAGCGGGTGCTCGAGAATGCGGTCGTGCGTCTGCTTAAGCACAAGCCCTTCTACGGCCACCTGCTCCTCGGTTTCCGGCGGCGCGTCGCGGCGGGGCAGCATGCTGTCGGTGTAACCGTCGCCAACGGTACGCCGGTCCTTTCGATCAGCCCCGATCTTTTCCCGGGCTATCCTGCTGAAGAACAGCAAGCCCTGCTCGAACATGGTATCAAACACCTGTTACACATGCACCCGGTGCGCGGCCGGAGTGTGCACCGCCTGACCTGGGACCTGGCCTGCGATATGGCGATCAATCCTGCCATAGAAAACATGCCCCTTGCGGCGCCGCGCCCGCATCTGTACAGGCTGGAAGCGGGGTTGGCTGCCGAGGAATATGCCCGGCTTCTGGCACCGCTCTTCGATACCGGTAACCAGGATGGTGCAGGAGTCGGCAATGCAGATCGGTATAGCGGCGGTTTGCGAGGGGGCGGAGGTGATGACTCTTTGCCACAGCAGGCGGTGGCACCGATTGACGACCATACAATCTGGCGAGAGGCTGACAGTACCCCCGAATGCCTAGCGGAGCAGGCGGTGCGTGACCTGGTGCGCGAGGCGTATCGCAAGGTGCACGGTGATGTGCCGGACGATATCAGGGAGGTTGTGCAGGGCTGGTTGGCCTCACCGACGATCCCATGGCGGCGGGTCCTGCGCCAGTTTATTGGCACGGCCGGTCGTATCGGCCGGCAAAGCACCTGGCTGCGTCAGCATCGGCGATTTCAATACAGTACCCCGGGAACTCGCAAACGCCGACAGCTGAAGCTGTTGGTTGCCATCGATGTCAGCGAGTCGACCGATGAGGGTCCGTTGCGCGAGGCCTTCGCCCGGGAGCTGCTGCAGATCGCCAGGGGGCGTGACAGCCGGATCACGGTGCTCTACGCGCACAGCCGCATCCGGCGCATTGATCATTTCCGTAGCAGCCAGGCCGTTGCCGAAATTGTCCACGGCGGCGGTTTCACGGACCTGCGCCCGGTTTTTGCTTATGCTAAAGAGATGCACCCGCTGCCGGCGGCGATCATCTACCTGACCGACGGTTACGGCCCGGCTCCGGAGGAGATGACCTTCCCGACCCTCTGGGTCCTGACCCCGGAGGGGCAGAAGCCTGCAGAGTGGGGGGTGGAACTCAGGCTCAGTAACGAGTCATAGCGGACCCTGCAATGCGGCCTGGCCGAAAGCCAGCGCCGCATTTTTGTTATAATCTGTTCATCCTGAACGGGAGGTAACAAATGCCCTGGGCAAAGAAAATTCTCTGGTTTTGTTTGACTGGACTGGCTGTCCTGCCGGCTGCGGGCTGCGTTGAAACTGCGGTCATGTACCATGGCAACGCGGTTTCACCCGTGTATGTCGTGACCTTACAGGAGAACGCTCCCGTTGACGGGCGCTGGGAGACCTTCGATCTCATTATCGACTATGAGGCCATTCGCGATGGCGATGTCCTGGAAATTAAAGGTCAGGCTGTTCTCAGCCAACACTATCAAATAGTTTATGACCGTGTCCGCTATCTGATTGTGTACCTCTTCTTTGTTGATGAGACTGCGCGTGTCCTGGAGACCATCGACTTCGTTGACAATCTGGGTGGCAGCCCGGATGATATTCTGAAGTTCGCCAAATATTACAAGATTCCCCCCGGAACGACGGGAATCTCTTTTGGTTACTCCGGTAAAGTGATGGACTGGGAATCCATGAATTCCTTTTATCTGCTGCCGCTGTAGCGGTAGCAGCTTGATTCTCTTTGCCAATGGCAGCTTCCCTGATGGTTTTTGCTACGTGGAAATGAATCGGCTCCCCTTCATGAAGGGAAGCCGATTTGTGTTGCAGACGGGAGTTCTTAAACTCACGGTCTCAGCTGTTCTGATCAGAACGCCTGGTGGTCAGCAGTTGCTGCAGAGCGTCTTCGTGCTGTCTCTATCAGCGCTGCCGAAGTTGAATCCGCTGTCACCTGCTTCGGTGCCAACCGCTGACAAGGAGTCATGGTTGTAGTCGTGACGGCTTGCTGCTACGTCAGCTTTGGTTTCAGGTGCATCGAACCGGTATTCCCAGTCTCCAGCTTCGGAGCCAACATTCGCCATTGAACCGTCGTTGTGATCGGTGGTTCTCGCCGCTTGGTTATGATTCATGTTTGAAGAACTGGAATGATATTGCAAGTTTCCTGCTTCGCTGCCTATGTCGCTTGCTCTTACCATATCATTGTCACCTGCGAAAACCGTTCCGGCCAGGCCAATGCTCAACAGTACAGACAATATGACAACAATGTATTCTTTCCTAAACATGGTGAAACTCCTTTCACGTTGTAAAAATTTTACTCTCCATATCTTTCGTGGGAGTATCAAGTCGTCAGCTTACCAGGTAGAACCTGCAAGCTTATATAACTTGTACTAAGATTAAGTAGCATAGTGCATGCCAAGTTTGGCAGATGGTCGTAACCTGCTGGATATATTGAATAGTGTATTATTTGCAAGGCAATTTGTGATAATTAACGTCTCTATTTAGTAGAAAATTCTACATGCAGTGTAGATTATTCATCTTTTTGCGGTTATTTTATTGGGGATACACTACTAAAGTAATGGAGTATAAAGTCGCCTGGTAAAATGAACTTCCGGTGGGGGATAACAGTGTGGCGCGTTGCGGCCCTGTTCTTCTGCGTTTGCCACGTCATTGCTGGAAAAAGGAAATGTCATGGAACACACGAAACCAATGACCGAGGACTCGGTCAGGGAAATATTGGCAGATGCCGGTGCGCGAGTGATGTCGCGCGGCGGCCGGACTGAGAATTACAGCGCTCCGCGGGAATTCTCCTTTGAAGTCAAAGGAGCCTTCCCGAACGGGTTGGTGCTGCATGTCGTCGCTCGCCAATACGACTACCGGGACCCCTGGGAAGCAACAGGCCGGGTCAACGAGGTGGTCGATGTTACCCTGCTGCGAGATGGAACCTATTCCGAACTACCAAAGGGGTATGCCTGGTTCCAGGGCAAGGATGAGGAGGCCGGGGTTGACGAAGGCGGCTTGAGAAAAATCGTGGCCTGTGTCAAGAGCCTCAATCCCAAGTTGTTCAAACTTCAGAAGCTTACTGGCGATATCTGATCTTGCTTTTATTGAGAACGATTTAGATATTGAGCATAATGAGTGGTGATTTATGCGGTAAAGGCTTAAAGTGTTGCGCAGGTTCTGATGCCTGCGCTTAAGCAGATCTTTTTTATTGAGGAGTTCGGTTGATGAAGCGGTTTTTATGGTTGTACTGCGTGATCGCACTGTTGATAGCTGCCTGTGCCACGACTGATGTTGAGAGCGTGTGGAAAGATGAAACGCGCACAGGCAAGCTCAACAAGGTCTTTGTTCTGGCGGTTCTCAAGGATCCCACCAACCGCGACTCGGTTGAGTACGGCATTGCCAACATCCTGAACGGCGACCATCTCCGGGCGATCCCAACCCTCGACTCATTCCCGAATATTGACGAGATAGACAAAACCCTGGCCGCTGAAATGGCCAGGGAGTATGGCATCGATGGCGTCCTGTTGATTCGTCTGGTCGACCGGCGTGTAGAAAAGGTCTATTCCGGCGGGCCAGCATATTATGATAGGTTCTATGGGAACCGCTACCGGGGAGGGTGGTACAATTATTACCGGGGCGGCTATAACGCTTTCATGGCTCCCGGGTATGTCACCGAGAACTATACCTCCACGGTTGAGACAGCAATATACGATATCGCCACGGAGCAGGTCCTTTGGTCGACGATCACCGAAACACGGGAGAATGAAGTCCCCAAGGCCATAGCATCCTACCTCGCTACGATCAGCAAATCCCTGGCGGACAGCGGGCTTTTCTAAAGTATCGGAGTCGCGAAAAAACCCCACAGTCATGAGGGCGACTGTGGGGCAACGGGTTTGTGGGTTTTTCTTAGGAGGAGAAAAACATGAAGAACTCTGTTCTTGATGAATATCTTACTTAAATAGTCA
>Ga0316195_10000431_pt1 | contig 16575 bp, 13 predicted proteins | sample Phised1_MG_FD_204937 | JGI IMG/M metagenome (GOLD analysis project Ga0316195, IMG submission 204937) | Coastal sediment microbial communities from Maine, United States - Phippsburg sediment 1 | ecosystem: Environmental > Aquatic > Marine > Coastal > Sediment | place: USA: Maine | collected...
TGACGATGTTGACCTGAATCACGATATGCCATTCCCCGGGCGCAGTAAAAATCGGCATCTTTAGAATCTATGTTCAAAGCCTGGTTAAAATCTTTTATGGCGTGTCGATGTTGACCCAAGTTATTGAAAACAATCCCGCGGTTATAGTACGCATACGGATCGTTAGGGTTCATACGGATGACCTGGTCAAAATCCTCTATGGCACGGTGATGCCGGCCCAATTTCTTATACGCAATCCCACGGTTATAGTACACCTTGGTAAAATTTGGATCAATTCGTATCGTCGTGTTATAGTCCTCAACAGCACGTTGATACCGACCTATTTTATTATAGGCAATCCCTCGGGCGTAGTAAACTTTTGCATTATTCGGCTCAAGACGTATCGCCTCGTTAAAATCTTTTATGGCCAGCTTGTACTTGCCTGATTTCATGTAGGTAACGCCATGACTGAAATAAAGTTTTTTTGAGGCAGCCACAGCTATAGTACCGTTGACGGTCGTAGCAATCAGAGCTGAACCCAGAAAAAATAAGATATATTTTCTCATATTATTTATCCTTTATTGTATTTCCAGAACACAAAAACCCCACCAATATAGGAGAAATGGGGTCTAAGGATTGAGAACATCCTTTCCGGGAACCCCCGCCCTTTTGGGCGGGGAGCTTCAATCCCCGAAATTCAACTGGGCGAGCTGTTGCAGATCAAGTGTTCGTTGTTACTGAAAACGCAAACGTCCTCCATAAAAACTCAAAAAACCTGGCGTTGTTGAAAGTGAAGCGCAAAACCTCACCGAAGGCCATGCCGTCTCAAGCCCGTCCAGATGCCCTTTTTTGGATACTATCGCACCGGCTTCTGCCACTCTTTGGCAAAGATCTCTGCGATTCGGTCGATCTGACCGGCGTCTATCTTCAAGGCCTTGGCCACCTCTGCGTATAACGTTTTACGGTCACTGTTTTCAGCATCCACGAGGCCGTTCAGGTCTCTTTTCTCCTTGAGATTCAACCTGCTGGTATCTGCGACGGAAAGATAGCCGTTGCCCCCTTCATTCAGGGCGCCTTTCTGGTAGTAAGCCTTTAACTCTTGAAAACGGGCTTTCATTTTTTCCTTCAAAGCGCGAATGGTCGGATTGGAAACGGTGGTCACGTCCTCCGCCCATGCGCTGGCAGCACCTAAAGCGAATCTGATTTGTATGGATAGCCCTTTATGGTTTTCGGATTGGTTATCCTTTTGAGATGGCTTTTGGCCCCTGATATCATTCACAATATCCCCGGCAACAGATTCAACTTTTTCGGCCGGGAAATAGATGTTTATGGTTACGCAGGCACCGAGCATCGCCACCATGACCACCGCTGTGGTCCACAACAACTTTTGAATTTTCTTCATATGAACCTCCTCTCGTCATTTGACAACAGGCCCCCCTTTGTGGGTGATCCGTTGGATCCTTTTAACCATGTCCTTGAAACTAACCCGATTGTCTGGATTTTGATTTACAACATTTACCCCTGAAAAGCTACCCCTTTTTACGAGATACTCTGTGCCACCTTCGCTGATGGTGCCATTGATGGTGAATACATCGTTTTCAAGATTGGCCCGTATGCCGATCTTTTCATAGGGAAATTTTTTGAAAAAAGATGCGAAGACACCCGCCAACCCCATAAAAGGGCTCTGCCCTCCGCCAATCTGCGCAATGTTTTCTACGGCCTTAACGCTGATCTTTTGCGGAACCCCCTTTTTTTTGAGGGTCTCCAGTAAAAGATCGAATCTTTGGGGTTGGCCATAGGCGATCTCAACATCACGGATGTGGCCATTCAAGACTCCCTCAATCTTTCCGAATGAAGTGGCGGTGGTCATTTCTGACAGGAGAAGATCCTCCCATTGTGCATTGAGCTTTAAAACCGGTGCAGATGTAAAAATTCCTGGAATATCAAGGTCGGATATAAAAATCTTGCCGCCGAATGCTTCGGCCCTGATCTTTCCCTGACTGGTTACAGCGTGCTTTTCGTATCGGAGGGGGTCGAGTATACCGGTTAAGGTTCCCTCCAAAGGACGTGTCCAGATCCTGGATAGAAGTGGTTGCAGTTTTATACGGTCGAATACCAGAAAGGTATGGACGGAAAGATCCGAGCTAAAGAGGTGATTGACCTCAACAGGTCCCAGGCGAAGATCTCCGCCGGGCACTCGAATCACGGTGGGAGATTTGACGGATATTCGGTTTGGGCCCGTATTCAGACGGATTCTTAACGGCTGTTCAGGAAGCAGGGGAACCCCAACGGATTGGATCTCGAACTTACCTTCGAGGGTTTCAACAGGCGTTTTGACGAATCGGGATCGGTACCAGACAGGAAGATCGAAATCAATACCTTTTAGCGAGATGTCTCTCTCACCCAGTGAAAGGTTTCCCCCATGCCACCCGAGACGGCCTCTAACTTCCCAGGCATTCTGACAGCCTTTCACGTTGAATTCAGCTGAAACGGTTCCTTCGGTCTCAAGGTTTTCCAGAAAGGGTTTCTCCGTCTTGAAGGGCTCCTGCAAAAGGTGATGAAAAATCGGTTTCAAGGGCACTTGCGGGATGGTTACGGTAAAATCGGTATCCCCCTTGGATGGATCTTGCTTGAGGTCTCCATGAATTTCAATGGGAAGGATGCCCTTCAGGTCAAACTTGAGTTTGGAAAGCTTCAGCAATCTTTTTTGAATATTGTAGGATCCATGGTATGATGTGACAATGGGGTTTTTTTTCAGGTTCAGATAATAACGATCATAAAGGGCTTCACCCCCTTTGGCTTCTAAAGCACCGGTAAAGTTCATCCTGAAGCGCTTTAAATCGACATCACCTTCGATACCTGTAATAAGCGAAATTCTTTCACCCATTAGGCGGCCGTCTTTGTTTTGAAAGACCAGATCCTCGAGAGACAGCTTTGCCTTCACCCGCCACGGCCCAGCCTCCGCTCCCGTGACCTTGATCTGGATGGAATCCCGAGCCGAAAGGTCCCAATCGGCCGGAAGCAGGCGATGGGCTGCTGCTGCATGAAAAAGAGCGGTCTCCGCACCTTGAATCGTCAGGTTTATCCGGCCTTCTTTCAAATCAGCCGCGAACAAAATATTTTTCAAATCGGCAGTGTCGAATCGGACCTCTGGGAGTACAACAGATCGTTTTTCTGTATCGATTTTACATTCCGGTATTTGGACACGAATATCTTTGATCAGAAAATCTCGGGTTCCGGTGTGGATCTTTGTCTGAGGGATTTGGACGGCCACATCCTTGATATCCATCCGGGGATACCGGGCCGAAAGAGATATATGCGTTTTAAACTGTTCCAGAGCCATCGCTTTGGCTGAAAGGATGTTTTGATCCCAGTCCATCTCGGCTGAGATGGCGACAGCAGGCAAGGACCCCTTGACCTTTATTACGGCAGAGACCACGCCCTTTAACCGTGTCTCTTCATCAACGTAGGCATAGGGGTTTTTCGTTAACCGGGATTCAAGGTCACATTCCCAAAGCCATTTCTCGTGCACCTTGACCCCGGCAAGGTGGCCTTTAAGACGGACAATGCCTTCGATCCTAACGGGCTTTAAGGCCTGCCTGATTTCCAATGGGAAAAAGGAATGGCTCCTTTCAGGCCAAAGCAAAGCCTCTCTCACCTGAAGCCGCACCGCACCTTTCTGACCGAGTTCTGCCTGGAGCGCCCCTTCCATTTTTAGGATGTCGGCAAAGGCCAGATGTATCCGGACAATGTCCAATTGGTATGTAGGCAAATGAAAGACACCCTCTGCCCGGAGATTGATGTCCATTGGCGGCAGGGGCTTATTCGTCTTTTCCATAAGGGATACACCGCCGATATGGAGTTCCAGGGGAACAAAGGCGATTTCTCCTTGGTCCATATCATAGGTGAGTCCGGTTTCCATCCATATGGATTCAGCGGCGGTCACTGAAACGGGCAAGGATCCCATCTTTTCCAAATCAGGCCGTAAAGCGATACCCTTACAACCGACCTGAAGATTCTCGACATCGAGTTTTTTTGTGGCATGGGTATAAGTAAATCTAGACACAACGTCCATCCTCCGTATCCCCAGTTCGGAACCTTGGAGGGTCATGTCATGGGACTCAATCGTACCATTTAACTTGAGATCAAAAATATCGAACATTTTGTCGGTACGGATGTTTACGCTCGGCGCCCTAAAATGAATATTGCGGGAAGAGTTTTTCATCTCCAAAGCAAAAGACAAGAAAAGGGGTTGGTCGGCGCCGACTTTGGCATGAATTCGATGGGCCTGGAGCGCCTGATCGCCCATAGCTGCCGAGATACATCCGTCGAGTATTTCCCCTGATTGAAATTTGATGTCTCTGAAAATAAAAAAGCCGACAAGTCCCCGAACCATCCTGGCCGGAAAAGAAAGGCTCTTTTTCCCGGATACAATGGCAGGCAATTCGAACCGTTCCAAAGAAAGGTCAAGATAAACACCGTTCAACTGCATATTTTTTATAATGAGAGATCTGTGACCCAATGGACCCATAACAGCCATATCCGCCCTGGCAAAACGGACATCCATTGAAAAGGTTTGCTGTAGGCTCAACGGTTTGAGATGAATCCCCTTTACCTCTAAGAACATGGGTTGAAAGGAGTAGGAGAGATTTTCTATGGTGCACGATGTCCCTGATGCAGATAAAGACGCCTCTACCATGGGCTTTATAAGTTCAGGATGATAATAGAGGTAAAGCGCCGTGCCCGAAAAAAAAACTACAATAAAACAGGAAACGATGGCTAAAACCAACAAGATTTTTTTAATACGAGCCATAGACGCCAACTTCATACGCACGCAGTGTGCTGACTGTTTGGAACGCTTGAACCATCGACCATGTGACGCTTTTGATATGAATTAAGATTCATAAAAATGAGACGGGGGATGCTGTCCCAAAAGACGCAATGAATTGAAGGGTTCTAACCGAAATCAGCCCTGGAAAAAGCTGTTCTGGAACCTCGCAGGGCATAATACACCATTCCTGCCTGTTTGGCGCTTTCAGAAATTACTCAGATTTTAAATCGGTCAGGATGTAAAAATGAAGCTCCCCGCCGCAAGCGGACAGGGTTATTAAAAATCATAATAAATACCAAACCTATTCCATTGGGCTACAAATTGTCGCTCCTGGTTGAATTCCTTGTTCTGTGCGAGTTATGAGAACTGTAGATGTGGTCTGTTCGGTGTGAAGGACAAGTAGCGTACCGTAAACGACCGGAGACAGGAGGATATTCTTTTTTGTCTCCAGCCCGTTTTTGTCCTTTTCCTGATAATAGATGCTGAACGACTGCCCGGGCGTTACACCGTCTTCGCTCCCCTTGTCGATGAATGCTATGGCTTCATCGCCGATGTTATTTACATGCTCTTCAGCTGAAATGATTTTACCGTTGAGTCCTTTTATACTTTCAGTCAGCGCGATCCTTGGCGACCGTTTTTTATACGGTATCAAAAAATCATTGATGGCAATGCTTCGGTAGGATTGAACAACCTTGCCCAAAGCAAAACCGGGTTCTTTTTTTGTGATTTCAACAACCCCTGTCAGGTAGTGCTGGGTTCCTATGGGCGTTTTTGTTTTTTCGTCGATAACCGGCTTTAAGGTTCTATACACTGTATATTTACGGCCCGCTATAAGCGGATCGTTACTCTTTTGCCGAACATAAACCAGATCCCCGACACTGATCAATTCTTTATCATCCTTCACCTTGAAAATGATACCTTGGGGAGTGGCCGGTTGTTTTCGGATGAATCCAATGCTGTTAATGGGGGAATAATAATAATGCGTCTTCTTTACCGTTTCATTTTTGTTGGGCCGATCAGTCCCCACGTTTTTGGAGACGAACGTATCGACGCCTTTTCCGTAATAGATTCGAATACGCTCACCCGGATAAATCAAATGTGGATTGAAGATTTGACGGTTCTCGCTCCACAATTCGGGCCATAGCCACGGTGAATTTGAAAATCGGGCAGAAAGATCCCACAGCGTATCTCCTTTTTGAACCGTATAGTAAAAACCTGCTTCGTGTTCCACAGTATCCTTGCTTTCCTGTGCTAAAAGGTGAACCGGAAAAACGATCAGTGCAGCCCAAATACACAAACACGTCATTATCTTGAATTTGCCGTTGAGATACATCAGAAGCTCCGATCTTTTCATCGTTGTTTAACCAACCATTTTTTCAGATAATTTCATAACCCGTCCAACGATAATTTGTCAAGCTGTATCAAAAAAAGATAAGCCCCCATGCAAGCAATGCATGAGGGCCTATTGAATCGAATATTAAATGGGCTGGGGTTAGGTTACATCATTCCGCCCATTCCGCCCATTCCGCCCATTCCGCCGCCCATTCCGCCGCCGGGCATGGGGTCTGGTTTATCTTCGGGCTTCTCTGCAATCATTGCTTCGGTGGTGAGCATCAAAGAAGCAACGCTTGCTGCGTTTTGAAGGGCATAACGAACCACTTTGGTCGGGTCGATAACACCGGCTTCAATCAAATCTTCATATTTGTTGGCCTCGGCATTGTAACCAAAAGCGCCTTCGCCATTTTTAACTTTATCGATCACAACAGAACCTTCAGCACCAGCGTTATTGGCAATCTGTCGCAGGGGTTCTTCTATTGCACGCATTACAACTTTTACACCCAACTTCTGGTCGGCTTTGATTTTAATTTTTTCCAAAGCATCCAGGCAGCGGACAAGGGCAACACCACCGCCGGGCACGATACCTTCTTCAACCGCAGCCCGGGTAGCATTTAATGCATCTTCAACCCGTGCCTTTTTCTCCTTCATCTCTGTTTCAGTGGCAGCGCCCACATTAATAACAGCCACACCACCGATCAGTTTGGCCAGTCGTTCCTGGAGTTTTTCACGGTCGTAATCCGATGTGGTCTCATCAATTAGCGTGCGGATCTGCTTTACACGGCCCTCCAGTGCGGCACGTGAACCAGCACCGTCGACAATCGTGGTGTTGTCTTTATCGATATTGATGCGTTTGGCTTGACCCAGATCTGAAAGAGTAAGGTTCTCAAGCTTGATTCCCAAATCCTCTGATACCACCTGGCCGCCGGTTAGAATCGCTATATCCTCCAGCATGGCCTTTCGTCTGTCGCCAAAACCCGGAGCCTTGACGGCAGCGACCTGGAGCGTCCCTCTCAGTTTGTTCACCACAAGGGTGGCAAGTGCCTCGCCTTCTACATCTTCCGCAAGGATCATAAGGGGCTTGCCCATCTTGGCAACCTGCTCAAGAATCGGAAGCAGATCTTTCATGTTGCTAATCTTTTTCTCGTGAATGAGAATATACGGATCTTCTAATGAAACAATCATTTTATCCGCATCCGTCACAAAGTATGGCGAAAGGTAGCCGCGGTCAAACTGCATACCTTCCACGACCTCAAGTGAAGTCTCCATGGCTTTTGCTTCTTCAACGGTAATTACGCCTTCTTTACCCACTTTGTTCATGGCTTCGGCAATGATGTTGCCTATGGTTTCGTCGTTGTTTGCCGAGATGGTACCGACCTGGGCGATTTCACGCTGATCTTTGGTCGGTTTACTGATGTTGTGCAGTTCTTTAACAACAACCTCAACAGCCTTTTCAATACCGCGTTTGATGGCCATGGGATTGTTCCCGGCCGCAACAAGTTTCTGGCCTTCTTCATATATCGCCCTTGCAAGTACTGTCGCTGTGGTTGTACCGTCTCCGGCCATATCACTGGTCTTACTGGCGACTTCTTTGACCATCTGAGCGCCCATGTTTTCAAACTTGTCTTCGAGTTCGATTTCCTTGGCTACGGTTACGCCGTCTTTGGTAACCGTGGGAGACCCCCATGATTTTTCAAGAATAACGTTCCTGCCTTTGGGACCAAGAGTTACAACTACCGCTTCCGCAAGTTTTCTAACGCCGTTAAGCAGGGCTTCACGGGCTTTCATATCGTATTTTATCTGTTTAGCCATATCGGTCTATCCTCCGTTTTTTTTTAAAATTATTCGATTACGCAGAGCACTTCTTGTTCGCTCATGATCAGGTATTCTTCACCTTTAACCTTTATCTCTTGTCCCCCATATTTCCCGAACAGAATCCGGTCACCTATTTTAACTTCAAGAGGGACGCGTTTTCCGTCGTTATTCAGCGCACCCTTTCCAACTGCAATAATTTTTCCTTCCGCCGGCTTTTCCTTGGCAGAATCCGGGATAATGATTCCTCCCTTGGTCGTTGTCTCTTCCTCAACACGCTTTACCAAAATTCGATCATTTAACGGTCTGAGTTTCATTTTTCAAATTCTCCTTTTTCCTGTTTTTTTCTTAACCTGTTTTTTCTTAAAGTGTATAAATATAATCTCTCCCAATGAAATTTTAACAGAAGTTATACTAAAGTGCTTACTCGGCGGGATTGCTTGACGTTTCGGTTTTATTGCTTGAATTATCTGAGACATTTTTTGCCTTGCGCTTCACCTTATGTGAAGGGTTGGCAGAGCTTTGGGATTTGTTTGCATAGTCTGTTATATACCACCCTGTTCCTTTAAGGTGGAAACTGCTGTGAGAAATAAGTTTATGGAGTTTTCCCGAACAGTGTTTACATCGGCCCAGCGGCTTATCAGAAAACTTCTGTAGAACCTCATCTATTCTGCCGCATTTGGAACATTCATATTCATAGATGGGCATATTTTAAAACCTCCTGCTGAAAGACTAAATATGGATTATTTTGCAAAAAGCAGAATTTTCTTTTTTTGCAAATTCATAAAACTTAACTAATATATGCAATGTTTTAGTATTGTCAAGGCATGCCCGGCATTTTTTTTGCGTTATAATTCTGTCAAATCATCAATGGGCATGCGCCATTTTTCGTAAAATATCAGCACATTCTCCATACCGGGGACATTAACCTTAAAGAGTATCCCATGGGTTATTTCATGGACATAAGCCTCTTCGGCCATCATTTCTTCAGGTGAGGCCTCAAAATATTGTTGGAATTTAGTGAACCTTAGGATATGAATCAATTCGTGGGTTACGATGTAGAGGACAAACGGGAAAAGTTTGAGATCAGGCCATTCTTTCAGCGCCGAAAGAATGGCCTGATCTTGAATACATATTTTATAAAAATCATACGCTGAAGAACCCAGAAACGAATCTTTCCGTTTACCTTTATAACGAATGATCTGGGCAAAAGGGCCGTGAACGATCTCTTCGGGACAAAGATCGACCATCGTTTTGATATCGTATGCGCAAGCGGCGGCCCATTGACTGGCAGACATTTTATAGAAGTTACTTACGATCTCTTCTGCCATTGCCACACAATTGTTTACGATTTTGATCTGCTCGGCATTGAATTTTTTCAGATTCCCCATGAGATCCGCTTTTAATTAAAATAAATGTGGACATCGTGCAATTTATGATGTATTTATTATCTTTTATTCTAAAAGAAAATAAAGATTGGAGGTGATCTGTTGGGTAGTGTTGTAAAAAAACGAAGAAAAAAAATGAGAAAGCATAAACATAGAAAGCTCTTGGCGCGCACACGGCATCAAAGAAGAAAGGGCAAATAAATTCTTTGCCCACAGGCCTTTTATGGATATGAAAAAAAGCACCCGTTGATAGACTCAGATGTTCTCAACGATTCCGGTGCTTTTTTCTTTTGATGTTATTATTTTCCGGAATAACCTTTTAAATACTTGAAGAACTCCGAGTCCGTTGAAAGCAAAAGCGAACTGTCTTTACCGAGGGCATCATCGTATATTTCAAGTGTCTTGACAAATGAATAGAAATCCGGGTCGATACCATAAGCTTCGGCATATAACCGTGTTGACTCGCCGTCGGCCTTGCCTTTTATTATCTGCGCCTCTCTGTAAGCTTCGGAATCGATTCTCTTCAAATCTCTTTCCTTTTCACCCAGAATCTTCTTGGCTTCACCTTTACCCTCTGATCTGAATTTTTCGGCAATCTGCTTCCGCTCTGCAATCATACGGCCGTATACGGAATCTCTAACTTGTTCCACATAATTAATCCGCTTTAGTTTAACATCCACCAGTTCAATGCCGAACTTGGCCAATTTTGGCTGGGCCTGTTCCAGTATCTTCTTGGTAATGGTTTCCCTGCCGATTTCAATCTTAAAGGACGGCCTTTGTTTCATATCTTCAAGCCCGATTTCATAGGTATCCACCTCCCGGTTGGTTTTTCGAACCGTCTCGACAAGTCTGTTTTCAGTAATAAGATTTCGTACGGCTGGATCGATGATATCATCCAGTCTTCCCTGGGCGCTGGTGGTGTTGTTGACCGTCTGAAAAAATTTAATCGGGTCAACGATTCGCCATCTGGCAAAAGTGTCCACCCAGATATACGTTTTATCCAGCGTTGGAATCTGGCCGGGATCACCATCCCATTCCAGAAGATTTTTTGGGAAATAAGTGGTATTCTGAATAAAGGGAATTTTAAAGTAGAGGCCGGATTCCGTCTTCGGGTTTCCGACCACTTTCCCGAATTGAGTGACCACCACCTGCTCTGTTTCATCCACCACATATGCGGCGGTAAAAACAAAAAGAATCGCGACAACCGCAACACCGAGTAAAACAACTTTAGATTTCATTATTTTTCACCCTTTTGTTTCCCAAGATGAAGTAAGGGGAGGAAATTTTTCTGATCCGCATCAATGATATATTTATCTCCAAGATTCGGGAGAAGACCTTTCAGAGTTTCAAGATAGAGCCGTCTTCGGGTCACATCCTTGGCTTTTGCATACTCTGCATAAAGCGCCTTAAATCTGGAAGCATCACCCTTGGCCCGGTTGATCCTGTCCAGTGCATACCCTTCGGCGGCCTTAATGGTTCTTTCAGCTTCACCCCTGGCTGTTGGAATGGCTTTGTTATAATCTTCTTTGGCCTGATAGATCATTTTTTCTTTTTCCTGAATTGCCTGATTCACTTCGTTGAATGACGGTTGAACCGGATCGGGAACATTGGTCTTTTTCATTTCGATGGTCACGACATTGATTCCGGATTCAGCATTATCCATCTCCGCCTGCAAAACGGTTCTTGCTTCGATGGCAATCTCTTCCCGCTTGCTGATCACCTCATTGATGCTTCTATCGCCCACGACCAGCCGCATGGCGGCCTCGGACATATCAACGAGCAGCCTTCGAATATCATGAACCTTAAACAGATAATTGTAAGGGTCTTTTATCCGATACTGAACAATCCACGGAACCACGGCCACATTTAAATCTCCGGTCAGCATGAGGGCAACCGCAGCACCCTCACCGCCGGAATAGGAACGTGTCCGCGAATCTTCCGGGGCAGAACGAAAACCGAATTCTTCTTTATAGACCCGTCGAACTTTGACTTTTGTTACCTTTTCAATTCCGGACGGCAGCTTGAAATTAAGGCCAGGTTGAGTGGTTCGGACATATTTCCCGAATCGTTGGACAACACCGACCTCATCCACAGCAACCGTATAGAATGTCGAAGAGCCAAAAAATAAAAGGAGGAAAATAAGAATTAAAAGGGGACCCCCCGGCAGTTTTAATTTTTTAAATTTTTCGACCAGCTCATCCATTTTGGGAGGGACCATGCCTCCTTCTTTATGTTCTTGCTGCTTCTTAAGTTTTTCCCAATCCCAGTTCATAAATTTAATTCCTGTCTATTTGGTTTTCAAAATACCTATTTTTTTATCCAGTTCATTAATGTAAGTTACAATGGCTTTCAAGTCAAGGAAAAAGCAAAATTTTCATGGTAAACATCGCACGGTCATATTCGATAACCCCTTAAATTTTCTTGTCAAAGCAACATTGAATCCATAAACCAAAAAGGCGCCTGGCGTGAGTAAACCCGACTTTTTGTGAAACCGCCTCAATTGTTTCTTGACAACCCAATAGATCACTTTGTACTTCCTTATATTATGGCAAAAAGGAAAAACACTCTGGAAGTTGGACACATCGGAGATATTATCAACCATGTTTTGAAAACCTGTCGCCATGATTGTGACGGAGATCTGGCTCAGGTTTGGAGCCTGTGGGACACCGCGGTGGGAGATGTCATCGCAAAAAATACGAGACCGGAAGCCTTTAAGGGAAAGCTTTTACTGGTCCATGTCAACAGTTCAGCGTGGATGCATCAGCTCCAATTTTTGAAAAAGGATATGATCGATAAGATTAACGCCGCATTGGGAAAAAAGCTGGTTCAAGACATAAAATTCAAGATCGGACCGGTATAAAAAATGAAATCTTTGACCGCTGATTCCTTCTTTAACGGCCGTATCCAAGTTAAGCAGCACCGGTCCGGATACCGTTTTTCCATAGATGCTGTTCTACTGGCCTCGCATGCCAGACCGGGTCCGAAGGATACGGTCCTCGATTTAGGAACAGGCTGTGGTATTATTCCCATGATACTGGCCTATCGCAATCCTGGAATTAAAATATACGGGATTGAAGTGCAAACGGATCTTGCCGATATTGCCGCCCTCAATATCACAGAAAATGGTTTGGACGATCAAATTGCCGTTCTGTGTATGGATATGAAAGCACTGATACTCGAAATGACTTCCGGACCCGTGGATCTGGTTGTGAGTAATCCTCCTTTCAGGAAAGCGGATTCCGGAAGGATAAACCCGAGTCGGCAACGGGCTGTTGCCCGACATGAAATTAAGGCCACACTATACGATGTGGTTGAAACGGGTCGTCGCATGTTACGAACTGGAGGACGATTTGTAATGGTTTACTCGGCGGAGCGCATGGCCGACATTCTCACACAAATGCGGACTGCCGGAATAGAGCCGAAGTCTATACGCACGATACATTCAGGAATAGAAACAGCGGCAAAGCTGGTTCTGGTAGAGGGGAAAAAGGAGGGGCGTGCAGGAATCAAGATCGGCCCGCCGCTGATTATTTACCGAAAAACCGGCTCATATACAGATGAGGTTGAGAAAATGTTTATGCCTTAAAACAGTCATAACTGCACATAGGTTCAGGGTTAAATCTATTATGCAATCTTTCATCAACGGGCTGTCGCCCAAATCACTTTTCGCTGCCTCTGAACCTTGAACGGTTACAAGCAGTCTTACCGATCGAGTCTGTTTATCACCTGGCCGGTAATGACCTTGGGGAAAAAATAGGTCGCTTTTCGAGGCATAATCAGACCTGCCTCGGCAATATCGCGCACCTGCTGAATTTTTGTCGGGTTAAGAATAAAAGCCATGTCATGTTTTCCGGCGGCGACTGCATCAATTGCCTCTTCAGCAACGCTCGAATAGGCGATCAGTTTCTCATTATCGAGCCGGGCTTGATCAAAACCCAAAATCTCCATAAAAATGAGCCGGGTCAGAACCGTTACATCAATATTTCTGATCACTTCTGGAAGCTCATCACCAAACATTTGTTCCATAATCCCCGGTTTAAGCGTCAACAGGTTAAGCTCCGGACAGTCTTTCATGAAAACTCCGATACAATTTTTCGAAGCATTCGATTTAAGAATTGAAATAAATTGTGTCAGGCCCTCTTTGTGATGACCGTCTTTGTAAGGAATTATCATAATGTCAAAATAATCCTTTGCTTTATCGATAAGCGATGCTCTTGCTTCAGCAGGGACTTGATTAAGCATCCGATGCGCGGGAAGAATAACAAGCCCTGGATCTTCCATGCTGCAAAGGTACATCATGACGTAATTGGTGGGATGACCGCCATTAAAATCAGGATTGCCGGTTGACCGCCAATTTCTGTAGTTCAGCGCTGTTTCGTAACGATGATGTCCGTCTGCAATAAAAATTGCTTTGTCTTTAAGGACTTCGGCGACATGCCGATGTACAGAACTATCGGTGATTCGCCACAGCCGGTGTTTCTGTCCGTTGTTTTCGGTAAAAACATGATCGGGTGTTCTTTCAAGGGTTATATCTTTTAATCGATCGAGAATACTGTTTTCATCATCGGAATACAAAGAAAATATCGGACTGAAATTAGCATGACATGCTTTCATCAGCTCAAGCCTTTCCGATTTTATATTGGAAAAGGTCTTTTCGTGCGGCAGAACAATTCCCTTTTCAAACGGCTCAAGGCGGATCAGGGCGATCAGACCGTAACGATTCATCCACTTATTTTCAAAGAAAAATTCCATCGATGTCAGATAAAACGCCGGTTCTTTGTCCGTCTCGATGATCCCTTCCGAAAGCCAATTGTTAAAGCAGCCTGCCGATCTTGTATAGCGATTGTTTGTGCGTGTATCGTTTTCGGTTGTTTTGCCCAGTGTCAGCCGGATGATGTTCTGCGGGTGACTTTCATGGAACGCATTCTGTTCCTGCTCTGAGATAACGTCAAAGGGAGGGGCAACAACATCTGCCAACTCATTTATCTTATTGGTATTATATAGGATTCCCCTGAAAGGGATGATCTCAGCCATGTTTTAAAATTCCTTTTTTATAGGTAAATTATTGGCAAATTTTTCAATGAGCCGAACTGATACTATAAAGAAACACCTTGTTCAAGTGATAAAATTTACGGATCGATAAAAAGGACATTTTCAACTTTTTTTACGATCGTTTCTGCAGTTGGATATAACTCTGTAATTTTAATTTTTTACCATGACCCCAATTTAACCGGCGCCTAAAAAGCCTGTTGTTATTTCGTCCCATATAAAATAAGATTATTGACAGAGAATATCAAAAAAGTATATTGAACCTACCAGTATTTCAGAGCTTGAGAAAGATGGAGAGGTGGCCGAGCGGCTTAAGGCCCCGCTCTCGAAAAGCGGTATCCTGTCAAAAACGGGATCGTGGGTTCAAATCCCACCCTCTCCGCCATAAAATAGCACCTAAAAAACTGATACTTGCCCCCAATATTTTCGGAGAGATGTCCGAGCTGGCCGAAGGAGCACGACTGGAAATCGTGTGTGCTGTCAAAAGCGGCACCGAGGGTTCGAATCCCTCTCTCTCCGCCATTTAAATATCAGATTCAGCATCAAAGGTCTCGTATCCAGGTTAGGAAAAACGCTTTATGTCCTATCTCGTACTTGCACGTAAATATCGCCCTCAAACCTTTGATGAGGTTGTCAAGCAGGATCACATTACACGGACGTTGAAAAACGCTATTTCAGCCGGCCGTGTGGCCCATGCAATCCTGTTTTCAGGGCCAAGGGGGACCGGAAAAACAACGGTTGGCCGTATATTGGCCAAGGCCATGAATTGTAAAGACGGTCCTGTGCCCGTTCCATGTAACCAATGCAGTTCCTGCAAGGAGATCACCGCAGGGTATGCCGCAGATGTTTTCGAGATTGACGGCGCCTCAAACAACAGCGTTGATCAGATCAGGGAACTTCGTGGAAACGTCAAGTACATGCCTGCCCACAGCCTCTACAAAATATATATTATTGATGAAGTTCACATGCTCAGCATCGCCGCCTTTAATGCGCTTTTAAAAACTCTGGAAGAACCGCCGTCCCATGTTATGTTTATTTTTGCCACTACGGAGCCTCGAAAGATCCCCATAACCATTCTTTCCAGATGCCAGCGGCATGATTTCAGACGTATAGATGTTGAATCGATTTCCGAACATATGGAAAAGATCTGCAAGAAAGAAGGTGTTGAGATAGATCCTAAGAGCTTGGGGTTAATTGCTCGGGATGCAAACGGAAGCATGAGAGACGGTCTGAGTCTTTTGGATCAAGTCATATCCTGCACCCAAGGAACGATTTCACATGACCATGTACTCGACATATTAGGGGTCGTCGATAGAGAAATTATTTTTAAAATTTCGGGCGCTGTTTTCCGGGGAGATATTGCAGAGATTCTAGACATTCTGGATGAGGTTTACAGCGCGGGCCATGATATGAAAAAACTGTATGCAGACCTGATTGAACATTTCAGGAATCTGTTGATCGTCAAGATGGGGGAAAAAAACCGTAAACTGGTGAATATTCCGGCCCATGAAATAGACTTAATTCTGGATCAGGTAAAGAAGGTCCCAACAATTTTTTTGAACCAGATTTTTGATCTGCTGTTTAAAGAAGAGATTACCATAGACCATTCATCGCATCCAAGGCTTGCCATAGAAACGGTTTTTATTCGGATATTTCAGACAAAACCGGCGCTACCCATTGATGTTCTTATCGAAAAGCTCGATAATCTTAGAAAAGATATTTATGAAACCAAAACCGACTTTATTGTCACTGAAAACAGGTCTACCCCCCAGGATGAAAGGAAAGATTCACAATCAACATTAAACAGGACACCTGTAACAGCAGAGTCCCTTGAGACTTTTGCTTTGGCACCGGAAACACCGGTCGATCATGATGAGGATATTAAGGGCGCATGGAAAAGACTTTTATCGATTATTTCAGAAAAACATCCGTCTCTCGCAGCCAATCTGAAGAACTCCGTAATAAAAAAACTGGCCGACCATCGCATTGAAATCGAAGTTAACGGAAGCCATTTTAATATAAATATGATCCTTCGGAATAAAAATGAAGCGATCATCAAAAAAGTATGCAGCGATTTTTTCGGCAAAGAGATGGATGTCGTTATTGTGTCCAAAAAAATAAAAGACCCGGAACATCAGGAAAAGAAAAGCCAGGCGGGCCGCTTGAAGCGGGAGGCTTTAA
>Ga0316195_10000432_pt1 | contig 16566 bp, 10 predicted proteins | sample Phised1_MG_FD_204937 | JGI IMG/M metagenome (GOLD analysis project Ga0316195, IMG submission 204937) | Coastal sediment microbial communities from Maine, United States - Phippsburg sediment 1 | ecosystem: Environmental > Aquatic > Marine > Coastal > Sediment | place: USA: Maine | collected...
GACGTGCTGGCCGAGGCTGCTGCAATGCTGCTGCCGGGCGACATTCGCCAGGTGCTCGCAGCAGGCGAGGGGCGGCTGCTGGTCCTGCCGGTCAGGGACACCGGAACTGCGCCGTATGCGGCGCTGCCGATCCGCAATCAGGATGACTTCGCTGCGCGCAGATGGTCTTTCGTCGTGATGCAGGACCTGAGCGTATTGGCTGGCAGCGACAGCGGCTTCGACATGGGCAACGTCGACCTCTCGAAGTCGGTCATCGTCGGCGATCCCGCAGACATGCGCGACGTGCAATACAGTTTCCCGGCGCTGCCCGGCGCTAGAAAGGAGGCCCTGGCAATCGCGAAACAGCTAGGCGTCGACTCGCGGAATGTCTTCATTGGCGCCGATGCCAAGCAGAAGCGCGTCGAAGCGGCCATCAACCGCAGCGCCGGCCAGGGCGTGATTTACATGGCGACGCACGCTGTCGCCAATCCGAACAATCCGCTGACACGCGGCTTCGTCGTCCTCGACCAGAAGAACTGGTTCGCGGGCGAGATTCGAACCGCGAATTTCAATGGCTGGAGCGAGCGCCCGCCTTTGGTCGTGATGAGCGCCTGCCAATCGGCGCTGGGCCGTGTCTTCGAGGGCGGAACATTCGGTATCGCGCGCACCTGGACCACTGCCGGTGCCGGCCAGGTCGTCGCCAGCCTGTGGAACGTCAGCGATCTCGCCACCTATCGCCTGATGACCCGCTTCGCTGCCGGTCTGCAGCAAGGCAAGGCACCGGAGCTGGCGATGCAGGCCGCGCAGCTCGAGACGATCAAGGATTATCCGAACGACCCGAAAATGTGGGCGAGCTTCACGATCATCGGCAAGCCAACGATCGGCGGCAGCCTGGCAAGCACCGCTCCGGCTCGGGTCACTGAGCAGGAGCCGGCGTCGTGAAGTTATCGGCCCGCTTCCATCACTCAACGACGAACACGACTGCGGTGCGTGCGGGTACGGTGAAGCGTCCGCTTGCCGCGTCGTAGCGGGCCTGCTCCGCTGCGCGTCGATCGACCGCGCCGGGCGCGCGGTGCACCGGATGCAGCACGTAGCGCTTGCCGCGCTCGCTGTCGAACTGCAGCGTGTGCGCCTGCGTGTCGACATTGACGAGATACAGCATCTCGCCGCAGTTGGACCCGGGATAGCCGCGGCCAAGCAGGTGCCCGGCGATCACTTCCGGGACCTGCTGCGGACCGGTGTTCAGGAAGCGCAGTCGCTGCATGACGTCGGCCGCGCTGCGCAACCGGAACAGCGTCGAACTGGAGCGGATGCGCAGCAGGTCGTTGAACGCGCCACGGCTCCACGCAATGTCCGCGGGCGTCGGCCGCAGTCGCGGATCGGCGAGTCGCGGCCGCATCAGTGGCCAGCTGGGGGCGTTGTCCCGCGCCGGTGGCAGGCCCGAGCCGAAGTAGTTTTCCTGCCCGCTCCAGTCGATGCGATTGAACCAGTCGCCGGAGTCGAAGCTGTTGCGATCCATCGACTTGCTGCGCAGCAGTTCCATGCCCGCGTGGAAGTAGGCGATGCCCTGGCTGAATGCATTGAGCGCCGCAGCCAGGATCTGCACGCGTGCCCGTTCCGCGGAAGTCGTGCCAAGCGGCAACTTGAAGGCGTCCAGGTCGTAAAGCGTCTGGTTGTCATGGTTCTCGACGTAGTTGACGACCTCTGCCGGCGACGTCACATATCCGGCGGGCTGGTTGCCTGCGTACGAGACCTGCTCCAGCGGCAGTTCCCGCCCGCCGAACGTGAGCAAACGGTAATTGCGCAGTGAGCCCGCCAATCCCGCCCGCACCATGTCCGCTGCTCGCATCAAGTCCGCCACGGTCACGTCGGCGGGAGCGTCGCCGTTGCGGTCGTAGTGCAGTCCGTTGACGTAGCCCTGGTTGCTCACCTGGCGTGCATCGCTGTCACCGGTCCCGCCGCCGCGGATCGCGTCACGCGCGCGGTCGCTGAAGGTGCCGATACCGCTGCCGTTGAGCGACAGCTGCGAGGCCTGCACGAAGCGTGCGCCATCGGCGACTTCGCCGAAATTCCAGCCTTCGCCGATCAGCAGCACGTCGCGCCCGGTCGCGGCGTTGACACGCGCGCGCAGTTGCTCCATTGCCGCGCGGGGCTGGTGACCCATCAGGTCGAAGCGGAACGAGTCGATCCGGTAGTCGCGCGCCCAGGTAACGGCGGAGTCGATCATCAGCTTCGCCATCATGCGGTGTTCGGTCGCGGTATTCGCGCAGCAGGTCGAGGTGGCGACGCGCCCAGCTGCGTCCAGGCGGTGGTAATACCCCGGCACGATGCGGTCGAGCACGGACCAGCGGTCCTGCCCGGACGCATACGTGTGGTTGTAGACGACATCCATGCCCACCCGCAGTCCGGCGCGGTGCAGTGCCTGCACCATGCGACGAAACTCGACGATGCGCACCTCGCCATCGGCGGGATCGGTCGCGTAGCTGCCCTCGGGCGCGCTGAAATGCACGGGGTCGTAGCCCCAGTTGAAGCAGTCGCGTGCGCTCACGGCCGTCACGGCCTGCTGTTGCGACTCGCTGTCCGGCGCGCCGGCAGGCGCGGGCGTGACGCAACCCTGTTCCGGCACCGAGCCGAAATCGAACACCGGCAGCAGGTGGACGTCGGTGACGCCGGCGGCGGCGAGCGACCGCAGGTGGCGCATGCCGTCGGTGTCGTCGAGGGTGAAGGCGAGGTACTTGCCACGGTAGTCGGGTCGCACCGTGGCGTCACCGATCGAGAAATCGCGCACGTGCAGTTCGTAGATCACGGCGTCGGTGGCTGCCTGCACGCGTTGCGGCGACAGCGTGCGGTCCCAGTCCGCCGGCTTCACGCGCGCGGACTGCAGATTCGCGATGTAAGCACGACGGGAATCGGTCGTCAGGCTGACGGCATAGGGATCCGTCACGCGGTTGCGGACGAAGCCGACTCCGTCCACGTTCACGTCGACGAGATAGGTGTAGTAGTGGCCCGACAGGTCGCGGTCGGCGGCCGTCGACCAGACCCCTGTCGCTGCGTCCAGCCGCAGCGATTCCAGCGATTTTGCGGGCCCGCGGCCGTCCGCGTGCAGGCACAGCGCCACGTTGCGTGCGGTCGGGGCCCACAGCGCGAACTTCGTCCGACCCGCTGCGACCGTCACGCCGAGTTGCGCGTTGGCGGCCGTTGCGAACAGATCATCGAGCGCCCCCGGCGCCTGCAGGCGTGTCGCGCTCACCACGCGGCCGTCTGCGTCTTCCTGGACGAGCAGCAGCTGCTCTTGCTGGAGTCTGCGCCGGGCGTCGGCGCTCGCCTGAATCTGCAGTGTGATGCCCGCTGCGACATGACGAAAGCGTCCGGCGACGGCCGCTGGCAGCGGGCCGTCATGGACTGCCAGGTCGAGCGCGCCGTCGGCGCCACTCACAGGGAAGCCAGGTACCGCAATGGCCCGGCCGCTGGCGGAATGGTGCAACCGGAAGCGTCTGCCGGCTTCGACGCCGGGCCAGCGCAGCAGCCTGGCATCGAGCCAGATTGCGCGCGCCTCGAGCGTCGCCGCAGGCGCAGGTTGCAGCACGGTTGCATGAGCTGTCGCATCGCAGTCGGCCAGGGTCGGCGATGCCGCCGCTGACGTGGCCATCGCGGCGCATGACACGACACTGGCCAGCATCAATCTCAACTAAGCACCCTCCGCATCGGACAAAGCCATCATGCCACGCTGACCGCATCGCATGATGACTGGCAGCGTGCAGGCTGTACGCCAGGCGGATTTGCCGGGCATCCCGCGCACGCCGCCCACTTGGAGGGGACTCTTGGTGTAGGCTCAGGTCCGGAAGTCGCGACGGATCCCGGGGGAGACTCAATGCCGGATGAAGCAGCCGCAGCGCGGCGTACGTTCCTGCGGCGACAACGCAGGAAGTAGGGTCCGCGCGTGGTCTCAGGTCTGCTTCTCACCGTCCTGGCGATCGCCTATCTCGGGCTGCTGTTCGCCGTCGCCTTCTTCGGCGAACGGAAATCCGTGTATCCGGGCCGTGAGCGCCTGCGTCCCTACATCTACAGCCTGGCCCTCGGCGTCTACTGCACGACCTGGACGTTTTTCGGCGCAGTCGGCACGGCCGTCAGCGAAGGCTGGGCCTACCTGCCCATCTACCTCGGCCCGGTGCTGCTGTTCGTGTTCGGGACGCCGCTCCTGCGGCGGCTGGTGGCGATCGCACGTGCGCACAACACGACCTCGATCGCCGACTTCATCTCGGCGCGGTTCGGCAAGAGTCCCGCGCTCGCCGCGCTCGTCGCAATCATCGCGCTCATCGCGGCCGTGCCCTACCTCGCGCTGCAGTACAAGGCGGTCGGCACCGGCATCGACGTGCTCACTGGCTCCACCGGTCAGCATCCGGCGTGGTTCGCCGACACCGCGCTGTGGGTGGCACTGCTCATGGCGGCCTTCGCCATGCTGTTCGGTACCCGTCGACTCGACGCCACCGAGCACCACGAGGGCGTGATGCTTGCGATTGCGTTCGAGTCGATCGTCAAGCTGCTCGCGTTCATTACGATCGGCGTGTTCGCCATGCTGAACCTCGGGGGCGCGCCGGATGTCTCCCACACGCGCCTCGGTGACATCGGCCAGGTCGTCAGGCCGGATTTCCTGGCTGCCACCGTGCTTTCCGCGGCCGCGATGCTCTGCCTGCCACGCCAGTTCCTGGTCGGAGTCGTCGAGTGTGCCGACCCGGCTGACCTGCGCAAGGCGCGCTGGCTGTTCTCCAGCTACCTGGTCGTCTTCACCCTGCTCGTGGTCCCGGTGGTGCTGGCGGGACTCGGCGCGGGACTTGGCGACCGCCACCACCCGGACTCGTTCGTGCTGTCGCTGCCGATGGAGCGCGGCGCGACCGGGGTGGCGGTGTTCGTGTTTCTCGGCGGGCTGTCGGCGGCGACGGCCATGGTGATCGTCGCGAGCATCGCGCTCGCGACCATGATCACCAACGACCTGGTGATGCCGGCGCTGTGGCGCAGCCGCTGGCTGCACCTCGACCAGAGCGCGGACGTCGGCCGGCTCGTGCTATGGCTGCGACGCCTGACGATCCTGCTCATTGCGCTGCTCGCGTACGCGTATCACCACAACACCGTGGCGCCCGCGAGCCTCGCCTCGATCGGACTGCTCGCCTTCGCGGCGGTCGCGCAGTTCGCGCCGGCAATCGTCACCGGCCTCTACTGGCGCGGCGCGACACGTGAGGGCGCGTTCTGGGGGCTCACTGCGGGCTTCGCTGTCTGGATCTACGCATTGTTGCTGCCCAACCTGCTCGCCGGTGGGGTGATCGGCTGGCCGCTGTTCGCGCAGGGCCCGTGGGGAATCGCCTGGCTGCGGCCGCAGAGCCTGTTCGGCATCGAGGTCATGAGCCCGGTGCTGCGCGGGGCGATGATCGCGCTGGCGATCAATGTCGCCGTCCTGCTCCTGGTCTCGCGTGTACGCGGCGTCTCGCTGCGTGACCGGATGGCGGCCACTTCGTTCCTGCGCGGCGGTATCCCGGTGGCCGGTGTCGCGGTCGCGGGCGGGGCACGCGTCGGCGACCTGCTCGCCGTGACGGAGCGAATCCTGGGTGCAGACGGGGCTCTACGCGCGCTCGAAGAGTACCACTCCGGTCTCGGCCGTCCGGTTCCGGGTGCCGGCGAACCCGCGGATCGCGGTCTTCTGCAGCACATGGAGCGCGTGCTCGCAGGCGCAATCGGCGCGTCGTCGGCCCGTCTCATGTTCACGCACGCGATGGCCGGCCGCGGCATTCCACCGGAGGACGTCGCTGAACTGCTCGACGAGACGTCGCAGGAACTGCGATTCAGCCGGCAATTGCTGCAGACCACGATGGAGAATGTCTCGCAGGGCATCGCGGTTGCGGATGCCGATGCGCGCATCGTCGCGTGGAACCGCTGCTATCTCGGGATGTTCGACTACCCCGATGGCATGGTGTACGTGGGCCGGCCCGTTGCCGACCTGATCCGCTGGAACGCGGAGCACGGTGAGTTCGGTGATGCCGACCCCGGTCCGCAGATCGCGAAGCGTCTCGCGCACATGAAGGCCGGCACGGCTTACGTCACCCAGCGTACCCGCCGCAACGGCCACGTGTACGAGATCCGAGGCCATCCGTTGCCGGACGGCGGTTACGTGACGACCTACAACGACATCACCGAGTTCAAGCGCACCGAGCGCGCGTTGCTCGAGGCGAAACTGACGCTCGAGCAGCGCGTCGAAGAACGCACGGGCGCGCTGCAGGCGGCGCTTGCGGCTCAACAGGAAGCGAAGCGACAGGCCGAGGAAGCGAACGCGACCAAGACGCGGTTCGTGGCCGCGGCGAGCCATGACCTGCTGCAGCCGCTCAACGCGGCGCGGCTCTTCGCCTCGACGCTGGGCGAGCGCAAGGATGATCCCGAGGTCGTCGAGATCGCTGAACGCATCGACAGCTCGATGCGCGCCGCCGAGGAAGTTCTCGACGACATGCTCGACATTGCCCGCCTCGAGAGCGGGACGATGCGGACCGAAATAGTGGAATTCCCGATGGACGAGACCTTCGAGAATATCGAGCGGCAGTTCGCGCCGCTCGCGGCGCGGCGCGGGCTGCGGCTGCACGTCAGGAAGCCGCGCTGCAGCGTACGCAGCGACCGGGTGTTGCTGCGGCGCATCCTGCAGAACCTGGTCTCGAATGCATTGCGCTATACGCAGCGCGGCGGCGTGCTCGTCAGCTGTCGGCGCCGCGGCGAGTTCGTCGAACTGCAGGTGTGGGACACGGGGCCGGGCATTCCCGAGCAGCATCAGCGCGCGATTTTCGACGAGTTCCGCCGGCTCGATCGGTCGTCGCCGTGGGGGGAGAAGGGCCTTGGGCTCGGGCTCTCGATCTGTCATCGCATGGCGCTGTTGCTCGGTCACGGGCTCAGGGTGCGCTCGAACGTCGGCCACGGCTCGGTCTTCAGCGTGCTCGTGCCGCGCTGCGCGCCCGCTGCGTCGCCGGTGGCCGTTGTCGTCGCGGAGGAGCGGGCGCGCATGCCGGCCACACTGGTCGGGTTTACGGCGCTCTGCATCGACAATGAACCGGAGATCCTCGCCGGCATGAGAGCCCTGATGTCGCGCTGGGGCGTGCGAGTGCTCACGGCGGTGGACGCCGCCGAGGCAATCACGCTCTTCGAGCGGGAGCGGCCGGACGTGATCCTCGCCGACCACCGGCTCGGCGAGGGCGAAATGGATGGCCTCGACCTGCTGCAGTCGATGCGGCGTGACGGTATCGAACCGGTGCCGGGCGCGCTCGTGACCGCCGACCACAGCCCCGCGGTAGCCGAGCGAGCCCGCTCGCTGGGATATCCGTTGCTGCGCAAGCCGCTGAAGCCGGCCGCGCTGCGCGCACTGCTCGGCGCACTCGCATCGCAGAGGCAAGCTGCGGGCGCGTCGTCCCCGGACCGGGCTACTCCGCTTCCTCAGGAGGGGGTTTGAAGCTGGCCCGGTCCGTCGCCAGCCTGCCCGCCGCGAGCACCGCCTGCGTACGAGTTGCGACGTGGAGCTTCCGCAGGATTGCCGTCACGTGCGCCTTCACGGTCGCCTCGGACACGTCAAGGTCGTAGGCAATCTGCTTGTTAAGCTGTCCCGAGCACAACGCGCCCAGCACCCGGAATTGCTGCGGCGTGAGATCCGCAATGCGTCGCGCGACCTCGAGGTCCTCGTCGGTGTCGTCCGTCACCCTCGGCAGATGAAATCCCGGCGGCGTGTAGATTTCCCCGGCCAGCACCGCCTCGACGGCCTGACCGATCTGGCCGGCTTCGGTGGACTTCGGGATGAAGCCCTGCGCCCCGAAGCGGATCGCCGCGGCAATCGTCTGCGGATCGTCGTCCGCCGAGACGATCGCGACCGGCAATTCCGGCCGGCTGCCGCGCACGTGCGCGAGCGCGTTGAACCCCTGCGCGCCGGGCATGTTGAGGTCGAGCAGCAGCAGGTCGGCATCGGGCTCGGCCTCGATGGCAGCGAGCAGGGCCGCCACTGAATCGGCCTCGACGAATCGGGTGCCCGGCGCGAGTCGTCCGACCGCGGCTTTGAGCGCCTCGCGGAACAGCGGGTGGTCGTCAGCCACGATGATCTGTCGGCCCATGCACACGAGACTACACCGCCGGTCCGGCCGCGCGCGCGCGTACGACCAAAGGCGTATTTCGTCGATGCTGCATCCGTCGCAGCATCGTGCCAGTGCCAACCCGGGGGTAATGCCATGTCCGCACAGAATCACCGCAGCCCTGTTCTTCGCCGCCTGGTCGCCACGACGCTGGCGTTCGCCGCGCTGGGCGCTTCGGCCAGCGCGTTCGCGCAGTCGGATGTGTCGGCCAAAGAGGCCGCGCTCGAGGCCCGCGTCGCGGAACTGGAGAAGATGGTCCAGCAGCTGATGGCGGAGAAGCAGGCGCCCGCGGCGGCTGCGGCGCCGGCCGCCGCGGCCGCACCGCTCCCGAAAGGGCAGCAGCCCGTGCAGCAGGTCTCGATCCTGCCGAACGCGGCGCCGGGTACGACGCTTTACGTCACGGGCTTCGTCAAGGCCGATGCGAACTGGACCTCCACGTCCGACGGCGAACTCGCCAATAGCGCTTCCGGCCGCGATTACTACGTGCCGGGCCAGACGCCGATCGGCGGGGAATCAGAGGGCACCGACTTCAATTTCCACGCCAAGCAGAGCCGCTTCATCGTCGGTACCAACACTCCGCTCGAGAACGGGGACAAGATCACGACCCACTTCGAGGTCGACTTCTACGGCTCGGCGCTCGGCAGCCAGAACGTGTCAAATACCTACGGTGCGGTGCTGCGGCAGGCCTTTGTCCAGAGCAATCACTGGCTGGTCGGCCAGGCCTGGTCCACCTTCATGGACGTCGGCGCGCTGCCCGAGGCTGTCGACTTCATCGGCCCGACGGACGGCACGGTGTTCATCCGGCAGCCGCAGGTGCGGTACACGACTGGTGGCTTCTCGTTCGCGGCAGAGAATGCGCAGACGACGTTCACCACGCTCAGCGGCACCACGGTCGCGTCGAACTCGAGCGACGACGGCGCGTTCCCGGATTTCATCGGTCGCTACACCTGGAAAGCTGACTGGGGCAGCGTGACGCTGGCCGGCCTCTTCCGTGAGCTGAAGTACGAGACGACCGGGACCAACAAGATCGACGCCTCGACCTGGTCGGCGGCCGCCAGCTTCTCGGGCAAGATCAAGGCCTGGGGCAAGGATGACGTCCGCTGGATGCTGCTCGGCGGCAACCTCGGGCGCTACGCGGCCCTGAACTTCACCAATGACGCCGTGCTGAATGCCAACGGCGACTTCGACACGATCGACGGCTACGCGGGCTATCTGGCCTACCGTCACTTCTGGACCGACAAGATGCGCAGCAGCCTGTACTACGCCGCCGGGAGCTATGACAACCCCAGCACCCTGAGCGGGACTGCCGCCAACAAGTCGAGCGAGAGCTGGTCGGTGAATCTCTTCTACTCGCCGGTCCCGAAGCTCGACATCGGTGCGGAGTACCGCTGGGCCAAACGCGAGCTCGAGAACAATGCCGACGGTTCGCTGAACCGGCTGCAGCTCACGACGAAGTATTCGTTCTAGCTGACAGGACGACGGGGAAGATCCTCCTTGCCGGGGCTGCGCATGACGACGCACAAGGTTTACAAGGTGCCGGCGGACTTCGCGCAACGGACGCGCATCACGCTCGACCAGTACCGCGATCTGTATGCGGAGTCCGTGCGCGACCCGGAGGAATTCTGGCGGCGCATGGGTCAGCGCATCGACTGGGTGCAGCCATACCGCCGGGTCAAGGACGTCAGCTACGACCTGAACGACTTCCACATCCGCTGGTTCGACGGCGGACAGCTCAATGTCGCGGCCAACTGCCTGGATCGACACCTGGCCACGCGCGGCGACAAGACCGCGATTGTCTGGGAGGGTGACGATCCGAACGAGAGCGTGCGCATCACCTACCGTGAGCTCCACGGCCGGGTGTGCAAGCTTGCGAACGCGCTCAGGTCGCTGGGCGTGCAGAAGGGCGATCGCATCACGATCTACCTGCCGATGATCCCCGAGGCGGCCGTGGCGATGCTGGCGTGCGCCCGGATCGGCGCGATTCACTCGGTCGTCTTCGGCGGCTTCTCGCCGGATTCCCTGGCGGGACGCATCTCGGACTGCGATTCGTCCGTGGTGATCACCGCGGACGAGGGCGTCCGCGGCGGCAAGCGGATTCCGCTCAAGGCCAATGTCGACCAGGCGCTGAGCTCGCCCGGCACGGGGTCCGTGAAGCACGTGCTGGTGGTGAAGCGGACCGCCGCGGCGGTTGCGATGTACGAACGCGACCAGTGGTACGACGAAGTCGTCGATGGCCAGTCGGAGACGTGCGAGCCCACGGTGGTGGACGCCGAGGATCCGCTCTTCATCCTGTACACCTCGGGCTCGACGGGCAAGCCCAAGGGCGTGCTGCATACGAGCGGCGGCTACCTGGTGTACGCAGCACTGACGCACGAGGCGATCTTCGACCTGCGCGAGGACGACGTCTTCTGGTGCACGGCTGACGTCGGCTGGGTAACGGGTCACAGCTACGTCGTGTACGGGCCGCTCGCGAACGGCGCGACCGTGCTCATGTTCGAGGGCGTGCCCAATTACCCCGACGCGGGCCGCTTCTGGCAGGTCTGCGACAAGCACCGGGTCACGATCTTCTACACCGCGCCGACGGCGTTGCGGGCGCTGATGCGCGAGGGCGACGGGCCGGTGAAGAAGCACTCGCGGAAGTCGATCCGCCTGCTCGGCACGGTCGGCGAACCGATCAACCCCGAGGCCTGGGAGTGGTATCACCGCGTGGTAGGCGACGGACGCTGCCCGATCGTGGATACCTGGTGGCAGACCGAGACAGGCGGCGCGCTGATCAGTCCGCTGCCCGGTGCGATCGACATGAAGCCTGGCTCCGCGACGCTGCCTTTCTTCGGCGTGAAGCCGGCAATCGTGGACGCCGAGGGCAAGGTGCTCGACGGCGCCTGCGAGGGCAACCTGGTCATCACCGACAGCTGGCCCGGGCAGATGCGCACCGTGTATGGCGATCACCAGCGCTTCATCGATACCTATTTCAGGACCTACCCGGGCGCCTATTTCACCGGTGACGGCGCGCGCCGCGACGAGGACGGCTACTACTGGATCACCGGGCGGGTCGATGACGTGCTGAACGTAGCCGGGCATCGCCTGGGCACGGCCGAAGTCGAGAGTGCGCTGGTCGCGCACCATTACGTTGCCGAGGCGGCCGTGGTGGGTTGCCCGCACGAGGTCAAGGGACAGGGAATCTACGCCTACGTCACGCTGATCGTGGGCGCGGCGCCGAGCGAGGAGCTGCGCAAGGAACTCCGTGAGTGGGTCCGGCGCGAGATCGGTCCGATCGCGACGCCGGACTTCATCCAGTGGGCGCCGGGACTGCCGAAAACACGCTCCGGCAAGATCATGCGCCGCATCCTGCGCAAGATCGCGGCCAACGAGCACGAGCAGCTCGGCGACATCTCGACCCTCGCGGACCCGTCCGTCGTCGCGAGCCTGGTCGACGAGCGGATGAACCGCTGAGCATTCCGGCCCGGCGGGCCGACCTGTGGCCTGGGTCGTAGCAGCTGGAGCCGGTAATGCTCCTTCCGTCTACGACCAATGTCGCAGTGGGCCAGCAGGTGTCCACTGCTAGATTGCAGTACAACCCTGCGAGGGGAGGAGGGTAACTCGATGTCGCGCGAAAGAAGACAAGCCTACTGGGTACGCAACCTGGGGATCGTGGCGAAGCTACTCGCCATCTGGTTCGTCGTTTCCTACGGATTCGGCATTTTGCTGGCGGATTGGCTCGACAACTTCAAGGTCTTCGGCTTCAAGCTGGGCTTCTGGTTCGCCCAGCAAGGGTCGATCTACGTGTTCGTCGCCCTGATCTTCGTCTACGTGCGGATCATGAACAAACTCGACAAAGAGTTTGACGTGCACGAAGACTGAGCCGCACTAACGAATCGTCGAGGAAAGCAACATGTCAGTTCTAACCTGGACCTATTTGCTGGTGGGCGCGAGCTTCGCCCTCTACATCGGCATTGCGATCTGGAGCCGGGCGTCGCACACGCGCGACTTCTACGTGGCCGGTGGCGGCGTCAGCCCGCTCGCCAACGGCATGGCGACGGCAGCCGACTGGATGTCCGCCGCGTCGTTCATCTCGATGGCCGGCCTCATCTCTTTCATGGGGCGCGACGGCGCCGTCTACCTGATGGGCTGGACGGGCGGCTACGTGCTGCTCGCGCTGCTGCTCGCGCCTTACCTGCGCAAGTTCGGCAAGTTCACGATTCCAGACTTCATCGGCGACCGGTACTACTCCGACACGGCGCGGCTGGTGGCCCTCGTGTGCGCGGTCTTCGTCTCGTTCACGTACGTCGCGGGCCAGATGCGCGGCGTGGGCATCGTCTTCTCGAGATTCCTCGAGGTGGACATCAACCTCGGCGTCGTGATCGGCATGGCGATCGTGTTCTTCTACGCCGTGCTCGGCGGGATGAAGGGCATCACCTACACCCAGGTCGCGCAGTACTGCGTGCTGATCTTCGCCTACATGGTGCCCGCGATCTTCATCTCGATCCTGCTCACGGGTCACACGCTGCCGCAGCTCGGCTTCGGCGGCTCGCTGGAAGGCGGCGGCGGGTTCCTGCTCGACAAGCTCGACGGCCTGAGCACGGAGCTTGGATTCGCGCCCTACACCAACGGGCAGAAGCCGATGATCGACGTCTTCTGCATCACGGCAGCGCTGATGATCGGCACGGCTGGCCTGCCGCACGTGATCGTCCGGTTCTTCACGGTGCCGAAGGTGCGTGACGCGCGCAAGTCGGCTGGCTGGGCGCTGCTCTTCATCGCCATCCTCTACACGACTGCTCCAGCGGTAGCGGCGTTCGCGCGCTACAACATGATCGAGACGATCAACGGCTCGGACGGCGCGGGTGCGCTCTACAGCGAGGCGCCGAGCTGGATCAAGAACTGGGAGAAGACCAAGCTCATCAAGTGGGAAGACAAGAACGGCGACGGCCGCATGTTCTACGCCAAGGACGATCGCAACGAGATGACGATCGACCGCGACATCATGGTGCTGGCCAATCCCGAGATCGCCAAGCTCCCGGCCTGGGTGATCGCACTCGTCGCGGCCGGCGGCCTGGCGGCGGCGCTTTCGACCGCGGCGGGCCTGCTGCTGGTGATCTCGTCGTCGATCGCGCACGACCTGATGAAGAAGATGGTGATGCCGAACATCACGGAAAAGCAGGAACTGCTGTACGCGCGCCTGGCCGCCGGCATCGCGGTCGTGATCGCAGGTCTGCTCGGCATCTATCCGCCGGCCTTCGTCGCGCAGGTGGTTGCCTTCGCCTTCGGACTCGCGGCCGCGTCGTTCTTCCCGGCGATCTTCCTCGGGATCTTCGACAAGCGCGCGAACATGCAGGGTGCCATAACCGGCATGGTCGTGGGCATCGTGTTCACGGCCAGCTACATCATCTACTTCAAGTTCGTGAATCCGACAGCCGGTGCCGACGAATGGCTCTTCAAGATTTCGCCTGAGGGGATCGGCTTCGTGGGCATGCTGCTCAACTTCGCAGTAACCTATACGGTGAGCCACCTGACGGCCCCGCCGCCGGAGCACATCCAGCACCTCGTCGAGGACATCCGGGTCCCGCGTGGCGCGGGAGCCGCGACGCACCACTGAGGTCGCGGGCGGAAGTGACCACCGGGGCGGTCCTCGTGGGCCGCCCCGTTTTTTTTTGAGCGCCAGGACACAGCGACGTGAGCCGGCACGACCAGGAATTCGACTTCTCGACGCCGCCGTTCAACCTGCTCACGACCGAGCAGGCCGGCGAACTCGGCGCGCGCATGGACATCGAGTTCGTCCCCAAGGGCACCACCATCCTCGAGGCCGGACAGGCGTCGGATTTCGTCTACGTGATCCTCAAGGGCGAAGTCGCGGCGATGGAGGCGGGCGCGGGCTACCCGCGCGTCTTCGCCGAGTTCGGCGCGCACGACCTGTTCGGCACGACGGCCTCGCTGACCGGCTCCGCGCGCTACACGTACGAGGCGATGGAGGACACCCTCGCCTGGACGATACCGGCGGCATCGTTCCGTGCGGCGGTCTCGGCGAACGGACGTTTCGCCGCCTACTTCCTCGAGTCCCTGGCGAAGCGCAGCGCCGAAGCCGAGCGATCCGGCGCGCCAACTGACCTGGCCGAGATGATGCTGACGCGCGTCGGCGAGGCGCTGCTTGCCGATGCGGTCACGGTCCCGGAGACCTGCCCGCTCGACGAGGCGACCCGACGCATGCGCGACCGGCGCGTCGACTGCGTGTTCGTCGAGGGGCCGGCCGGTCTCGGCATTGCGACACGCACCGACCTGCTCGAGGCGATCGTGCTGGGGCGGCGCGCGCTGGAGCAGCCGATCGGCGCGATCGCGAGCCGCCCGGTCGTGAGCTGCGACACGTCCGATCCGCTCTTCCAGGCGCTGGTGACGATGACGCGCGCCGGGATCGAACGCATCGCGGTGCTCGAGAACGGCCAGCTCAGGGGCACGCTCGGACTCGCCGAGCTTCTCAGCCACTACTCCAGTCACTCGCACGTGATCGGCCTGCGGGTCGCGCGAGCCGAGACTCGCGCGGAGTTGGGCGCCGCCGCACGACAGGTCAACCAGCTGGTCCGCACGCTGCATGCCACGGGCGCGCGCATGCAGTACCTCGCCGACCTCGTAAGCGCAGTCAACCAGCGGCTGCTGGCGCGGCTGTTCGAGTTCTGTTTCGATCCCTCGGTGCGCAGTCGCTGCTGCCTGCTGGTGCTCGGCAGCGAGGGACGCGGCGAACAGCTGTTCAAGACCGACCAGGACAATGCGCTGATGCTTGCGAGCGACGTCCCGGACGAGGACGTGGCGCTCGCCGCGCAGGCCTTCAGCGACGGACTTGCAGAGTTGGGCTATCCGCCGTGTCCGGGTGGCGTGATGGTCTCGAACCCGCAATGGCGCGGGGACCAGGCGGCCTGGCTCGGCCGCATCGAGACTTTGCGCGGCGACACCGCGGCGCAGGCGCTGATGCGCGTGGCCATCATGCTGGACGCGCGCGTCGTCGCCGGCGATGCACGACTCTTCGCACCGGTCCGCGAGACCCTGCTCGAGTTCGGCCAGAACGAGCTCTGGATGCACCATTTCGTGGCGCCGGCGCTCGAGTTCCAGACGCCGCTGCGGCTGTTCAGCGGACTGCTCGGCCGCGGCGCGCCGGTCGACGTCAAGAAGGGGGGCATCTTTCCCGTGGTGCACGGAGTGCGCACCCTCGCGCTGCAGCATCGGCTGACCGAGACCTCGACTTTCGAGCGCATCGACGCGCTCATGGCTGCGGGTGCCTTGAGCCCGACGCTCGGCACCGACCTGCGACAGGCGTACGCGATCATGCTCAGGCTGCGGCTCGGGCAGCAGCTCGAGGCGGTGAGCGAGGGCGAGGTGCCGGGCAACACCGTCCAGCTTGCCGCGCTGCGCCGCCTGGACCGCGACCTGTTGCGCGATTCGTTCGGTGTCGTGCGCGAGTTCCAGCGCTCGCTGTCGTCGCGCTTCCGACACGGCCTCTGAGCATGGGGTCGCACCGGTGAGTTCACTGCAGCGCGGACTCCGCAGGATGTGGCGGGTGCTGCGGAGGCCGCTGGTGCCGAAGGCCGGCGAGATCGTCTCGCTGGATCTCGAGACCAGCAGCCTCGACCCGAAGACCGCGGTGATCCTGTCGATCGCGGCAGTGCCGGTACGCGACCGGCGCATCCTGCTCAGCGAGGGATTCGAGCGCAAGGTGGCGAGCGATGCGCCGGTGGACCGGGAGGCCGTGAAGTATCACCGGCTGCGTCCGGTGGACGTGGCGCAGGGTGCGACGGCCGCGGACGCTGCCGACGACTTCGTCGCCTGGCTCGGCGACCGGCCGGTGATCGGTTACTGCACCGGTTTCGATTGCGCCATGCTCGATCGGGTGCTGCGGGAGGGCGGTCGCCCCGGATTCGAACCAGACTGCTTCGACGTGCGCGACCTCTATCGCCGTGCGATCCTGCGCCGCAATCCCGAGGACTCCCCGCCGCGCGCGCTCGACGAGATCCTCGCACGACTTGGCGTGCCCGTGGTGGCGCGGCATACGGCGCGTGGCGATGCGACCGCTGTTGCGATGGCCTACCTGCTGTTGTCAGAAGGCCGCGGCTAGCGGGGCGAGGTGCACCAATGGTCAGCGAACTACGGGACGTACGGGATTTCCTCAGTCGGCACCCGCCGTTCTCCTCCCTTCCTGACGAGGTCCTCGATCGCCTGCCCCGTCTGCTGTCGGTGCGTTACTGCCGGCGCGGGTCGGCGTTTCCACCGGCCGGCGTCGACAGCGCGAGCCTCCATGTCATCCGCAAGGGCGCGGTCGAACTGCGGGACGAAGCGGGGGAGCTGGTCGAGAAGCTCGCGGAGGGCGACTGTCTCGATGCCCGCCCCTTGGATGCGCGGCACGAGCAGAAGCTCGTCGGGATGACGGTCGAGGACACGCTGGTCTACGTGTTGCCCCCGGCCG
>Ga0316195_10000433_pt1 | contig 16565 bp, 17 predicted proteins | sample Phised1_MG_FD_204937 | JGI IMG/M metagenome (GOLD analysis project Ga0316195, IMG submission 204937) | Coastal sediment microbial communities from Maine, United States - Phippsburg sediment 1 | ecosystem: Environmental > Aquatic > Marine > Coastal > Sediment | place: USA: Maine | collected...
CGCGAGCTCGGAGCTCGCCGATCTGTTCAGCGGTCCGGGGTTGATCTGGTCGGTCGCAGGCTCGCTGTTCCAGCCGGTCTTCGGCGCCGGCCGGATCGCCTCGCAGGTCGACGCCGCGACCGCGCAACGCCAGCAGGCCGAACTCGCCTACGTGCGCGCGGTACAAGGGGCCTTCCAGGACGTGCACAACGCGCTCGTCGCCCACCGCAGCGCGCGCGACAGCTACATCGCACAGCAAGACCGCCGCGCCCAGTTCTCGGAAGCGCTGCGGCTGGCGGAACTGCGCTACGAGGCGGGCTACACGAGCTACATCGAGGTGCTCGACAACCAGCGCAACCTGCTGGACGCCGAGCGAGCGCGCCTGGTTGCCCTGCGGGCTCGCCAGGGAGCGCTGGTCGACCTGTACAAGGCGCTCGGCGGCGGCTGGTCGCCGGAACAGTTCGCGCAACGTTGACGGACGGCCGTCCGGTTCTGACGCGCGTCAAGAATCCGTCGGAGCACGGGCTCTAAAGGGCGCCCTGTCTGCTCCGCGTCCATTCGATGGCGGCCGGGATGACGCATGATGCAAGTGCCGGCAGCAAGGTTGCGCAGCCGGCCTTGGAGCTTCAGATGAGCACCGCATCCGGACTTTTCAGACGCATCGTCGAGTGGCTGACCGAAGCGCTCGAGCGTGCGCAGGCGCGCGACCGTGATCGCTACGTCGAGCAGTCGCTGAACCCGCGCGAAGCTTCGCAGCGCATCCACCGGCTCGAGCACGAGGCGGGCGGACTGCAGGGTTGACGGCCGCGCCGGGGGGCGCGGCGTATGCTGACCGATTCATGGCCAGTGGCCATGGTTGAGTTCCTGTCATTCGCCCGCACGCTCCGGCATGGACCTCCCGCAGTTGATCAACGACTACGGCTACGCCGCCGTCGGCATTGGCGCCTTCCTGGAAGGAGAAACGGTCCTGATCCTTGCGGCCGTCAGCGCCCATCTCGGTTACCTGAAGCTTCCCATGGTGGTGGCAGTCGCGGCCATCGGTGCGTTCGCCGGGGATAGCGCTTACTTCTTCGCCGGCCGTCGATACGGTCCGCGACTGATGCAGCGGTTTCCTGCACTCGCAAGAGCCGTGCCGCGCGTGGACCGTTTCGTCGGTCGCTGGCACGCGCTCGCGGTGATCCTGTTGCGGTTCACGTACGGGCTGCGGATCGCCGGGCCGATCGTGCTCGGTGCCGGGCGCATGAAGACCGCGGTCTTCCTGGCGGCGAACGCCGCGGGCGCGATGCTCTGGGCGATCCTGCTCGGCGCGATCGGCTACGGATTCGGTCACGCGGCGACCCGTTTGCTCGGCGACGTGGCCCGCCTGGAGCACATTGCCATCGGCGTGGTCATCGTCGTCATCGTGGCGGTCACGGTCGCCCACTTCGTGACGAAACGTCGGCTCGAGCGGCGCGACACGACGCCCGGACGGTGAGACCCGCGATCAGCGCGCCCGATCGCGCCGATCCGAAATGACGATTTTCCTTTTGCCCGCGGCAGCCTCACCATGAATCCCGTGCAATCGCGCACGACAGACTGCTAAGTGATGAACACCTTCGGTAATTCCTGGCGCACTCGCGCTGCCAGTGTGATGGGGTCGATGATGGACCGCTGCTTCGAACGACTGCAGCGCGCACAGCTCATCGATGTGGAGCGGTCGCTGGCGAGCTCCGCAAACGAGCGCGAACTGTCCCAGCGCGTGCATCGGCTCACATCCGGCGAGTTCCCCCTGCATGCCTGATCGCGGGAGCAGCCTCTGTTGCCTCGCCTTAGCTTGAGCGGAGACGTCTCCCTTCGCTCTTGTCTCCCTTGGCCGCCTCCCGCACGCGGGATGGCGGCCGATTTTTTCTAGGCCGCGACCCTGACGGCGGCTTCCCCGGGCAGTTCCTCCGGTGCGCGCCAAGACTGTCGAACAAGCGCGAAGGTCGCCTGGATCAGCGGATCCTCCCGGCGCGACGCCAGCGCGATGAACCAGAGCGTGCTGACGACGCGCGCAGCGCCCCAGATCTTCACGTCGCCAGCGCGCTCGCGTTCGAGGGCCACTTCCTCGCGCAGCAGCGATGCTCCGACGCCGGACACCACGAGGTTAACGATCACGGACTCGTCGTCTGCCTCGACGTGGCGCGCGGGAGGCGGCAGGCCGTGCCCCGCGAACAGATCCCTGACCATCGCGTGATAAGTGCTGATCTGCGGCGTCAGCACCCACGGCACCGACGCGATCGTCGGCCAGTCACTGCCCTCGGTGCGGTGGGCCCACGCGGCGGGCACCGCGATTCGATAGGCGATATGGCGAAGCTCCACCGCGGTGAACTCGTCTGTGGGGCGGTCGCCGAAGTAATAGCTGGCATCGAGGCGTCCTTCACGCACGCCCTCGAGCGCGGCTCCCGACACCTCGCGGCTCACGACAAGTTCCAGCCGGGGGTGAACGCGCATCGCCGCGGCGAGCAGCCTGCCGATCCGGACCGAGTCGGGATCGCTCACCGCGCCGACGCGCAGCGTCCCGGCGACCTGCCCCGAAAGGCGGGCGGCCTCGCACTTGAACTCCTCGGCCGCGCGCAGCGCTTCACGGGCAAGCGGCAGCAGTTGCCGGCCGGCGCTGGTCAGCAGCATGCCGCTCGGGGCCCGCTCGAACAGCTTCAGATCGAGCCGCGATTCGAGCGCCTTGATCTGGCCGCTCAGGGCCGGCTGGCTGACGTGCAGGCGCTCGGCAGCGCGGGTCAGGTGCCCGAGTTCCGCCACTTCCGCGAATGCGCGCAGCTGGTAAAGCTCCATTGGACCTCCGCTTCCGCACCACCGTACCGTAGTTTTTGCAGTGCGGCAATCAGAAGCCTAGTGGATCGGCACGACGAATCCTAACCATTTGAAATTACGATTTTATTTCTCATTTCTTTGAGATAATAGTCGTATTGTGCATGGCAGCATTTCAGTTGCCCGAAAGGATCGAGGACCCCGCATGAACACTTGGATCCAGCGTCTTCCGTTTGCCGCGGCCCTGCTGCATCCGCGGGACGCCGCAAACGGCCTCATCCGCCGGATCGCCGCGTCGACGACCCCCGTGCGCCGGCCCCAGGCAGGCGTGACGGCCATCGCTGCACAACCTCAGCAACCCCAGCCCGGCCTCGAGGAAGCGCGTGGCGATGCGATGCGCCGCCTGTTTCCGAAGCTCTACAGCTGGTGCGCCAGTCGATGGGAATGGAGCATCGCAGTGGAAGCACACGCCTACCTCGCCGGTGCGACGAGCATCGAGGATCTCGAGCAGCGCATTCGCAACGTCGAGCGTCGTAGACAGTTCGGCGCCTGACCCGCGTCTGGCCATCGCGGCGCGCCCACGGCGCGTGGCGCGCGGTAGTCGTGGCCATTTCAGTATTCTTCGTCGGCATGGCCGCCTGTGCGGCGAACGGAGCCGATGGATGCGCATCCTGCTGGTCGAAGACGACCCGATGATCGGCGAGAGCGTGGTCAGCGGGCTCGCCGGTGAAGGGCACGCCGTCGACTGGGTGCGTGACGGCGCGTCCGCGGAGAGCGCCGTCGCGACCACGCCGTACTCGCTGGTGCTGCTCGATCTCGGACTGCCGAAGCGCGATGGCATCGACGTCCTCAAGGGGCTGCGCAAGCGCAAGCACGATCTGCCGGTGCTGGTGATGACCGCCCGCGACACGGTGCGGGACCGGGTCGCAGGACTCGATGCGGGCGCTGACGACTACCTGGTCAAGCCCTTCGACCTCGACGAGCTGTCGGCGCGCGTCCGCGCGCTGCTGCGGCGCGCCTCGGGGCGCGCGGAGCCTCTGATCGAGGCTGGTGCGCTCGTGTTGAACCCGGCGACTCATGAAGCGCACTGGCGCGGCGAAGCGCTCGAGCTGTCGGGAAGGGAATTCGCGCTGCTGGCGGCGCTTGCAGAGCGCCCCGGTGCGGTCGTGTCGCGCGCCCAGCTCGAGGAGAAGCTGTACGGCTGGAACGAATCGATCGGGAGCAATGCCGTCGAGGTCCACGTGCATCACTTGCGGCGCAAGCTCAGCGAAGACGCCATCCGCACCGTGCGCGGGCTCGGCTACCGGCTGGCAGGCGACGAGCCATGAACTCGATCCGCCGCCGCCTGCTTGCCGCACTGCTGGGAGCGCTGCTGCTCGCTGGCCTGGCGGGCGCGGTCGCCACCTTCCAGTCGGCGCGCGGCGAAGTGGACCGGCTGCTCGACGAGGAACTGCGGCAGGTCGCCTTGTCATTGCGCGACCATGCGCGGCTCGATCTCGCCCGGCTGGAGCAGACCAGCGGCGACCCCAACCTGCGCGTGCTCGTGCAAATCTGGGACCCGGCGTTCGAGCGACCGTACTCGTCCCGGATCGCCTCCGCAATGCCGCGCCAGAGCCAGGAAGGCTATTCGACGCTGGAGCACGAGGGGCGCTCCTGGCGCGTCTACACCACGCTGTCGGGCAAGCAGACCATCCAGGTCGGGCAGCCGACGCGGTTGCGCACGGAACGCGCCGCCGCCACGGCGGGCCGTTTGCTGTTCCCGGTGCTGCTGATCCTGCCGCTGCTTGGCCTGCTCGGATGGTGGATCGTCGGTCGCGGACTGGCACCCCTTGCGGCGCTCGCCGGCTCGCTCGCGGCGCGCGCGCCGGCGTCGCTCGAACCCGTGCCGATAGTGCAGGCGCCGGTCGAAGTGCAGCCCCTGGTCCAGGCGCTCAATACGCTGTTGTCCCGGCTCGGCGATGCCTTCGATACGCAGCGTCGACTCGCCGCCGATGCCGCGCACGAACTGCGCACGCCGCTCACCGCCCTGACATTGCAGATCCAGCTCGCGCGACGCGCTGGCTCGCCAGAAGAGAGGGAACTCGCGCTAGCACGCCTCGAACAGGGAGTGAAGCGGGCGACGCGCCTGGTACAGCAGCTGCTGACGATGGCGCGCCTCGATCCCGACGCCGCAGCGCAGCCGGCCGCCGCCATCGACCTGGCGGCCGTGGCGATGACGGTGGTCGAGGAAAAACAGCCGCTGGCCGCGAAGCAGAACATCGCGCTGAAGCTCACCGCGGAGCCCGCTAGGCTAACGGGCCAGGAGGAGGCGCTGCAGATCCTGGTGGCCAACCTTGTCGACAACGCCCTGCGCTACACGCCCGCCGGCGGCACCGTGCTGGTCAGCGTGACGCACAGCGGGGGCGGTGCGTGCCTCGAGGTCGCCGACACGGGGCCCGGGATTCCGGAGGAGGAACGCGAGCGTGTGTTCGACCGGTTCTACCGCGGAAGCGGCGCGCCGCCAGGCGGGAGCGGCCTGGGGCTCGCGATCGTTCGACAGGTGGCGACACTGCACGGCGCGACCATCACCCTGTCGGAGCGCCCGGGCGGCGGCTTGGTGGTGAGCGCTCGCTTTCCTCCGGGCGCCCGCCAGGCAGACGGCCCGGCTTAAGACCCGCTTAAGCTGGCTGCCGTAGCTTTCGTGCTGAGACTTGCCGGCCCCCCGGTTGCGTTCTCACTCACTCGATCCAAGCGCCGTCTCCGCGGCGCTTTTTTTTCGCTGGTCGCTGCGGTAGACGACTATTCGCCGGTCACCGGGTCGATGACCGACATGACTTGCGACACGCGGTTGGCGGGGAATCCGCCGCGCGAGGCGTGCTCGCGCACCGCCTCTTCGCTGGGTGCAACGTAAACGCAATAGATCTTGTCCCCCGTCACGAAGCTCTGGACCCACTGAATCTCGGGCCCCATCCCTCGCAGCACGCTGCACGACTTCCTCGAAATGGCGCGCAACGCGTCCGGCGCGAGGCTGCCGGCCCCCGGGATTTCCCGCTCGATCACATACTTTGGCATGTGCTGGTTACCTCCAAATTGACGCCGGACTCGGCTCCGGATTTCGCTCTGCGGCGCGCCTCTTGAAGCAAGCAGCGCCAGGGCGGTCGCGCAGCATACGGCGCTTCGCGTCACACGCAGGCAGAGCCCATGCTGCAAGAGCGGGCATGACCGATCTCGGGGACTCGGGCGATACCCTTGCTTCGATCCGCCCGACGTCGCGCCCGCTGTTCAGGATTTCGAGATCCGCAGGGCCTCGTCCGGCAGCGGTTCGAGCAGATCGAGCCCGGCGTCGTTCGCGTCCAGCCAGCGCTCGTGATCGCGCTCCGTGATCACCACCGGCATGCGGTCGTGCAGTGGTGCGATCAGATCATTGGCGCGCGTCGTGACGATCGTGAACGTCTCGATGCCGCGCTCGCTGGTCGGATCCTTCCACCATTCCCACAGTCCGGCGAGCGCGAACAGGGGCTCGTCGCGCATGCCGATGCGCCACTTGGTCTTGTGCCCCGGCTCCCCGCTCCATTCGAAGAACGCATTCACCGGAACGAGGCAGCGGCGCTTGCGGTAGGCCGCGCGGAAGGCCGGCATGCTGCCGATCGTCTCCGCGCGTGCGTTGATGCAACGGGAACCGAACTTCAGGTCGCGGGCCCACGACGGCACCAGGCCCCAGCGCAGCAACGCCACTTCGCGCTGCTCCGACCCGTGCGCGCGTCGCACGATCGGCGACAGGTTGGTGGGTCGCACGTCCGGGTTGGGTTCGAACTCCGGGACCACGGCAACCTTGAACCTGGCCTTGATGGCCGCCGGGCTGTCCGAAAGATCGTAGCGTCCGCACATGGCTTGTCGCCGGCCGGAGTCGTTCGGGTCCGCCCCTGCCCGTTACCGCACGCGCTCGAACACGAGGTTGGCCAGTGCGACGTCCTCAAGGCCGATCCCGACTGACTTGTAGACGATGATGTCGTGCGGGCGTCGCTCGAACGGCGTGCCCTTGACCAGCAGCTTGCCGAGTTCGGTGACGCGCGCCGGATCGACGGTGCCGGGCGCGGCGCGAACGAACTCGCCGGCCTCCGTCCGGGCAGCCGGCAACCACTCGACGACGATCAGGTCCGCCCGCGAAAGCAGCGTGTCGTCGAGTTCACGCGACGTCGGCTTGCTCGACCCGACGGCCGCGATGAACGCGCCGCGCTTCACGAGACCGCCGTCGAACAGCGGATCGACTGCGCGCGTCGCCGTGCAGATCACGTCACCCCCGCGCGCTGCCGTCCCGGCGTCGACCGCAACCGCCGGGACGCCGAACTCGGTTTGCACCCAGTTCGCGAACTCGGGCGCCGCTGCGCGCCCGGCGACCAGCACGCGCTCGAACGGATGCCCCAGCAGGAACGCCTCCGCATGTGCCCGCGCCTGCACCCCGCACCCGAAGATCGCCAGCGTCCGGGCGTCGCGCGCCGCGAGGCGCTGCATGGCCACGGCGCTGGCCGCGGCTGTGCGGTATTTCGTGATCTCGTTCGCCTCGATAGCCGCCAGCGCTTCCCCGGTCACCGACGAGAACAGCACGATGACGAAGTTGAACTGGCCGTTGACCGTGGCATAGACCTTGGCACCGACGACGCCCGCCGCCGGCAAGGCTGCGCCCATCGTCGCGATCGCGGTCGTCTGGTTGCCGTGTTCGGCCGCGGCGCGCACGCGGGGCGCGATGCTGCCGGCCCCGTTGCCGAACTGCTCGAAGGCTGCCGCCATCGCGACAACCGCGTCGCGCATCGTGATGACCTCGGCGACATCCGCGTCGCTGATCAGCCTCATCGCCGGTCCTTCACGCTGCCGCCGGGGCTGTCCGCCGCATGCGCCAGCCCTGCGCCAGCCAGACAAGCGCGGCGATCAGCAAGCCGGGAATGTAGAACCAATGCGCGTTGGGGCGATCGGTCGGCACCTTGACCCCGACGATCTCGAAGCCCTGCTCGATGCGAGCCTTGGACGCCGTGCTGCCGAAGCGCACGCCGACTACCTGGAGCTTGTCGCCCATTCCGCTGACGGTCATGCCGGCCTCGGCCAGGCGCTTGCGACCGGCCACGGCGGGATCCGGATCCTCGATCTGCCGGCCGAGGCGCACGGCCACTGTCTTGTTGCGCTCTTCTCCCTCGAGAGTGTGGCCCTCGATGATGAAGGCGAGCCGGTCGCCCTCGTCCATCTTGCCGGCGATCTCGAACAACTGGCCGGCCGGCGCGTCCGTGTACTCGGGCGCGAGCTGGTCGGCAAACCAGTCGGGGCGGAACAGGACGAACGTCGCCGCCAGCAGCAGGGCAACTTCCCACCAGCGGCATTTGATGCGGAACCAGCCCATCGTCACGGCGGCGAACAGCAGGGACGCCACCGTGGACGCGACCGCCACGATGGTCGCCTCGAACAAGCCCTTCACGTTGATCAGCAGCAGGGCCGGATTGAAGATCCAGATGAAGGGCAGCACTACGGTGCGTATCGCATAGACCGAACCCTGGATCCCGACCTTGATCGGATCCTCCTTCGCGATGGCGGCGCCGGCAAAGCTCGCGAGGCCGACCGGCGGCGTGATGTCGCCCATGATCCCGTAATAGAAGACGAACAGGTGGACAGCGATCAGCGGGATCACGAGGCCAGACTGCGCGCCAAGTTCGACGATGACGGGCGCGATCAGCGTGGCGACCAGGATGTAGTTCGCCGTGGTCGGAACCCCGAGGCCAAGCACCAGGCAGACGAAGGCTGTGAACAGCAGCATCACGAGGACATTGCCCTGCGACACGAACTCGACGAAGTCCGTCATCCGCAGGCCGAGGCCGGTCAGCGTGATCGCGCCGACGATGATGCCCGCGCACGCCGTCGCCACCGCGATTCCGATCATGTTGCGCGCGCCGTCGTTGCAGCCGGCCACCACGTCCTTCAGTCCCGCCACGGTTTCCTGCGCCACGTCCGGCCTGCGGCGGAACAGCGCGATCAGCGGGCGCTGCGTCGCCATCAAGATGATCTGGGTGGTCACGCCCCAGAACGCGGACAGGCCGGGCGACATCTCCTCGACCATCAGGCACCAGATCAGCACGCCGACCGGCAGCAGGAAGTGCAGGCCGGCCTTCACGGTCGGCCACGTCGGCGGCAGCACGGGGTTGTTGACGTCGATCTCGGTCGGCAGGTCGGGCTGCCTGGCGGCGACCCATACGCTGTAGATGTACAGCGCTGACAACAGCGCGGCGAGGACGTACGGCGCCGCCTCGCCGAACAGAGCCTGTGCGCCGATGGCCACGTAGTAGATCACTCCCATCGCCGCCGCGCTGCCGGTCAGCCCCAGGCCCCACGACTGCAACCGGTCCCGCATCGAGCGCTTGCGCTCGCGCGCCGTCGGCTCCAGGCCGAGCTTCAGGGCCTCGAGGTGCACGATGTAGAAGAGTGCGATGTAGCTGATGACGGCGGGAATGAAGGCGTGCTTGATGATGTCCGAGTACGGGATGCCGACATACTCGACCATCAGGAAGGCGGCCGCGCCCATCACCGGCGGCATGATCTGGCCGTTGACCGAGGACGAGGTTTCGATCGCCGCGGCCTTGACCCCGCCGTAGCCCGAGCGCTTCATCAGCGGGATCGTGAAGATGCCTCCCGACACGACATTGCTGACCGAGGAGCCGGAAATCAGGCCGTTCAGCGCCGATGACACGACGGCGACCTTGGCCGGGCCACCGCGCAGGTGACCGAGCAGCGCAAAGCTCACCTGCATCATGTAGTTCCCGCCGCCCGCGCGGTCGAGCAGGGTTCCGAACAGCACGAACACGAAGATGAAGCTGACGGACACGCCCAGCGCGATGCCGAACACGCCCTCGGTCACCATCCACATGTGCGACACCACGCGCGGAATCGACGCGCCCTTGTGCGCGATCACGTCCGGCAGGTGCGGGCCGGCCATGACGTAGGCCAGGAACAGCACCGCGAGGATCGCCATCGGCAGCCCGACCGCGCGCCGCGTCGCCTCGAGCAGCAACAGCAAGCCGAGGCCACCGACCATGACGTCGAGCTCGGTCGGGTTGCCGGGCCGCAGGGCCAGCTCGCGGTAGAAGACGATCAGGTAGAGCACCGTGGCCGTGGCGGCAAACGCGAGCACCCAGTCGAGAACGGGCACGCGGTCGCGCGGCGAGTTCCGGAACGCCGGAAACGCCAGGAACGCAAGGAACAATCCGAGCGCGAGGTGGATCGAGCGCGCTTCCGTGTCGTTGAACACGCCGAAACCCAGTGCGAACGGCACGGGCGAGGCGTACCAGAGCTGGAACGCCACCCATCCGAGACCGAGCGCCATCATCACGGCACCGATCCAGCCGGTGGCGGTGCGCCCACCGAGGTCGGTGTCCTTCGCCAGCTGGCTGACGTCCGTTTCGCCCAGTTCCAGCTCAGCCGTCGGTCCCAGTTCTTCTTCGGTCTTCTTGATGCTCACGAGCCCCTCCGGAAAACGAAACGGGCGGCCATCAAGGCCGCCCGTCGAACTTTAGCCTCGTTGCGAGCCGGTGGGTGAACCGCCTCGCGGGCCGTCCTACTTGATCCAGCCCTTCTCGCGGTAGTAGCGCGCGGCGCCGTCATGCAGCGGCGCCGAGAGGCCGTTCTTGATCATGTCTTCCGGCTTCAGGTGGGCAAGCGCCGGGTGCAGCTTCTTGAACTCGTCGAGGTTGTCGAAGACCGCCTTGGTCACCGCATAGATGACGTCGGCCGGCACCTTGGCCGAGCTGACCACCGTGGCCTGGACGCCGTACGTGGCCGTCGGCTGCGGGTTGTTCGGATACATGCCGCCCGGGATCGTCGCGGTGGCGTAGTACGGCTTGTCCTTGACCAGCTTGTCGACCGCAGGGCCGGTCAGCGGCACGAGCTTGGCGCCGCAGATCGTGGTCGGATCCTGGATGTTGGCGGACGGATGGCCGACCGCATAGAAGAACCCGTCGATCTTGCCATCGCACAGCGCGGGACCATGCTCATCGGGACGCAGCTCGGAGGCGAGGCCGAAGTCGCTCATCTTCCATCCCATCGCCGCCAGCAGTTCGTTCATCGACGCCAGCGTGCCCGAACCGGGATTGCCGACGTTGAATCGCTTGCCCTTGAAGTCCTCGAACTTGGTGATGTTGGACTCCTTGCGCGCCACGACGGTGAAGGGCTCCGGGTGCAGCGCGAAGACCGCGCGCAGGTCGCCCATCGCGCCGTCCTTCTGGAACTGCGCGAGGCCCTTGGTGGCGTTGTACTGCACGTCCGACTGCGCGACGCCGAATTCGATCTCGCCCGACTTCAGCAGGTTCACGTTGGCGACGGAGCCGCCCGTCGACTCGACCGAGCAGCGCAGGTTGTGCTTCGCGCGATCACGGTTCACCAGACGGCAGATCGCGCCGCCCGCCGGGTAATAGACGCCGGTCACGCCGCCGGTGCCGACGGTGATGAAACGCTGTTGCTGGGCGCTCGCTGCCTGCGGAAGCGCGGCCGTCGCCACGAATGCCGCGACAAGCGCGGTCGTGCACATCGATACACGGAACAACTTCATGACCCATCTCCTCTTCTTTTCGGAACGGCTGCTGGGAACCAAATACCTTACGCCCCGCGGGGATTGGGCGCAAGGCAGCTTGCCTTGGGGCTTACACCACTTGCTTCAGGGCCGATGCAACCGCGCCATCGACCGCCCGCACGAGCCGTTCGACCAGCACGTCCAGCTCGTCGTCCGTGATGATGAACGGCGGGGCGAGGAGGACGTGGTCGCCGCGCGCGCCGTCGATCGTGCCGCCCATCGGATAGGTCATCAGGCCGAGGTCCATCGCCGCCTTCTTGATGCGCGCGTGCAGCTTCAGCTTCGGGTCGAAGGGCGCCTTGATCGCGCGGTCGGCCACCAGTTCGATCGCCTGGAACAGCCCCCGGCCCCGCACGTCGCCGACGTGCGGGTTCTCGCGAAAGGCGGCGTCGAGCGCCTCGCGCAGGCGCCGGCCCTGGCGCGCGCAGCGTTCAACCAGGGCGTCCCGCGCCAGCACCTGCTGGACCGCCAGCGCGGCGGCGCAAGCGACCGGATGCCCGATGTACGTGTGGCCATGCTGGAAGAATCCGCTGCCCGCGCTGAGGGCGTCGATGATCAGCCGTCCGATCAGCACCGCGCCGACTGGCTGGTAACCGCCACCCAGGCCCTTGGCGATCGCCATCAGGTCCGGCGCAACTCCTTCCTGCTCGCACGCGTGCAATGTGCCGGTGCGCCCCATGCCGCACATCACCTCGTCGAGGATCAGCAGGATGCCGTGCCGGTCGCAGACTTCGCGAATGCGCCTGAAGTAGCCCCGCGGCGGGGTCAGCGCACCACTGGTGGCGCCGCCCACGGTTTCCGCGACGAACGCGATCACGTTACCGCCGCCGACCCGCTCGACGGTGTCCTCGAATTCCTGCGCCAGCCGCGCGCCGTACTGCTCGTCGGTCTCGCCATCGCGCCGATCACGGTACGCATACGTCGGCGCGACATGCTCGACGTCGATCAGCAGCGGCGCGAACTGGCGCCGGCGCCAAGCGTTGCCGCCGACGGCGAGCGCGCCGAGGGTATTGCCGTGGTAGCTGTTGCGTCGCGCGATGAAGCGCGCGCGCTGCGGCTCGCCCTTTTCGACGAAATACTGGCGCGCCAGCTTGAGCGCGGCCTCCACCGCCTCCGACCCTCCCGACACCAGGTACACATGCGACATGCCGGCAGGCGCGCCGGCGATCAGGGTGTCGGCGAGGCGCTCCGCCACTTCGGTCGAGAAGAAACTCGTGTGCGCGTAGGCAATCCGGTCGATCTGCGCATGCATCGCCGCGAGCACGTCGGGATGCGAGTGCCCGAGGCAGGACACGGCAGCCCCGCCGGATGCGTCGAGATACTTCCGCCCCTCGGCGTCCGTGATCCAGCATCCGGCGCCTGCCGCGGCGATCGGGTAGTTACCGCGCAGCTGGCGGTGCAGGAGATGGGAGTCGTTGTGCATGCAGGACCTCTTGCGCGTTCAACTGGAAGGGCGCCAACGGAATCGTAGGAGCGCGGTTGGCTGCGACGTCACACACCAGGCGCGCGCTGCCCGCCGCGAGGGTCCACCCGAGCGCGCCGTGCCCGACATTCAGATACAGATTGGCCAGCGGCGTACGCCCGATGATCGGTCGGCCGCTCGGCGTGGCAGGGCGCAGGCCGGCCCACGGCTGCAGGTCGCCGTCGATGACCGCATAGCCCAGCACCTCACGCGCCGCCTCGAGCAGCGCGCCGATGCGCCGGGGAGGGATCGAACGGTCGCCATTGCCGATCTCGACGAAGCCTGCCACGCGCACGCGGTCGCCCAGCGGCGCAAACACGATCCTGCGACGGATGTCCGTGATCGACGCGCGCGGCAGCGTGGCGCCTTTCTCGGGCCGCACGGTGATCGAGTACCCCTTCAGCGGAAGTATGGGCAGGCTGATCCCCGCTGTCCTGCCGAGTGCCGCGGCACCCTCCCCGGCCGCCAGCACGTAGGCATCCGCGCGCAGCGGCCCGGCCTCGGTGATCAGCGCCCGCACGCGCCCCTCGACGGCCTCGATCCGGCCCACGGTGCGGCCCAGATGGATCTCGGCGCCGCGCTGCGCGAGCAGCGCGGCGATCCGGTCACAGAACGCGCCGCAGTCGGCCGCCGCCTCGGAAGGCGTCCACACGCCCCCCGCGATCCCGCCGACGTAGCCGGCGATGGCCGGCTCGCGCTCGACGCACTGCGCCGCCGACAGCACCGCCTGGCCGCGCGTGCCGAGCGCCGCCTGGTAGGTCACCTGTGCGCGCGCCGCGTCGAGCGACTTCGCGTCCGGGTACACCACGAGCTTGCCGCCGCGCGTGAAGTTGCACTGGATCCGCTCGCCCTCGATCAGCGGCTCTACGAACTCACGCGAAAGCTCGGCCAGCTTGAGCAGCGCTTCCGTGGTGTCACGCGCCATCCGCGTGTTCGCATGCCGCAGGAACTGCCACGCCCAGCGCAACTGGGCGGCATCGGCGCGCGGGTGCACTTTCAGCGGCGCGTGGCGCGACAGCAGCAGGGCGGGCAGCCGCGACGGAATCGATCCGTCGGCCAGCGGCGCGACGAAGGCATAGGAGAGCTGCGCGCCGTTGCCACCGCTCGCGCCGAGACCCGGCGCCGGCTCGCGGTCGACGATGGAGACGCTGTGGCCTTCGCTCTGCAGGAAATACGCCGTGGTCAGTCCGACGACGCCAGCGCCAATGACGCAGATGTGCATCGGGCAAGTCTAGCCGCCCGCACCGTTTCGACCGACCCCCTACTTCGGTGGCATCGGCAACTGCACGAAGGGCGGGGGCGGCATCCGGTCCGGCGGCACAAAGGCGGGTGCCGGCTGTCCCAATGGCGTCAGCGAGCGCAGATAGCGGTAGATCGCCCGCAGGTCGTCGTCGTTGGTGTCGCGCAAGCTCCACCACGGCATCGGCGGACGGGACCGCATGTTGCGCGCCGCGTGCAGCCAGGCGTCTTCGGTCAGGTTGCTGAAGTAGATGCGAAGGTTGGTGGGGTAAGCCGTTCCCGCCGCGCTGCGCCAGCCGACGCGATTGCCCATCAGCCACTCGCGCTCCGGCACGTCCCCCTGCCGCTCGGCGTAGTTCGCCGTGTGGCAGTTGTTGCAATGGCCGATGAGAACGAGATAGCGACCACGCTCGATATCGACCGCCGGCTGGGCGCTCGCGGAGCAGGCGAGGCCCAGCAGGATGAAACCAGCGAGCGATCGAAACCTGCGCATGCGAACCCCTGAAGGACGGCGGAAGACGCAGTCTCCGCGCCATGGCCCGCCGCGGCAACAGGAAAGAAGAGCGCGCCAGCTGGCGCGCTCCTCAGCCGACGACGCCCGTCACCTGGTCGGCGCTACGCTCGACACGTCGCGATTGACCGTGCCGTCCGCGTTGCGTGAACGGTCCACCGTGGTCAGTCGGCCGTTCGGACCGATCGCGACGGCATCGACCAGTCCATCCGCACCGCGCGAGCGATCCACTGTCGTCACCCCGCCCTTCGGGCCAGTGATGCGGCTGTCGACCACGCCGTCCGGCCCGCGCGAGCGGTCCGCCGTGGTGACGCCGCCCTTCGGGCCGGTGCGCGTGACGTCGACGACGCCATCGGCCCCGCGCGAACGATCGACCGTCGTCACGCCGCCTTGCGGACCCGTGACCGTCCGGTCGATCAGGCCGTCGGCGCCGCGCGAGCGATCGACTACGGTGGTCTGTCCGTCGGGACCGGTCCGCGTTGAATCGACGACGCCGTCGGCGCCGCGGCTGCGGTCGACCGTCGTGACGCCACCCTTCGGCCCCTTGACCGCCTTGTCGGTCAGCCCGTCGGGACCGCGCGTGCGGTCCACCGTGGTGACGCCGCCCCTGGGTCCCGTGATGCGTGCGTCCGTGTTGCCCGCGCCGTCCCGGCTGCGATCGACCTGGGTCACGCCGCCGCGGCGTCCGGTGCGCACTTCGTCCACCGCGCCGTCTGTGCCGCGGCCACGCTGCACCGAGGACGTCCCCGCCTGCGCGTGCGCATGCGGGTGCGCGCCGGCCGGGCGGGCGTGCGCGTGATTCGCCGCCACGGCGAGGGTGCCGGCCACGGCCAGCACGATGAAGCGGAAGTCGATGGCCCCTGCAATCAGCTTCTTCATTTCGCGTCTCCAGTTCGATTGGTTCATCGGAAGGCGCTTCCCCGGGCGCCTCGTGCATGAACGGGAGCCTGCCGGCACTTGCCGACCGGCGTCTCTTTCCGAACTGCGAGGAGTGTTGCGAGATGTAAGAAGCGGCCGTCGGTCGGCCTACTTCCGGACGAGCGGCCGGAAGAAGGTCGCCATCGATACCAGCGAAAGCAGCGTGAACCAGATCAGCGACCAGCCGGCGATGCTGATGCCGAACAGCTTCCATCCCGCGTCGGCGCAGTCGCCGCTGCCCTTGAATACGCGCGGCAGCACCTGCGTCAGCGGGAAGTTCTCCAGCATCACTTCCAGGCCCGGTCCGCAGGACAGGCTCTCGGGATTCAGCTGCAGCCACACGTGCCAGCCGGCGATTCCGGCGCCCGTGAGCGCGGCGAGCAGCATGAGAACCGCGACGCCTCGCGCCCATACGCGCGGCGCGCTCGCCGCCGCGAGCAGCCCGAAGACGCCGACGAACAGGTACGCCACGCGCTGGAAGATGCACAGCGGGCAGGGGGTGAGCCCGACCACGTGCTGCAGCATCAGGCCGACGCCGATCAGTCCGAAGGCGACCAGGCCGACCACGAAGTACGCGCCGCGGGCGCTGCGCCAGAGGATGCTGGGGTCGAGTGGTTTCACGGCGCGGATGCTACCGGTTTACCGAGCCCGGCGCCCAGCCTCGCCTGCCGCGTCTTCACGAGCATGTAGATGGCCGGGATCACGACCAGCGTCAGCACCGTGGACGAAATCATGCCGCCGACCATCGGGGCGGCGATCCGGCGCATCACCTCGCTGCCGGTCCCGGTTCCCCACATGATCGGCAGCAGGCCGGCGATGATCGCCACCACCGTCATCATCTTCGGTCTCACGCGCTCCACCGCGCCCTCGATCATCGCGTCGTAGTGATCCTGCAGGGTCAGCGACTCGCCGCGCGCCGCGCGCTCCGCCCGGATCTTCTCGAGCGCGCCGTCGAGGTAGATCAGCATCACTACGCCCGTCTCCGCCGCCACGCCGGCCAGCGCGATGAATCCGACGGCGACCGCCACGCTCAAGTTGTAGTCGAGCAGCCACAGCAGCCAGACCCCGCCGACGAGCGCGAACGGCAC
>Ga0316195_10000435_pt1 | contig 16536 bp, 12 predicted proteins | sample Phised1_MG_FD_204937 | JGI IMG/M metagenome (GOLD analysis project Ga0316195, IMG submission 204937) | Coastal sediment microbial communities from Maine, United States - Phippsburg sediment 1 | ecosystem: Environmental > Aquatic > Marine > Coastal > Sediment | place: USA: Maine | collected...
TAGCTCCGCACCGAGAAACGAGCCTGCTGGTATTGCCTGTCGGACCTTTTCGACTAACGGACTGTAACCGAACCGCTCATAGAGCTCCGGTATCTGCGCAACCGTGGCGTTGGAAATCCGCCAGATGCGATTATTGTTTGCTCCCGGAATTCGCTGCAGGTACAGAGTCATCGTACCGCGCGGTGTTGCGATCTCGCCGAGTTCATCCCGATAGCTTGGCAGGTCGTCGTCAGCGAGCCCCTCCGGATCGTTGCTCAGTGAGTCGAAATCGACTCGCAACTTGCGGGCAACAACGATGTACAGCCGCTCTGCCAGTCGAGTGCCGTCGTAGTCAGTCAACTCATCGGGCAGGTAGCGGAGATCCAGGTAAGTCGATGCCAGCTCGTAGTCACCCAGTTCCGCTGCCCGCATAAACCCCTGTACTGTGGCGAGCGGGGTGCGCTGGTCGAACCGGACATGGTCCTGCTGTTCGGTCTCGACCGGGTTAGCGACATCATCAAGCTGCGCTAAAGCGGCACAGGGTGTCCCAAGGGACGCCAGAAGCAACAGAAGTGCACGGCAAAAATGCTGGACTTTCATCGATAGTCGCTCGCGATTCGTCGGTCTGGGTTGCCGGGTCTCGTCGCTTACTTGACCATGTAATCTTTGGCTTCGAGACAAACGCTGAATGCTTTCTTGAAATTATCCAGCTGCTGCGCCGTCGCCTGCTCGCGCTGTTCGCTCTGCGCCGTCGCTTGTTGTTGCGCCTGCGCGTTCGCCTGTGCGCCTATGCGCCGACCGCGAATCGCACCCGCAGCAGCGCCCCAGGCGGCGCCTCCACCTGCATCGTCGTTGGCGATTTCGCCAATCAGGGCACCCGCTGCGGCTCCGCGAACTGCGCCGCGCGCGCCGGATCCCTGGCCGGTCTGCTTGGCGGCCTGTTGCTCGGCCTGCGCCTGCTGCTGATTAACCGCCTGCTGATCGGCCAGCTTGAACGGATCCGAACCGGTGTTGCCGACGGCCCATTCATAGCATTCCGCCTCGTCCTTGGACTGTTGTGCGGAATCCTGACCTTCCTTGGGGAACACGTAGACTTGCATCGTCGAGGCAAGCGTTTGATTTTGCGCCTGGGCACCGAGAGAGAAAGTCAGCATCGCTGACAGAATGGCCAGGGTAAATTTTCGATTTATCATTTTCACTCCAGATCCAAATCGTCGAGAATTAGCGTTCGTAGTTGACCGCCCGGATCACTTAACCAGTTCGAAGTCGCCAGGCATCCAGCTCTTGTCGAAAAATGGCTGCAGCGGTCCGTACAGTCTCAGCAGTACGTTATAACTCTTGTCAGGCATGGTTTGTACCCAGTTACCTTCTCTTCCTGCCGGTGGTGTGGGAGCAAACCAGACCGTATAGGAGCCGTCGGCGTTAGCCTGTATTTCTTTACTGTTGCTGTCCACCCCGCCGGCTTTCTGATCAGTTTCCAGAACGGAGCGCGTCTGGTTGTCGTATACCACGAATGACCAGAAGTCTTTTGCCGGAACCGGGCCGGGCAGCGTGACCGTGTAGGTTTTGCCACCGTCGAGGTAGCGGCCTTGTGAATCGTGCGCACCAATCTCGTAGGCAGATCCAGTCCCGACTTTGGCCCGGGCCATGGCTGGTGTAATGCCGGTCGCGTAATAGTGGAACACAATGCGGTCGTCGAGTACCCGTTCGCCGTTGTTCATGAACTCGGAGCTGCCGCCGGTAAACGGTGAGTACCACTGGCGCTCGCCGGGATAGAAATACAGGCGTTCCTCACGCGGGCGGAAGGTCAACGACCGAGCTGTCGCATTACCGATAGCCACACCTTGCTCAAGAATTTTCTGCATGCGCGCGTCGGGCTCGAAAGGCCGTCCCTTCTTAATGCCGATCGATGCGAACAGTCCCACTATCTCCGGATCAAAGGCGTCGGCCGGTTCGTACTGCACCACGGCGTTCAATTCATCGTAGTAGGTAACGTCATTAGCATGAATCGTATTGATTTTCGCACCGGTAGCGAAAACAACCTTACCTTGGGGCGGATTGTCGATTTGCGACAGCGGATAGACACGGAACTGGGTGCGAAGGGGCTTGGTGGCAGCTTCAACGCCGGCTTCCCCAATGATGGCACGCAGGAACATCCAGTTGCGGTAGGTGGGCGTCTTCACGACGCGGTAACCGTCGGGCAGTGCACCCTCATAGTCCGGACCGACGAAGACGTATCTGCCACCCTTACCCTGGTTCGGGCCAGTCGCTCCCAGGTCAGTGACATGGCGGAAGAAGGCATCGTCAACCGCGCCGACCAGCGCCCCGGGCGGTACTTCGACGATAGCCGGTTCGTCTTTGACATTAATTTCGGCAAAAGCATAGGGCGTCGAAGTATTGAACGTAAGTGCGAGCGTGCGGGCGTCACCAAAGTTTTCCCAGAGGACCAGTTCGCCTGGTTTGGCACCAGCCTGTTTCATGCCTTCGAGCATGGCGTAAATGGAGGTAGCTGGCATGCCGGTCAGGAACGCTTCGGCGGCGCGCGACGTATCCAGAAAATCAATCGTCTTCTGCACGGTTTCGTCGCTGGGCATGCCATCAAAAAACTCCAGCGTGCCGAGCAGCTCCGTCTCCACGGTGTTAGGGGTGAGCAGGGACAGTGGAACGTCCGCCTTGTATTTAGGCTCTGCAGCGCAAGCTGAACCGAAGATTCCGCACAATGCCGCGGTCGCGACCAGCAGCGTGGGCGCATGGCGTTTGATAGTAGTCACTAGTATTATTCCTTCTGGGTGCCCGACCGGATCGGGTAGCGCTCGGTCATGAGCGCGGAGCGGGTCGGCGTACATTGATTCTGGACGTTAAAGTTGGTGAGCCGCACTCCCGCCGCAAGCGCCTCGATGCGAGGCGAAGGAAGTGTGCTTCCCTGCAGAGCGATGTCACCCCATCCCCAGTTATCGACGAGCATGTAGACGATGTTGGGTTTATCCGCGGCGCGGGCAATGTTGCATGCCAGTCCCGGCATACCAATGCATGCGGCGTCAAAAATGGTTCTCTGGATGTTCAAGTCTATTCGGAGTCTCAGTTAGTTGATTCACTACCGGTGTCCGCCGTCTTGCGACGGCGGACACGGGTAGGTTTATTTATTTCACCAGCTCGAAATCACCCGGCTTCCAGGTCTTGTCGAACCAGGCCTGATCCGGGCCATAAAGTCGGAACAGCGAGTTCCAGCCCTTGCCCGGAACGGTCTGCACCCAGTTGGCTTCGTGACCATTTGGTGCAGTCGGGCCGAACCAGACATCCACCGAGGAGTCAGGGTTGATGACCACGCCTTTTTTCAGGCTGCTGATACTCGGGAACTGCTGATCGGTCTGCAGCATCGAGCGGGTCTGGTTGTCATACGCCACAAAGGACCAGAAGTTCATCGCCGGGATGTTCGGCGGCAGATGGATCTTGTAGGTCTTGCTGCCATCCAGCGGCCTGCCTTCGGAATCAGTGGTCGCCGCGGCGTATTGCGAACCGACGCCAACCATCTTCATAGCCATCGCGGGCGTAATACCGGTGGCGTAGTAGTGGAACAGGACGCGCCCGTCCAGGTTGCGAACGCCGGGCTGCATCAGGAACTCGTAGCTGCCGCCGGGGAAACTGGTGAACCAGCGGCGGTCCGGATAGTAATAGACGCCATCAATCCGGGGGCGGAACGTCAGGGCGCGCGCTGTTGCATTACCCACTGCCACCGCATCGGTGAGGATCTTCTTCATCCGGGCGTCCGGAGCGAATTCCTTGCCCTTCTCGATGCCGATCGCGGCCAGCAAGCCCAGCGTTTCCGGATCCGACGCCTCGTTCGGTTCGGACTGCACGATCGCGTTCACCTCTTCAAAGAAGTGAAAGTCGTTGGCGTGAATCGTGTTGAATTCCTTGCCTGAGACATTGATGAACTTGACCGGCGGCGGGTTGCCCGCATCGGAGAGGGAATACGCCTTGTAGAACTTCCTGGTGTTTTCGAGGGACGTTTTCGTGCTGCCGTTGTCCAGGAAGCCACGATAGAACATCAGGTTGCCGTAGGTCTTCGTGCGCAGCACTACGTAGCCTTCCGGCACCACGCCGTCATATCCGGGAGGCAGCAGCAGATACTTGCCGCCCTTGCCCTTGTCCGGACCCGCATTGCCGAAGTCGCCCACATACTTGAACCAGTGGTCATCGATGATGCCTAGGACGTTCGGCGGTGTTTCGATCACTAGCGGACCGTCGCTCACATCGAGCCACGCCATGTGGTAGATGCTCTCGGTATTGGGGGTCAGGAACAGCGACTTCGAGTCCATCAGGTTTTCCATGATAAGCAGGGTCTGGTTGTTCACCGCGCCCTGGCTGGCCCAACCTGTGCGGATCGCTTCAGCTGAGGCACCCGGCACCGCATTGAGAAAGGCGTCCACCCCGCGCATGAAGTCGAGGTTGTCGAAGACCTTCTGCGTGGTGGCGTCGTCCGGAAAGCCGTCGAAGAATGAGAGCGTGCCCAGACGCGTCTCAACGTTGTCCGGCGTGGTGATGGCTTCTGGAATGTCCGTCGTCATCTTCATCTTCGGCGCGTCTGCCGCAAATGCGCAACCCGTCGTGACCGCGGCTGCGATCATGGTTGCAAGCATCGACATTGTCTTGGTAATCATTGCACCTTCTCCAATAAATACTTCATTTACGCGGTCAGCCTACTTCCAGGCATTCAACCGATAAAACAGGGAACTGGGTGTCATAAAGCGTATTCAGCACGCCGGACAGCGCTGCCTGGTCCGGCAGTCGGCCTACCAGCGTTGACTGGTTTTCATCAGCATCATCCGACGTCGTGATATTCATGCCCATGAGGCGCGCCGACCAGTCGAGAGGAATCGAGCCCTGAACGCGCACCCGGTAGACGGCCGGGCAATTCATTGTGGCTTTACAGCCTATTGCTAAAGTCATGAAACACTGCTCCCGATGAGGCGCACAGTGTCGATCTTCTGGGCGCGGGGTGCATGCCCCCGAAAGATGTATTCGAGGATGCAATTGGGCTGATCTGAAGCAATTCCGTCAGGCGGTCTGGTTGAAAAACTTGGTGCATAGGTCTTTGCAGCAGCCTGGCGACGACCGACCACGCCAGGCTTCTGACAGATGTTCGGCGATATGCCGTTTGAACATGCACGCCGTTTCCGAACCAGGGTCGCGCCAATGGCTCGACCGGTCCGGAATGGAGCAGGCGAAGGGAATCGAACCCTCGTCATCTGGTTGGGAACCAGAAGCTCTACCATTGAGCTACGCCTGCATTATGTGGCTAGCCGTGGCGCGGCTGGCTGTAAGCCTTTGCTTTCCTGTCTGTTGTCCTCGACTCAAAACCTCAGGCCGGGTATTGGGAAGCTGATGTTCTACCATTGAACTACACCCGCAAATCAGGGAGTTACGTCTCACCTGGGCTTGGCTGAGCATGCAACTGAGAGCACTGCGATTCTAAGCGATTTTGAGGCCTGGAGAGAAGATATTGGCGATTCGAATGTTGTGAGGGCAAGGAAGCCTTGGCTCACATTCATTACGCGCTTGCCAAGGGACTACCCGGTGTAACGGACATCGCCTCATGTAGAGGCGTGCCGGCTAGCGGCGCGGGATCCTGTACGTGTTATTACTTACGGCGAGCAAGAAACCGCGGCGAGCAAAAACGGTCGAATGCTCGTACCTTCTGCCAAGGGATCCTGCCATGTCCATCCTCAGCACTGGACCATCCTCGCGCCATGCCCTGATAATACTGTCATTGTCGGCCATGGCTCTGTCGGCTTGCGGCGGGGGCGGCAACGGCGATCAATCGACAGGCCCTAACGCAGCCCCTCCCGTCAGCAGTGTCAGTATCCCGGTGCAGACCGATGATGGCTGGGTACCTGCTTCGCTGGCGGAGGCCGGCCTTGCTGAGCAACCACTCGTCGACGCATTGAACGGGATCCGGCGCGGCAACTTCAATGAAATTCACGGCTTCGTGATTGTCAAGAATGGCAAAATTGTGCTCGAGGAGTACGGACGCGGCCGCATGTATGATGGTAGTCCGGATGATGGCTTCACACCGACCATATCTTTCGGTCGTGATAACTTGCACATACTGCACTCCGTGTCGAAGAGCTTCATGTCCACTCTCGCCGGAATCGCAATTAGGGATGGATACATCTCCAGTGCTGACGCAAGCGTTTTGTCTTACTTTCCCGAACACGCCGGCGCATTTGGCCAGGAAAAGAACGGCATTCTCCTGAAGCACCTCATGACGATGTCGTCGGGACTGCAGTGGAACGAGTGGGACACCGCCACCACGGACTTCGAGAACAACGACGCGATTCGTTATCAACGGGCTGCAGATCCCAGTGCGTATTTCTTCGGCAAGGAGTTGCTGCACACGCCAGGCAGTACGTTTTATTACAATACAGCTGGATTCCAGATGATGGGAGAGGTAATCCGACGGGCTACAGGCATGGACCTCACCGACTATGCAAACCAGCAGCTCTTCCAGCCACTCGGAATCGATCGCTTCGAATGGCCGCAATACGCGCACAACTCTATGTACATTGTGGGTGACATTCTGCTACGACCACGTGACATGGCAAAGTTCGGACAAATGATGATCCTGCAAGGCGGTTCCTGGTTCGGGCAACAAGTAGTTCCCGATGCCTGGATCCAGAATGCGACTGCTGAACACATTTCCGTTGCACACACGGGTTACAAGGGATTCCAGGGTTATGGGTTCTTTTGGTGGAGAAAGAACTTTCAGATCGGGTCCACGACCGTACCGGCCATTTGTGCGGACGGGTTCGCCGGTCAAGCGATCATGGTCTTCCCTACCCTGGACATGGTCGTCGTCGTAACTGGCGGAAACTATGACACCCTCGAGAGGGAACATGACCTCATCGTGAACCACGTGTTGCGATCTGCCATCGGCTGACAGGCGAAAAGACGCCGAGTAGTTACACGATACCGTTCACAGGAAACCACCCGCGCGACGGTCAAAAAGGGTGGCTAAATCTGAGCATACTCAGAAAGCCCACAGGACTCAGTTGGTTACTTTCAGGTGATCTAACTCGTTGAAATCGGTGGTCACAAGACCACGGAAATCAAGCGGTTAGGGATACGGCTAACTCAGCGACTCAGCTTGGGAAGCTGATGTTCTACCGTTGAACTACACCCGCATATCAGGGAGTTACGTCTCACTCAGGTCTGGCTGAGCACAAAAGTGAGAGTACGGGGATTCTAATCGATTCTGAGGTGCGGAGAGAAGAGGTAGGAGATTTGCCGTATCTGGTCTTGGAGGCAGTTTTGACCACTCTCGACGCGCCGCCTATTGCTCGACCTGCGAATATCAAGGTATCGCAAACGACTTGCCCGAGCTTCAGAACAATCACGGCCGCAGGAAATAAGAAAACTTGATCACGAATTGCTCGCTATCTCTCATTAGATCATCACTTCGTCTCAGCACGTTTGTACCAGCAATATTGTTGAATTCCAGATTCTCAAGATTCTGGTTATAGCCCGCATAGACAGCGGTCCATGCATTGACTCGATATGTAAACAACAGATCGAAGTTCCAGTTCCTGCGAGTCTCCAGGACGGTTTGCTGCGGATTGGTGTCCGTATCTTCGTGTTGAATGATGGCCCGCACTGACATTCGCGGTGTAAGTTGCCAGTTGACGCGCAATCGGCCAATCAAGTCATCCAGTACCGATTCGCCGGTCTCACGATCGTCGAAGTCCGAATAGATCAGATCCAAGTTGATTGTGACCTGATCGACTGGCCGATAGCTGGTGCTGAGGACGGATTGGAGCCAGTCCGTCGAGTGAGGAGCCCGGCCTTCGATCGGCGCGAAATTTACCCGATGTCCGATACTCGTGATTCCGCCAATCGCGAATCGTCGCCACCGGCTGGTACTGTACTCAACGACCACTGAGCTGTAGTCGAAACTGGTTGCCACGCCAAGTGTCGGAAAGTCTTCCGGCTTCAATTTGACGGTGCTGTCAATGACATTAACTTCGAATACCGTCTGCCCCAGGAACTCCCATTCAAGGCTTGCCTCTACTTTTCGATCCAGCAGCGCTCCGTCTTCGCTCCAAACCTGCTCAATTTCGAATTCAGGTCCCCAGCGGACAAGCCAACCGGTATCTTCCGGCCAATCGTAAAGGCTCACGTAATTGACCATTTCTGTAACACCCGTTCTCGGGATGAAACCTGTTTGTACGTCGAAGTCTTCAGAGTAGTGCTTAATCCGCCCCAGGTAGTTCAGGTTTCGGCCCGTACGGTCAACGATCAGGTAAGCACCGCGGCCATCCTTTTCCGACCCGTCAAGCTGCCGGGTCTCTGACCCCGCAAGCTGCCAACGGCTCGTCCATCGATCATTCCAACGGTTGCGTCCGTCTATACCAACGACTGTGTTGTGCGACTCGTCGAATTTGCGATGGGTCATGATCGTGCCGACACTCGATTGTTCCCCGATATCGCGATTGATCCTCGCGGACAGGAATGTTGCATCTTCATCTCCCAATCCGTCTTCCCGAAAACGACCGGCAGCCTCGTCGTTGGCTACAAGGCTTGCGAGGGACCAATCTCCAAGCTTGGCAGTAACACGTGCCCCGTAACCCGGATCGACAATTCGCCGTGTAAATAACAGATTTATGGGCGTCTTGAACAAGTCCGCGTTTTCGAGAAAGAAAGGCCGACGCTCGGGAAAGAAGACCTCGAAACGCTCGTTGACTGTGACTTGGGGCTCATCGGACTCAATCTGGCTGAAGTCCGGGTTGACAGTCAGGTCGGTCACCACTCTGTCGTTCCAGACGTGCTTGATGTCGATACCTGCTTCGGTTTCGAAGGACTCATTGACAAAGTGCGGCTCGCCGTCCGTCGTCAACGCGTCGAAGCTTCTGGTTGAGACGTAAGGGATCAGTTGAAGATTCCGACCAGGCTCGACCCCTCCTATCGGGTCCACTGCTTGTGCCTGATTCAGACGACCCTCTATGGAATTCGACAGGTGCGGCCAGTTGCTTACCTCGAAGTTGTTAGCCTGCATGATTCGCTCGAATATGATGCGCCACTCGCGAGGGCTCTCGGGGTCGAAACGCAGGCTCTTGAAGGGCACCTCGATCAACACTGCATACCCCCAGTCCGTCAACTGTCCGTCTGATTGCCACACGGTGTCGAAATTGGGGTCGAATCCCTGCCCTTCTACGTACGTCAGATCGCGTTGCACACCGAAGGGGTTGACCTCGAACATGTATGCGCGACGCTGATCACCGAACGTGTCAATCGTGAAGTTCACTCGATCATCGACCATGATGGCCTCGCGCGGGGCCAAAGTTGCTCTTATGGCGCCTGGTTCGTCCAACGCCTGAAACGCAACGAACAATGACTGTCCGTTATGGGCCAGAAACACGATGGTGTCTTTTGTTGCCGGTTCGCCGTCGTAGGGCATGTTCTGTACGAATCCCTCAATACGAGTCATGTCGCGCGCGACGGAATCGAGTTTCAGGAATTCATCGAGCTCGGGCGTTCGATCAATCGACTGGATTTGCAGACTGTTGGCGAATGCGAGCTCGCCGAACAGTAAAAAAAGATAAATGCTAATTTTTTCGCATTTCGGTGCAAAACTTCGTTTCGATTTCATAATGTCCCAATTGGCTATTGTGTGGTCAGACGGATTACGTCCGTTTTCGAGATCTTCGAGTCTCGTGCTGGCGCGGGAAGAGAAGCGCTCGGAGAGTCTGCTTCTGCAACCGACCCTCTTGCATCCGCGTTGGGGCCCTCAGCCGGCAACGAGTAACAGATCTGCGAGAACGCGACCGGCAGCGAAGACAACAGAATCAGCGCGTATACTTGGCGATTTCTCTTCGACGAGCCTCTCAGCGTATTGCCGCGAAGCAACGCTTCGATGCGCTGGCGGAAACAGTTTGCCGTTGCCATCGTTGGGGAAACCGATAGGAACTCACTGGAGTGCCGGCCAATCCCTATTTCGCGCGCTACCTCCAGCAGGTCATCGGCGTAACGATACCGGTCGATCCCCGTCGACAAGACCATTTGATCGCAGGCCTCTTCACGAGCAACTTGGGCCCTCGCGGCGCTCCACCAGGCAAACGGAATCACCCAGTACAGCGCACAGACAACCGTTGACAGAAGCGATGACTGCACGTCGCGACGACGCACGTGTGACAGCTCATGCAGCAGGACAGATTCAAGTCGCGACTCAGACATGCTCACGACGCTTGCTGGCATCAGCACGTTCATGCCTCGCAATCCAAGGAAGACCAGCGGGACCCGTACCTCGCTGCTTTCAATAATGTCGGGCAGCGTCTTGAGGCCGAGCTTCTGTCCGCACCGAGATGCAACGGATTGAATTTTGTCACTGCATCGCGTCGCACGGCGTCGTTTTTGTTCGAGCCGGACAAACTGAATAGCGAGCCATGACAGAAATACGGCGACACCAATGCGCCAGATCCATATTGCGATTGTCATGGGCGGTATCGATTGCGCCCCAATGATTCCGGCAGTTTGAAATTCGCGTGCTTGCCCGGCTGGCACGGTCCAGATCGGGAGAGAGACGTCGGGCAGCAGGAACGGCGCGGCGGCGACAATGAGCAGCCCGGCGAACGTGACCGTCCAGATATGGGACCTGAGATCTGCCGACCGTCCATGGAGGTATCGGGCGGAGAGTATGGCAAGCCCGAAAATGACAAGACCTTTCGACAACATGAGAAACAGCGTCACGACCCTTCTCCGTCTCGCCTTCGCGCTTTGTCTAGCGCCGCTCTTAGCTCGCGGTATTCAGAATCCGATAGGTACGCGGATTCATCCAAAAGTGCCGCGACTGCCTTTGGTGCTGAGCCACCGAAAAACGTCCGGACCAGGTTCTTGAGCACGCCGGGACCAGTTCGCGCGGCTGATTCCCGAGTCCGATATATGAAACGCGCACCCTCCTTGTGATGTGTCACCAGCCCCTTTTTTTCGAGAATGCCCAGCGTGGTCCGGATCGAGTTGTACGCAGGTGGATCGTCCAACGCAGAGAGCACGTCGGCGACGCTCGCGGTCCCGAGCCTGAACAAAGCATCCATGATTTGCGACTCACGGCGACTCAACTCGAGGTGCGAATTTTTTAGCATTTGCAGAGAATAGTCTGGACCGAGTTCGCTGTCAAACACGGGCGCTACCGCTAACCCACTTATCGGTCACAGTGCATGTCGGCGACTCCTCAACCTGGACTCCCGAATGGCTTCTCTTTTGAGAGCAAGACTGAGAGCAATAAGAAACCTTATTGGGATCTATTGGTTACTTTCGGATGACGTAAGTCCCTGAAGGCAGTGGTCACAGGACCACGGGAATCAAGCAGTTAGTGGTGTGCCCAACTCAGCGACTCCGATTGGGAAGCTGATGTTCTACCGTTGAACTACACCCGCTAGATGCTAGTCACCAGCCTCGGTGCCTAACTAAAAAGAACATTTGACCTCATATCAAGAAGGTCTCAGATTTAACGTCCGGGGGTGCTCCGATGTTTGTACGGTTACGTTTGCACCATATTTCAGGCGTGCGAAGCACGGCACGGCACCCTCGCTGCGCCTACGATCACCAGTTGCCGCTCAGGTAAACATAAGTCCCTTCAAAGTCGAGGACCACCCGGCCGCTTGCGGTGCTTTTTTTGACATCGGCGTCAAGTTCGAAGTCCTGGTATTTCACGCCTATGCCCAGCTGGCGCGCAATCTGGTAATTGGCGCCGACAGCAAAGTTCAGGATCCGGCCCGAATAGTCGCCGACCGATGCCGAGAACCAGTCCAATCGACCACCGATAAACCAGCGCTCATTGGGTGAATAGTAGTACCAGGTACCAATATTCGGCAAAGGCCCCTTCGCGCTCAATTGTGACGACGCAGTGTTCGCCACGATCAAGTCACCGCGAATGAACGCGCGAGTCTCGATCCTGTGAAGGCCAAAGCCAAACCCATAATTGTGTTGTGGCTCCGAATTGAACTCCCTCGCCAAGAACACGCGAGCCAATTCGAAATCTGTTCCGGCTGACACGCCTGAGCCCGCGCCAATCGTGATGTCTCCCCAGGCAATGTCTTCGGACAGCGTCCTGGCGCCCCTGTTGGATGCATCGAAATACTGCCCTCGCAGCGACCAGTTCTTCCCGTAGCGCCAGGTGAACTCGAGGGCCAACAAATCCCGCTCTCCGCGCAGCTGCAGATCGCGCTCGAAGTCGATGTCCAGCCCAGGCACGAGCGCCGAGCGATCGTAACGAAACATTAACGACTTGTTGGGTCTGAAAAGACCCAGCTGAATGCCGAATTCATCGGAGAGATACGGGTGGATCTCACGAGCTGTTGTTTCATCAGCGGAGGCCGCCCCGGCAATCAGGAAAATCAATGCCGCAAAAAGTAATGGCCGAAGTCCTTTGGGTGCGCACAGCGATCTTGCCGGCCTCACTCGTACGGCATGCGTGTTGACGGTGTTCAAAAATATCCTCTCCAAACGGAACAAATGCGAGCTGACCGCCCGCGCCGCTGCCGGGGCTGGAGGACGAACCGCCCCTTGACCGGGCTATGCGTTTGCACAAACCCTTGTTATTGTACCGCCCCAAAGTAAGCTCTGACCACCATGGACGACGTTTTGTCGCATTCAAATAGCCTCAGGAAGCCGCGTTTCCCCAACTTTTTGTCGGGCGAATCCCCTGCCCAAACAGCTTTGGCCCTGATCCTCCTGGCAGCAACAGCCCCTGCCGGTGCGATTGAGGGCGAGCCCGAGTTTGGCGGCTTACCCGTCGACGACCTGACTTCTTCCGTGGAAGACACCACGGACACCGAGTTCACGGGCAACATGATGCAACGGCTCGCGAAGAACTGGCCGCCGGACCTTGTCGTCGCCCCGATCCCCGGCCGCTCACCACAACTCGGCTGGAAACTGGCGCTGGCAGGCGGCTATTTCCTCGAAACCAACAAAGAAGAAACGGCTCGGGACGTCCCGCCGTCGATTGTCGGTGGCTACGCGATGGCCGCGGAGAACGGCAGCTATGTTTTTGGAGGCGGTGCCAAGTTCAATCTGCTGGACGATAAGCTGCGTGTCACCACCGGCTTGGGTTACGCAGATATTCGCTATCGCTTTTACGGCATTGGCAATAACGCCGAGGCCAGTGGCCTTGACCTCGACATCTTGCAGGACGGGCATATGTTCTTCGCCGAAGGCAGCTGGCGCTTGTGGCGCAGCCTGTTCGTCGGCGTAGGTTATACGAGCGGGCAATTGGACACTCGCGCACGACTGGGCGACCAAATTCTGCCCGGGCAATTCAATCCCACACTGTCGCTCGATATCGGCGCCTTCACCATTCCGATAAAAGTCGATTCCCGGGATGACGAACAGTTTCCGCGCGAAGGTTGGCTTGTTTCGGGTCGCGGGGTCTTCTATCGCGAGTCGGTTGGTTCAGATTTCGAGACTGAAACCTTCAAACTCGCGGTCAATCATTACATGCCTGTTCGCGAGACGGATGTGCTGGCCTCGCGTTTCGTGATCCGCACAACCAGCGATAATGCACCGTTCTTCATTCTCAGCACCTTCGGCGGCGCCAAGGACCTGCGCGGCTACCCGTCGGGCCGTTATCGCGACCGCATGATGTATGCGATGCAGACGGAATACCGGTGGCATGTTACTGATCGATGGGTCCTGACCGGCTTCGCCGGTGTTGGCGAGGTGGCCGAGCGCTTTAGCGACTTCGGCGAAAATTTCCTGCCGGCCGCGGGGGTCGGTGCCCGGTTCGTGCTGTCGCAGAAGCACCATGTTTCATTGTCTGCCGACATCGCCGTAGGCAATGACGGGACCGAGTTCTACTTTGGTGTCGGCGAAGCTTTCTGAGAAACGACCGCGTACGGGAGAATAACGCCACCGCGACGGTCGAAGAACCATCCGAATTCAAAAAGGAATCAAAGTATATGTTCAGGAAAATCTTGATCGCTGCTGTCGCAATCTGTATTGCGGTTCCCGCAGCCGCCCAGAAGCCGGATTGAAAACTGACGCCCTACCTGTGGGCTTCCGGACTCGACGGCTCCTACACCCTATGGTTCGGGCCCAGCTCTCCGGAAGGGCGTGAAGAGAACTGGGTACAGACCATGCCAAACAAGAGTTACTTCGTTTTCATGCGCCTCTATGGCCCACTGGAACCCTGGTTCGACAAGACGTGGAAGCCGGGCGACTTCGAGTTGGCGCAGTAAGTGGCGTGACAAAGAGCAAGTCCAATCTTAGGAAGTGAGGCTAAAACTGAGCATACTCGGAAAGCCCACAGGACTCAGTTGGTTACTTCCCGATAATCTAACTCGCTGAAACCGGTGGTCACAGGACCACGGAAATCAAGCGGTTATTGATGTGCCCAACTCAGCGACGCCGATTGGGAAGCTGATGTTCTACCATTGAACTACACCCGCTTTTCAGGGAGTTACGTCTCACTCAGGTCTGGCTGAGCGTAAAAGTGAGAGTACTCGGATTCTAGGCTATTTAGGGGCGATTGGAGAAAGTTTTCTGCGTGCCCGACCATGTGGCGATTTATTCTCCATCGCACGTAACAGCCACAATCCGGTGGCCACCCTACCGCAACGCCGTAGAGCAACCCTACGGGAAGAATGCAACAGTTCGCTCAACAACCCAGAACATCGCAACACCACCTATCAAGTACGCAGAGAGCACCGCCGCTCCTTGCACCTGCGGCAGTCGCATGTGGCGCCCAACCCGATGGAACATCCAGACGGCGGCGAAAACGGCCGCGATAAAAAGCAGCTGACCGACTTCCACCCCGATATTGAAAAACAGCAGCGCCAGCGGAATCTCGACCTGCGGCAAACCAACCTGCGTCAAGGCGCCCGCGAAGCCGAAGCCATGCAACAGTCCGAAGGTAAATGCAACGACCCAGGGGTACCTTTCCGTCAGGCCCGGCTTACCCCGGCGACCGTGAATGATTTCGGCGGCCACGAATGCAATGCTCAGTGCGATCGCCGCCTCGAGCGGCGGGCCCGGCATATACACCCAGCCCAGCGTCGCGCCGGCCAGCGTCATGCTATGTGCCAGCGTGAATGCGGTAACGGTAGCAATGAGTCGTCGCTTCCCCTTTACCAGTATCAGCAGCGCGAGAACGAACAACAGGTGATCAATGCCGAGCAGGATATGTTCTACGCCAAAACCGAAATAGGTGCTGGCGATTTCCATGCTTCCTGGTTGCGCGGCGATAATGAAGGACGTAGAGGTCGGTGTCAGTCGCTGCGTACGCGTCGTGCCGTCGGCAAACTGGATACGTACCAGCACGTCGGTCGACGTTTGGCCGAGGCCAGCGATGGTGACTTCTCCGCCAGTGATGCCATCGGTGCAGGTCGCCGTCCACCGGGAATAGTAGGCCGTGCCATCCCAGCTCAGTTCCCCCGCGGCACGCGGGTCGCAGGAATCAGGTAGCCTTGCGGCGATCGGCATCGGTGCTCCCGCGACAGCCGGTTTCTTCCAGACTACGGCATAGAGTGCCCGATCAATCTCGCGAATCTCGAGATAGCCGGGCTCCAGTGCATGACCGTAAGCGACCGAACCAAGAAGGCCTATGCCGATCTGCAGCACCACCAGCAGCACCACCCTGTGCGACATTCGAATCACTGCTCACCCGGCACAGCGTTGCCAGGAAAAACGATTTCGTAGCGCTCGCGAAACCTGGCATAGACTATTTCTCGCAATTCGCTTGCCTTTGCCGCCCGCCATTCGAGAAGAACCTCGTCCCGCAGGTCGTTAAGCGGCGGCATGCTGGCCGGCAGAGCGTCTATGACGCGCACCACATGCACCCCAAAGCCTGACCCAACCGGACCCGACCACTCTCCTCGGGGCAGCCTCTCCAGCGCCGCGAAGAATCCCGCGCCAAAGTTTCGGTTAATGACCTCCGGATCGGACAGTGTCATTTGCGCTGGCAAAAAGGTGCGTTCGCCCAGTTCAAATTGATCGACTTCGGGATCGGCCAGCAACGCAGCAAGTGTCGCGGAAACGCGTTCCGGCGCCGGCGACTGGCCCAGGTAAACCTGTTCGAATGCAATGCTCGGCGGGACCTGGTAGGTCCGAGCGTTGGCTTCGTAATAGGTCTCGAGCTCCCCAGCTGCCGGCTCGATCAGATCGGCCCCACTGTCTGTCAGGAATTCCAACTTCTGCTGCAGTCTTCGGCGAATAATGGTGTCATCGCTGTCGAGGCCCAGCGCCAGTGCTTCGCGATAGTAAACCTCCTCGCGAATAAACCCTTCGACCAACGCCGCCAATTCGTCGTCGGTCGGTAGCCGTCGCCTGACGGCTTCAAAGCCACCGGCAAGCTGCTTGATGCGCTCGGGTTCGATGACGATCGTGTTTCGCGGCACCGGGGCCGGACCCGACACGGCGGTGTATAGCGAGAACAGCAGGCCGCCGATGATCAGGAAATGAACAAGCGGCTCCCGCAGGAGCCGCATTACGGAATTCATATAAGCTTTCTATTCAGGTCAGGGCGTGTACCAGATCGGAGACGTGTACGCTCGTTCCTGAAGCGTCAAC
>Ga0316195_10000436_pt1 | contig 16525 bp, 12 predicted proteins | sample Phised1_MG_FD_204937 | JGI IMG/M metagenome (GOLD analysis project Ga0316195, IMG submission 204937) | Coastal sediment microbial communities from Maine, United States - Phippsburg sediment 1 | ecosystem: Environmental > Aquatic > Marine > Coastal > Sediment | place: USA: Maine | collected...
GTTTTTTATTGCGTGGGGGTTCAGGGCATCGACTGCGAAGCGTTCGATTCCATTGGACAGGGAGGTCCTGGTGCCGCGGAGGGCAGGACGCCCGGGAGCGGCCCGCCGCCTCCACCAATACAAAAGGTCGCCCTTGGGCGGCCTTTTTTATTGGTCGACCTGGTGTGGATGAGAGCCGTGTCAGGGCTGAATAGCCAACCGGTAGCCGACACCCTGCACGGTGACGATAAAGCGCGGGTGGGTCGGGTCATCCCGCAGTTTCTGCCGCAGTTGCCCCATCAGCACCCGCAGGTAATGGGTTTCGTTCTGCTGCGCAGGCCCCCATACCTCCCGCAGGATTTGCTGGTGAGTCAGCACCTGAGCGGGGTGGGAAATCAACAGCCGCAGGAGTTCATATTCTTTCTTCGACAGGTGGACCGCTGCTCCGTCAACCTTAACCTCCCGCTGCAACAGGTCGACCTGCAGCCCGTCTGATTCGAACAGCGGTTGGGCCGCGTGCGTAGCCTGGCTGCCGCGCAACACCGAGCGGATTCGAGCCATCAGTTCATTGATTCCGAATGGCTTCGTGACATAGTCGTTGGCACCGGCATCCAACGCCCGGACTTTTTCTGATTCCGAGGCGCGCACCGACAGCACGATAACGGGTACCTCTGACCATTCGCGGAGACGTGCGATAAAATCCTGCCCGTCCAGATCCGGCAGGCCCAGGTCCAGGATCACGAGTTCCGGCTGGTGACTGGCGCACAGCGCCAGCCCATCTTCACCGAGGCGAGCCTCGAGTACTGTATAACCATGCGCCTGCAGGCTGATGCGCAGGAACTTGCGGATTTGCGCTTCATCCTCGACGATCAGGATTTTGGCCTCAGCCGCATTGTCCGATCCGGCGTCCATGATCTCCGTGCTCATTCCTTGTCGTAAATGGGCAGGGTGATACGCATGCAGGTGCCCCGCCCATTGGGTCCCTCCAGGGCAACGACTTCGCCATGGTGCGCCCCGACCATGCCGCGGCATATGGTCAAACCCAGGCCGGTTCCCTGGTGTTTGCCGCGGTCCCCGTGCTGCGCCGAGTAGAACATGTCGAAAATCAATTCCCTCTCGCTTTCCGGTATTCCGGGCCCTTCGTCACACACGTCGATCTCCACGACGGCGCCCTGGGCCCGCGCCGACACCGTGATACGCCCATTGTCGGGAGAATAGCGAATTGCGTTATCCAGCAAGTTGACCAGCGCCTGCTCGATCAGGACTCCGTGAATCCATAACAGGGGCACGGCCGGCGCGACATCGATTTCGACCTCCAGTCCCCGGAAGTCGCTACGCAGTCTGTTCAGGGCACTGGAAACGGTGTCATGGAGGTCGACCCAGTCGCGCCTGAGTTTCAGCCCGCCCTGTCCGATCCGCGTCATGTCCAGCAGGTTCTGGATGTGCCGGTCGAGCCGTTGCGATTCTTCTACCACGGTCTCGAGTAACTCCCTGCGATCATCGGGGCTGATCGAATCGCCATACTCGAGCAGGCTCGTGGTCGAACCGATAATCGAGGCCAGCGGCGTGCGCAAGTCGTGTGACACCGATGACAGCAGTGCGGAACGCAGCTGTTCCGTCTCGTAGACGACGCGGGTTTCCTCGAGGTCCTCGACCAGCCGGGTCCGCTCGAGGGCGACCCCTGCCTGTTCACACAGGCTTTGCACGGAATCCATCTGTTCCGAATCCAATTCGCCCTGAATGGCAATCAGGCCCATTTGTTCCCGGCTGGTCGCCAACAGGAAAAAGGTCCATGGTACGATACTGAATGGTTGCGTGGCTTTGCTCAACCATGCTGTTTCAATCTCGTCAGGCGCCAAATCCGAAGGCTGGCCCGCCTCAAATTTCACAGTGGGCGTCTTTCCGGCATCCGATAGCAGGACCCACACCGCCCGTCCCAGGGACTTGTTGAGATGTTGCGCCAGGGCCTCCGGAACCGCTGCTGTCCCAGCCGCTGAAGACATCTGTCGACTGAAGTCATAGAGCTCTGACATTCGCTGCAGTGAGTGCTGCCGCATACTGACTTCCCGGTACATGCGGGCAGCAAGGTTGCCGGTAATCGCGGCGATCACCAGGAAAAACGCCAATGTGGCGACATCGCCGTCGTCAGCAACCTGCAGCGTGAAGTACGGCTTGGTAAAGAAATAGTTGAACGCCAGAAAGCTGAGCACGCTGGCCAGCAGCGAAGGTCCCAGGCCGCTGCGGGCCGCCACCATCAGCACGCCCGTCAGAAACAGCAGCGACAGATTTGCATGCGGCATCAGGCGGTGCAGCAGGAAAGCCAGCCCCACGGTAACCAGCACCGCGGCCGCGGCGCCAGCGTAGGCAGCGACTCTCTTAGCGGATCTGCTCATTCGAAATGCCGCTACCCCAGGTGATGCCGCCCTCGGACCTGCCGAAAGCGATGAAGAAACCATAACCGGGCCTCGTGCGTGCGCCGGGCCGTCAGAGAATATCAAACTCCTGTAAGAATCTTACGACTTCTTTACGTGACCGGAAAACTCCAGGAAAAGATAATTTGCGTATCCGGAATCCAATAGAAGAATACTACCGTCCCTGAAACTGGCGTTCGGTGCCCGCTATGTACGACACGATGGCATGCCCCGCCGGGTGTGCTCCAACCACCCCATTCGTCATGCCGATGAATCCCCGGTTCGGACAGTCTTGCCGTGCCGAGGGCCTCCAGACGCGCCGGCGAAGCGGTTTCTGACATGCACTGGCCCGCAATCATCCGGCTTTGCGGCATCCTGGTGATGCTCTACAGCCTGAGCTTTATTCCAAGCGCGATGGTGTCCCTTTACTACAGCGATGGCGAGTGGATTGTATTTGGCTGGTCTTTCGTCATCGCGGTACTTTCGGGACTCGCACTCTGGCTGCCCACAGCCAGGAAGCACGATGACCTGTCGGTCAGGGACGGATTCCTGGTCGTCACGCTGCTGTGGACCATCCTGGGCGTCGTGGGCGCGTTGCCCTTCACCCTTGGACTCCACCTGAACATAACGGACGCGGTGTTCGAATCCGTTTCGGGCTTCACGACCACCGGCGCTACGGTGATCCTCGGCCTGGACCGCCTGCCCCCCTCGATCCTCTATCATCGGCAGCAACTCCAATGGCTGGGGGGAATGGGTATCATCGTTCTGGCCATCGCCATCCTGCCCTGGCTGGGTGTCGGTGGCATGCAGTTATACCGTGCGGAAGCATCCTGGGTTGTAAAACACGACAAATTGACGCCCCGCATTGCGGAAACAGGCCGCGCGCTCTGGTCTATTTACGTCGCGCTCACGCTTGTCTGCGCGGCGGCCTTCTGGCTGGCCGGCATGAGCCTGTTCGATGCCATTGGTCATGCCTTCTCCACCATCTCCACCGGGGGCTTCTCAACCCACGACGAGAGCATGGCCTATTTCAACAGCCCCCTGATCGAGACCATCGCAATCGTGTTCATGCTGGCTGGCGGTATCAACTTCGCTATCCACTTCACCGCTTACAAACGCCTGACCGTGGCGGCCTATGTCGGCGACAGTGAAACCCGCGCTTACGGCCGGATATTTTTATATTCGAGCCTGTTCGTCGCCGCCAGCCTTTTCCTGGCGAATGCCTACTCGGGGGCCTGGGAGTCCGTGCGTTATGCGACCTTCCAGGTTGCGTCGATCCTGACCAGTACCGGCTTTACTACGGCAACTTTCTCGGAGTGGCCCCTGCATGTGCCGCTCCTCCTGATCATCCTTTCGTTTACCGGCAGCTGCGCCAGTTCAACCGCAGGCGGCATCAAGGTCATCCGCATCATGCTGCTGGCCAAGCTGGGCGTCCGGCAGTTGTTCCAACTCGCTTACCCGCAATCGGTGTCCATGATCAAGCTGGGCGAGCGGCCGGTTGCGGAGGACGTGCTGCTGTCGGTACTCGGCTTCTACGTTCTTTACGTGGTTACGTCATTGCTGCTGACAGTAGCCATGATGGCGGCCGGGCTCGACCTGGAGTCGGCCTTCGGCGCCGTTTTCTCCACCATCAATCTGCTCGGCCCGGGTATGGGCGAAGTCGCCAACAACTTCTCCACGGTTGGGCCGGCGGTCAAATGGCTGGGTGTCTTCGGAATGCTGGTCGGCCGACTGGAGGTGTTCACCCTCCTGATCCTGTTTCTCCCTTCCTTCTGGCGGTATTGAGCCATGGATCACATGAACGCGGAGCCATCGTGAAGATCATCATCCTGGGCGCGGGTCAGGTGGGCAAGACCGTGGCTGAAGTCATGGCGAATGAGGACAACGACATCACGGTCGTCGACCGGCAACCCGACTTGCTGAAGGAACTGCAGAGCAAGCTGGACATCCGGACGGTCGCCGGCCACGCGTCGCATCCGCGTGTCCTTGACCGGGCCGGCATCGAGGATGCCGATTTGATATTCGCCGTCACCAATGATGACGAGACCAACATGATCGCCTGTCAGGTGGCCTACTCTCTGTACCAGACTCCGACGCGACTGGCGCGCGTGCGCGCATTCGAATACTCCAATCACCCGACGCTGTTCAGGCCCACGGCGATGCCGGTGGATTACCTGATCAACCCGGAACAGCTGGTGACTCGCAGCATGCTGCGGCTGATCGAGCGGCCCGGGGCTTTCGAAGTGCTCGATTTCGCCGATGGCCGGGCCCAGCTGGTGGGCGTCAAGGCGCAGCCGGGCGCTCCGCTGACCGGTGAGCGATTGTGCCAGTTCCCAGCCCGGATCAAGCGGGCGAGTTGCCGGTTCGTGGCGCTCTACCGGGACGGTCAGCCCATCACACCTGACGAACACCTCCGGGTCGAGAGTGGCGACGAGGTGTACTTCGCTGCCGCGACGCGGGACGCACAGACAGTGCTTTCGGCGCTGAGTCCGACCGATCACCCGGTGCGCCGGATCATCATCGCCGGCGGCGGCAATCTCGGCCTGCACCTGGCGGAACTCGTGGAGGATCGCTACTACGTCAGGCTGATCGAACGCGACGCGGAACGCTGCAGACACCTGGCCGGAACCCTGCGTCGTACCATCGTTCTCAATGGTGACGTCACCGATTCAGAACTTTTGAAAGCGGAAGGTATCGGGGAGACCGATGTTTTCTGCTCCGCGACCCACAAGGACAAGACCAACATCGTTTCGTCCATACTGGCCAGGCAGCTGGGGGCGCGAACGACACTCTCGATCGTCAACCATGCCGGATTCGGCCCCGTTTCCGAAACATCTCCGAACGACATCATCATTTCCCCGGCGCAAGCCACCATCGGCGCCCTCCTGACCCACATTCGGCGCGGCGATGTTACGACGGTATATTCGCTGAGGCGAGGCACGGCAGAGGCCATGGAGCTCGTCGTTCACGGTGACCGCACCACCTCCAGCGCAGTGGGCCGCAAGATCGGGGACCTGCCCCTGGACGAAGGGGTGGCGGTCTGCGTCATTCTGCGGCAGAACCAATTATTGTTTCCGGACCCCGACACCGTCATTGAATCGCTGGACCGGGTCGTGCTTTTCCTCCCCGACAAGCAGTTCATCGCCAATGTCGAGCTGTTGTTCCAGGTAGCCATTACTTTCGTCTGAGCCGTCCTTGGCACGGCGCCGCCCAGATGCCCGCCCGTAGTGACCAGGATCACGGCAACTCAGGGAATTCGGGGGGAAAATAATGATGGATAAAACAATCCGCAAATCAGCAGCGTTTCGGCCCGGACGATCGTCACCGCCCACGCTGAAACGCAGGAAGGATACCCGCCATGTTACAGAAAATCGAATTCAGCCTGCCCAGCTCGCTCGACCCCTTGCGGGTCAAGAGTCGCGGCCTGGCCCTGCTCAACGATCCCTGGCTGAACAAAGGCACCTCGTTTACCGCGGAGGAGCGCATCGCGCTGGGCCTCAGCGGCCTCTTGCCGCCGCACAGCGCCGACATCGAGGAGCAGGTGATGCGGATCATGGAGAACTACGCTCACCTGTCCGACCCGCTCGACAAGTACACGTTTCTCATCAGCCTGGCCGACCGCAATGTGACGCTGTTCTATCGCGTGCTGATGGAAAACCTGCTGGAAATGACGCCCATCATGTACACGCCGACCGTTGGATACGCCTGTCAGAAATTCGGCCATATCTACCGCAAGAATCGAGGCATGTACATCAGCCTGCGGCACAAGGGCCGTATCGCCCAGGTATTGAACAACTGGCCCAACAAGGACGTCGACATCATCGTAATCTCGGACGGCAGCCGCATCCTGGGCCTCGGCGATCTCGGCGCCAACGGCATGGGCATCCCGATCGGCAAGCTGGTGTTGTACGTGGTCGGCGCCGGCCTGCATCCCAACCGCACACTGCCGATCCTGCTGGACGTCGGCACCGACAACGATGAGCTGCTCAATGACCCGCTGTACCTGGGTTGTACGCACCGGCGCGTGCACGGTGACGAATTCTATGAAATCGTGGACGAGTTCGTTCAGGCGGCCACCGAGCGCTGGCCCAATGTGCTGATCCAATGGGAAGATTTCACCAATGACAAGGCCTTTCCGTTGCTCAACCGCTACCGCGACGAGGTGCTTTGCTTCAACGACGACATACAGGGAACCGGCGCGGTCGCCCTGGCGGGCCTCTTTGCGGCCATGCGCATCCGCAAGGAACACCTGTCCGACCAACGCATCGTTTTCTGCGGCGCGGGCTCGGCCGCCGTCGGCATCGCCGACATGATCTGCGCCGGCATTGCCGAGGAGCACAGCCTGAGCACCGAGGACGCACGCAAACTGGTCTGGATGACCGATTCGAAAGGGCTGGTCACGACGACCCGCGACGGCAGTCTGGAGAAACACAAGCTGGCTTATGCCCGTGACGAGGAACCCGCCGCAACCCTGCTCGAAATTGTCAAGCGCGTGAAACCCACCATTTTGATCGGCGCCAGCGGCCATGCCCATACCTTCAGCGAGGACGTGATCAAAACCATGCAGGCGGATTGCGAGCGACCGGTCATCTTCGCCCTGTCCAACCCCACGTCAAAGGCCGAATGCACTGCCAGGGAAGCCTACGAGTGGACCTCCGGCGCAGCGATCTTTGCCAGCGGCAGCCCCTTTCCGCCGGTTCGTATCGAGGGGCGGATTTTCGTGCCCGGCCAAGGCAACAACATGTTCATTTTCCCGGGAATCGGGCTAGGCGCCGTGGCCTGCGGCGCGAAAAAAGTCACTGACGAGATGTTTTTCACCGCGGCCAAGACCCTGGCTCACATCGTGACCGAGGACGAGCTGGCGGCAGGTACCATTTACCCCGATTTGGGAAAAATCAGGCAGATTTCGCTGGCCATCGCCTCGGCGGTGTGCATGCTGGCCTGGGAACAGGACCTGGCCCGCTTCGTGGAACCGGACGATATCCGTGAATATGTGCGCGCCTGCATGTATCACCCGGATTATCGTCCATACACGGCGGTCTGATGCCGCAATCGCATCGGCGCATAATGGGGCAGTTTCACCCTGTCGTGCGTACAAAAATTTGCTATATTCGGTTTTTCTAACTTAGAACGAAGCGAGACGCTGAGGAAGTTACACTATGGCCATTGCACGTACCCTTATTACCTATCTCGATGAACGCGGCATTCGCTACGATCTGGTCGAACACAAGCATACAGCGACCGCTCTGGAAACCGCCCACGAGGCCAATGTACCCGTGCACCAGATGGCCAAGGCCGTCGTGCTGTGTGACGACGCGGGTTATGTCGTCAGCGTGCTGCCTGCCAACCACTCGCTCGAAATCGACTGGGTCAACCAGGAGCTCGGCCGCAGACTCGAAATGGCGTGTGAAGAGGAATTCAGCAAACTGTTCGCGGACTGTGAGCCCGGCGCCGTGCCCGCACTGGGCGAGGCCTATGGCATACAGGTCATCTGGGACGATGAGCTGGCCTATACTTCGGACATCTACATCGAAGCCGGCGATCACGAGCACCTGATTTGGCTCGACCGTCGCGACTTCAAGAAACTGATGTCGTCACTGCCGCACAGCATCATCAGCAAGGATACTGAGGTCGGCTGCTGGAAGTACTGATCTGAAAACAGACCTGATTGCGAGACAGGTTTGACCTTGCAGCGACCTGCAGCGCTCGCGCAGGGGATCTCTCAGAGCCCGGGAGATCCCGTCAGTTAGCCTCGAGGAAACCGCAGGGACAGACCTCGATGCACTTGCCGCACTCCTTGCAGGCATCGAGGTTGAGGCTGAAATACATACCAGGACGCGGTTCCTCCAGGCGCGTGAAACAGCCCGAAGTACAGTACATAAAACACTGTTCACAGCCATAACAGGAACCGCAGGAAAAGCAACGCTGCACTTCCGCCAGGAACTGGGCTTCGTCGACGGTGCCGGCTACCTCTGTCATGCCGAGTCGCACGCGCTCCTCCGGCGGCAACATGGGCGAATGGACCGCGCCGCTGCCGTCCTTGCTCGCGAACCGCACGTGGTCTGCATGGATTTCCATCCGCTCGGGCTCTGCCATTGAGTCTTCGGGCTCACCCCGCAAGCGGGCGTGCAGAGCCTCAGCCGCACGTCTTCCCTGCACGATGGCGTTCCCCGCGATGCCGAGACCGAGCGCATCGCCACCGGCCAGAATGTCATCACCCACGGCGCCTTTAGCATCCGCTACCAGCCAGTTGCCCTTGTGGTCCAGTGCTTCGAGCCCCTGTAGCACGGGAACTTGCGAGACGGCCATGATCACGGAATCGGCCCGCAACTCGAACTCTGAACCATCGATAGGGACAGGAGATCGCCGCCCCGACGCGTCAGCTTTGCCGAGTCGCATGCGCTGAACCCGGACCGACTGCAGTTTGCCGTCGTCCCCGCGACCAACGGCCACCGGTGCCGCCAACAGAACGAGTTCAATATCCTCGTCCAGCGCATCGTCGATCTCGTGTGCGATGGCGGGCATTTCTTCGCGTGATCTGCGGTACAAAATAGTCACTTCGGCGCCGCCGCGCCGTGCACAGCGGGCGGCGTCGATGGCGGTGTTTCCGCCGCCGATCACGATGACGTGCCTGCCTGTATCCACGTCCGCGCCGCAATTGATGCGCGCGAGATAATCTGTTCCGGTCCAGACGCCCGGGCCTTCCCCGCCAGGGATGCGCAAAGCCTGGCCGTGTTGCGCACCGATGCCCAGGTAGAGTGAACGGTGGAGTGCGCGCAGCTCCTCCAGGCCGATATCCTTGCCGACTTCTACACCGAGCCGGAGCTCGACGCCCAGGTCGAGAATTTTCCGGATCTCCGCGTCCAGCACTTCCTGAGGCAGGCGGTAATCCGGCACGCCGTAACGCAGCATGCCACCCGCCTTTTCGCGCGCATCGTAGACGGTCACGCGGTAGCCGCGCCTTGCCATCTGGTAAGCGAACGAGAGTCCCGACGGCCCGGCGCCGATGACCCCGATCCACTCGCCGTCCGAAGCGTCACCATTGCGGGCCAGGGGCAAACCCGCCCGGATGGCAAAATCGCCCAGGAAGCGCTCCATCGCATTGATCGCCAGCGGTTCGTCCAGTTCGGCGCGGTTACAGTGATCCTCGCAGGGATGCGGGCAGATGCGCCCGAGCGTGGCCGGGAAGGGATTGACGTCGGTAATAATACGCCAGGCTTGCGCGTAGGCTTCCTCGGCGCTCAGCCCGTTCTTTTCGCGTTGTGCCACGGTGCCGATCCAGCCGCGGATGTCGCCGCAGTTGGCGCAGCCGCCCTGGCACGGGGCCGCCTTTTCCACCTGCTTCGGTCGATAGGAAGGAGTGATGCGCTCCTGGCCCGCTATCGGCGCCGGCTTATCCAGCTTGCCACTCACTACTGTGCGCCCCGGTGTTGCGCCAACTCACTGTTTAGCACCCGTATGCGATGTGACATGGTCTTCAGCAGGTTGACAGCCAACAGCGGGTCTTCCCTGATGCGTCGCAATAAGGTCTTCTTGTCGATTTTCAACACTCGGGCTTCCCCGGCCGCGCGCACAGTAGCAGATCGCACTTCTTTTTCGAACACCGACATTTCGCCGAAAAAATTACCGGCCTCGAGAAAGGCCAAATGACGCTCGCCGCCGTTCTCTGATTGCAGAACCACCTCAACCCTCCCGGACTGGACAACGTACATACTCTCCCCGGCATTACCCTGGTGGATGATCACTTCGCCGTCGCGATAAATTTTACCCAGTGCACCGCTGACCACTGTCACACCTCACTGTTCTTTACATTAGCATTTTTTTGTCGGGGTACAAGCGCCGACCCCAAGCTGAGTATCAGGTTGCCGATGAATCCCGGGTGAAAGGTGCCGCGGAACATCTCCGTGTAAGGTGCGCTGCCGGTGAACATATTCCATAGCAGAGAACTCATGTGCGGTCGGGCGTCGGCCCTGGCCTGCTCTTTCTGCGCCATCGTCAACATTGCGCGGCGCGTGATGCGGCTGTTCTTCATGATGGCGTTGGTGGCGAACATGATGCGTCCAACGGCGTTGTCGTTTGCGATGCTCTTGCAGGCGGGCCAGAAATGCTGCTCGAAGTCTTCGCCCGACACGCCATGGAATACCGCGGCAGTAGCCGCGGCCTTGCCGGTGCGGAAGGCAGCCCCGATACCGTCCTTGTAGAGCCGGGTCACCCCGCTGTCGCCGACCAGCACGATGCGGTCGCCGTAGGGTCGTTTGCGCGCCCCCAGGTTGATCAACGGTTTGCAGCTGCAGACACACGGCACGGTGTTGGTCGGAAAGGTCCGCCGCACGACAGGATCGTTCAGAAAAGCGTGCACCAACTCTTCATCGAGGTCATCGCCGACCATCACCACTGTAGCGAAAGGTCCCTTGGGAATAATGGCGGCAAATTCGAACCGCGGTATGTCCAGCAGAAAGACGTGCACGGAGCTGCCGAGGATATTCAGAATTTCTTCCTCAGTAGAACGGAATTCACAGATGTAGCCACGGGTCGTCTTGGGTGGCTCGAAACCCGCGGGATGGTCATCCAGCAACTTGATGAAATTGCTGTTGACGCCGGCCGCCACGGCAACCAGGTCATAGGATCGCGCGGAGTGGCTCGCAAACTGCAATTGTGGCAGGCCTTCCTGCCAATCCACGCCGGTGATGAGCTGGCGGACGACTCGGGCGCCGCGTTTGGTCGCCATGCCCTGCAGGAAGTCGTCGAAACTTTCCAGCGGCGTGTCGCCGCCCTCGCGAGGCCCGTTGCCTCGGTACAGCGCCGCGATGCGCTGCTCGTGCACCGGGCTCTCAATGGCAACATCGCCCACGTCCATATGCACAACGTAGGATTCCACGCCACGCTGTACTACCGTGTCAGGCAGTACGATACCCTCGGCGGACAGGATCTGCACCAGCGACTCTGAAACGATGCCACCGCAGTGATTGCAGCCGGCAGGACCGCAGTACTTGAAGGAACGGGGTTCGTAAATGTCAACCTCGATTTCGAGATCGATCGCGTCCGCCATTTTGAGCAGGAAGTAGGAAAAGAAGGAACCGGCCGGGCCACCGCCCACCACGGCAATGCGTGAGCCGTCCCGCAGTTCGAATTCCGACGCATCCCCGGTTCCCAGGCCGGCAAATGCATCGGCTACAGAAGTCTCGGATGACAACCCCATCCACTCTCCCTTCTACTGGACCCATTGATCTGATAGTCTACGGCCGGTGTCGGCAAGGGGAACGCGACATGGATCAATTCATTCACGAATTCTGAGATTATGCGCTTACTTGAAGAACGGGTGGAGATCAGGGCGCCAGCCCGCCTGGTTTGGGAGGTACTCGCCGACTTCGGCGGCGTCGACGCTTGGGCACCCTACATGCGCAAGTCGCAGCTGATCGGTGAGCAGACATCCGGTATCGGCATGCGACGCGGCATGCGCCACGCCTGGGGTTTCCGCTTCGAGGAAGCGGTTACGCAGTGGCACGATCAGAAGGGGTTTGCGTTCGACGTCCTGCAAGCGCCGTTTCCCATGAAAGACGTCAAGGAAGTGTGGGTCCTCGGTTCCGAAAACGGCTACACCGTCGTCGAAACCCAGGTTCGCTACGGCGCGCATCTCGGCCCGCTCGGGTCATTGGCGGATTGGCTGCTGGTGCGCTTTGTCGTGCGCCGCGAAATGCGCGCCGGCCTGCGCGGGCTCAAGGAGTATGTCGAGCAGAAAGCCGCCGGGGCGGCTCCCGCACACTCAGCGGATTGACGCCGGACCGATTTTCTTCGGAAGAATCCCGGCTGGAGCCGCTTCTACAAACCCAGCGCTTCCGTAATTTCGTCCAGTACGGCCGGATCCTCTATCGTGGCTGGCACCTTGTACTCTTTGCCGTCGGCGATCTTGCGCATGGTGCCGCGCAGTATTTTCCCTGAACGGGTCTTGGGCAGCCGCGTCACGACGACGATGTCGCGCGGCGCCGCGATGGGCCCGACTACCGAGCGCACGGTTTTGATCAATTCGGCCTTCAGTTGTGCCTCGTCGATCTGCGCATTGGTGTTGAGCACCACGAAGCCCAGCGGCATCTCGCCCTTGAGGGCGTCCTCCACGCCGATCACCGCGCACTCCGCCACCGCGCCATGGGTCGACAGCGCTTCCTCGAGCGCCCCCGTGGACAGCCGGTGCCCTGCCACGTTGATCACGTCGTCGATGCGACTCATGACCCACAGGTAGCCTGCCTCGTCGAGAATGCCGGCGTCGCCGGTCAGATAGTAACCTTCGAAACGCGACAGGTAGGTATCGAAATAGCGTTGCCGGTTGCCCCACAAGGTGGGCAAGGTACCCGGCGGGAGCGGCAGCTTGACGACAATATTCCCCGTCTCTCCGCGCGGCAATTCGCGGCCCTCATCATCCAGCACGCGGATGTCATAACCAGGCACTGCCACGGTGGGTGATCCGGCCTTCACCGGCAGGCGCTCAATACCCATCGGGTTCGCGGCCATTGCCCAACCACTTTCCGTTTGCCACCAATGGTCTATGACTGGAACTTCAAGTTGTTTCTCCGCCCAGTGCAGGGTGTCGGGATCGCAGCGCTCGCCCGCCAGGAACAGGGTTTTGAGGCTGCTGATGTCGTACTTGTGCAGCAGTTCGCCGTCGGAATCCTCGCGTCGAATGGCGCGGAACGCGGTCGGCGCCGTGAACAGGCAGTTGACGCTGTGCTGTTCGATGACTCGCCAAAAAGCGCCGGCATCGGGGGTGCCGATGGGTTTCCCCTCGTACAGGATGGTGGTGCAACCATGCAGCAGCGGCGCATAGACGATGTAGGAATGCCCGACCACCCATCCGATGTCCGAGGCGGCCCAGTAAACGTCGCCCGGACTCACGTTGTAGATGTTCTCCATGCTCCACTTCAGCGCCACTGCGTGGCCGCCAGTGGGTCGTACCACGCCCTTGGGCTGTCCCGTGGTGCCCGAGGTGTAAAGGATGTAGAGCGGGTCGGTCGCCGCGACCGGCACGCAGTCGACCGGTTCGGCACGCTCCATCGCCTGCGCCCACGTCAACGCGTTCGGGTCCATTTCAACCAGCGGCAACTGCGGGCGCGAAACCAGGATGCGCGGCAGCTCCGGCACCCCGGCGATGGTCAGGGCCTCCTCCAACAACGGCACATACGGAATGACCCGCTTGCCCTCGATGCCGCAACTGGCGCTGATGATCATTTTGGGCCCGGCATCGACGATTCGGGTCGCCAGTTCCCGGGCCGCAAAACCTCCGAATACGACCGAATGTATGGCGCCAATGCGGGCACAGGCCAACATGGCGATGACGGCCTCCGGGATCATCGGCATGTAGATGATGACCCGGTCACCCTTGCCGACGCCCTGTTGCGCGAGTGCGCCGGCGAAACGGGCGACGAGGTCGCGCAACTCGTCGTAAGTGAAGGTCTTTTGCTGGCTTGTAACCGGGCTGTCGTAGATCAGCGCCGCCTGCGCTCCGCGGCCGCCGGCACAGTGTCGGTCCAGCGCATTGTGACAGGTATTGAGTTCGCCGCCGTGGAACCATTCGTAATAGGGCGCGTCGCCGCTATCGAGCACCTTTTGCCAGGGTTTGGACCAATCCAGTCCGGCTGCCGCCCGCGCCCAGAAGGCCTCGGGGTTTTCCAATGACTCACGATACAGTTCTTGGTAGGACATGCTTTTACCGCCAATAGGTTTCAGGGTTGTACAAGGGGCGCCTCACGGGCCTCGCAACAGCGTAGATCGTGGATCGCCAGCACACCATAAGACTTTAGTCAGAAAAACTTCAGATGCGGCGACAGTGCGAGGGAAGCCTCGGACTCCATGCTCGCGGCGATCGCCAACATCAGCTCCGCCGTGGCAAGTGCGTCATTCAGTGCATTATGCGCCGTGTAACGTGGCAGCCCATAAAGGCTGCGAATCCGGCCCAGCTGCAAGTCCCCGTGTTTCACCGGTACTTCGCGCCGCTTCCGCTGCTGATATTCGATTCGCATGGTATCCAGCACGATGAAGCCGGGAACGACCCGGGCCCAATTTGCACAGGCTTTCTTTAAAAAGGACACGTCCAGGCCGGCGTGATGAAACACCCACACCCGGCCCCAGGCGGCGCGAAACAGCGCTTCCAGTCCGTCCTCGATGGCCTGCCCCTGGGCGACCTCGCTATCCATCAATTCGTGAATGGCCGCGCTGGAGCCAACGGACTGCGCGGAGCTGATCAGCAAGTGCTGGTTGCTGCCAAGCTGGATACGTCCCCGGTCTATGTGGGTCCAGCCCATGGCGATGATGTGATCCTCGTTCTTGTCCAGGCCGGTGAGCTCGAGATCGACCGCGATTAACGGCGTGTTGTCGATACGGCCGATATCCAGCGCGGCGCAGGTCTCCAGGTAGTCTCTCATCACCGGCTGCTCGCAGGCGCGAGCCAGTCTGCGGCAGCGCCTGCGATGTCGCCAGCGCTGCAGCATGTCAGGCAGGGGCCCCGGTTGGCAGTTGCGATCTCAAGGCAAATCGGGCTCAGTGCAATTGGTAGCGGGAAGACAGGGCGTTCTGTGCCTCGACCACCAGCATGAAGGCCGCCTTGAGGTTGCGCCGCATCAGCGGAGAAAGTTCTTCGGTTGGCACGAAGTTGCCCGGCTTCTGACCCGCAACCATCTGCTCGGCCTGGAAGTTGAGGCGTATGCGGTTGATGAGGATCAGTGCATCCCGGAGACTGCTGGCGTCGTTTTCGTTCATTTCTCCGGCCGCGACGACTTGCTCGAGGCGGCGGAAGGTGTTGGCGGCAGTGATCCCGGCCTCAAGTGCGCGCATGCGCACCAGGTCGGTAATGGGAACGATGCCCCGATGCTTGAGGTTCAGTCCTTCGGTGTGGGAACCGTCATCTTCCTGCACGAAGCGCCGGAAGAATCCGATCGGTGGCCGATGGCTCATCACGTTGGCAGCCATGAAGCGCCTGAAGATGCGATTGCGCTTGGCTCGGCCAACCGCATAATCGAGCAGTTCGTCGACCAGTTCGCTGTTGCCGCGCACGCAGCGCATGTCGAAAAAGATGCTGCTGTGCATGACGGACTTGGGTTCGGGTACCTCGATCCAGCGGTCGAAATGGCGCTTCCACTTGGCCAGCGAGACACGCCATTTGACGTTCAGAGCCATGACTTCACCCGGACAGAATTCGTAGCCTAGCTTGTCGAGCCCGCCGCAGACGAAGTCGGCCAGCTTCGCGAAATACCGGGCTTCGGCTTCCGTAGCCCGGCGTTCGAGAACGATGCCGTTGTCCTGGTCGGTCTTCGCGGTTTGTTCTTCCCGGGCCTGGGATCCGAACACCACCCAGGCATAGCTCATCGGCGGCGGGCCAAATTCGGCCTCGGCGAGCTGTAGCAAGCGTACCGTGAACGCATCGGTGATATGCGTCACCATGCAGCCGATCTGTTCAACGTCGCGGCCCAGGTTGACGAGGCGCACGAACAACGTGGGCAGGCGCCGGCTCAATACCACCAGTTCGTCGACCGATTTCTTCTTGTAAATGTCCCGCACCAGACGCAGGGGATGCTCCGATTGCGCCCGCAGGATATCACCGGCCGTAACCAGACCGAGCGGCCGGTCGCCGTCGAGGATTGGCAAATGGTGATAGTTCTGGCGCATCATCAGCAGCAGGGCCGCATCGACGTCGGCATCCGCGGCCAGGGTCCTGGGATTCGCCGTCATGACCTCCTCGATGGCGGCGTTCGGATCGAGGTCGACCGCCAGCACGCGCTGCCGGAGATCCTTGTCGGTTACGATACCGCCCAGCAGTCCCTCGCGCATGACCAGCACGCTTGAGACGTTTTCCCGACTCATCAGGCGCGCCGCTTCACGAATCGAGGCCTTGCTGTCGATCAGGACGGGATCGCGCTTGAGCAGATCGCGAACGTGTGTCACCGATCGCTGCACGTGGGCCGCGACGCTCACTCGCTTTTTCAGGTGGCTGCTGAAAAACTCACTGATCAGTTCCTGCTGTGCGCACAGCGCCTCGAAATCGGCCTGTGACAGATGCCAGACCAGGCAGTCTTCCTCGGCCTCGGCGACATAGTCGCGCTGCTCGCCATGCAAAAAGACCTGATGGCCGAACATTTCCCCTTCGGATC
>Ga0316195_10000437_pt1 | contig 16524 bp, 21 predicted proteins | sample Phised1_MG_FD_204937 | JGI IMG/M metagenome (GOLD analysis project Ga0316195, IMG submission 204937) | Coastal sediment microbial communities from Maine, United States - Phippsburg sediment 1 | ecosystem: Environmental > Aquatic > Marine > Coastal > Sediment | place: USA: Maine | collected...
CGAAAAGCGCAACCCGCTGCTGGTCCCGGCCGACGTATACCGGCCGGCCGCGATCGAACAGCTGAAAACCCTCGGGCGGCAGCTCGATATCCCGGTCTTTGATAGCCGGGCCGACCAGGACCCGGTGGATATCTGCCGCCAGGCCCGTGAGTTTGCCGACCGTCAAGGTTACGATACACTGATACTCGACACCGCCGGCCGACTGCATGTCGACGATGCACTCATGCAGGAGCTGGAACGGATCTGCGCCCACGTGGAGCCCCGCGAAATCCTGCTGGTGGCGGATGCCATGACCGGCCAGGACGCCGTCAACGTGGCCAGCTCGTTCAACGAGCGCCTCAACCTGACCGGCGTCGTGCTGACCAAGCTGGATGGTGATGCCCGTGGCGGGGCGGCCCTGTCGATCCGGGCCGTGACCGGCAAGCCGATCAAACTGGTCGGTATGGGTGAGAAGCTCGAGGCCCTCGAGACCTTTCATCCGGAACGGATGGCGCAGCGCATCCTGGGGATGGGGGACGTTCTCTCCCTGATCGAAAAAGCCGAAGCGGCGATCGATCAGAAGGACGCCGCCAACATGGAGAAACGCCTTCGCGAGGAGGGCTTCACCCTGGACACCTTCAAGGAGCAGCTGCAGTCGATCAAGAAGATGGGGTCGATGGAGTCGATGCTCTCGCTGATCCCGGGGGCGGGTAAGGCGCTCAAGCAGATGAAAGGAGCGCAGCTCCCCGACGACGAGTTGAAGAAGATCGAGGCGATCATCAACTCGATGACCCGCAAAGAGCGGCAGAATCACAAAATCATCAATGGGTCAAGACGGTTGCGCATCGCCAACGGCAGCGGCACCCGGGTACAGGACGTCAACCAGCTGCTCAAGCGCTTCACCGACGCCCAGAAGATGATGAAGCAGATGCAGAAATTGGGGCCCAAAGGGCTGCGCGGCCTGATGGGGCGCGGCGGGCTGCCGAAGTAACGTTTTACCTGGCTCGGTGCTGGGTTACATGATAAACAGGTAAAGTTAGACAACACAGGGCAACCCCCGTTATTTAAAAAGAGTTTCAATTTCAGGAGGAAAGAAGTCGATGGCAGTAAAAATCAGGCTGGCCCGTGGCGGCGCCAAGAAGAAACCTTTCTATCAAGTTGTTGTAGCCGATGAGCGCTACCCCCGCGACGGTCGTTTTATCGAAAAGCTGGGGCAGTATGATCCTAAGCAGGATCCCCCGATGTTCACTATTGTTGAAGACCGGACCCTCGAGTGGCTGAACAAAGGGGCTCAGCCGACCGACACGGTTCGTCAGCTGCTGCGCAAGCAGGGGATCTGGGCCAAGTTCAAGCAGGCTTAAATCCCTGAGCTTTTGCGGCGCCCTCGACAGGTGAATCCTGTCGAAAAGGATGGACGCCATGAAAGAGCTCATCGAATTCATCGCCAAGGCTCTGGTGGACAATCCGGAGGCGATCACCATCAGTGAGGATGAGGACGCCGACGGAACAATTCTCGTCAAGCTGGCAGCGGCCCAGTCCGACATGGGACGCATTATCGGCAAACAGGGGCGCACGGCCAAGGCTATGCGCACCCTTTTGAATGCCAAGGCGACGCGTGAGAACAAGAGGGCTGTCCTGCAGATCCTGGAATGATGGATGTCACGCTGAATGATCTTCTGGAGGTGGGTGTCGTCATCGGCACACACGGCCTCCGCGGAGATCTTAGAATCCGCCCGTTACCGACCGGGGAGCTGGCTTTGCCGGATGCCCGCACGGTCTTTCTCATGGACAACGAGGGCCACATGGCCCGGCACGAAGCTGTCCGTTCTTCCCTGCATAAACAGAATTTCCTGCTGCGTCTCGCGGGGCTCGAGAGCTTTGCCGCGGTTGAGCCGCTGATCGGTTCGTCCGTCTGGATGGCCAAGTCCGAGCTACCTAAACTGAATGATGACCACTACTACTGGTCCGACCTCGAAGGGCTAGAGGTAGTTGATCAGCAACTGGGTGTGCTCGGCCTCGTCACCGGCATGTTTGCCACTCCGGCGCATGGCATCCTCGAGGTCGACGGTACTGCGGGCGAGATTCTCATCCCCGCTATCGTGCCTTTCCTGGTGAGGGTTGACCGGGACAAGGGGCAACTGCACGTCAATCTACCTGAAGGTCTGGTTCCCGATGCGGAAAGCACTCCTTAAAAGATTATCATGCACTTCGATATCCTGACACTCTTCCCAGCCATGTTCGAAAGTCCTTTAGCGGCCAGCATCCTTGGCAAGGCCATCGACAAGGGGCTGATCCGCGTTGGTCTGCACAACCTGCGCGACTGGGCTGAAGGCAAGCACCAGGTGACCGACGACACCCCGTACGGCGGCGGCGACGGCATGGTCATGAAGGTCGAACCGGTGGCCCGGGCTCTGGCCTATCTCAAGGCACAGAAGCCGCAATCGCGTGTCCTGCTCATGACTCCCCAAGGGCAGACTTTTCAGCAGGCCGATGCCGTACGGCTCAGCCGGGAAGCGCGGCTGATCTTCGTCTGCGGCCGTTACGAAGGCTACGACGAACGGATTCGTGTGCTGGTCGACGAAGAGCTGTCGCTGGGGGATTTCGTCCTGACCGGCGGCGAGCTGGCCGCGGCGGTCATCCTCGATGCCACAGCACGCCTAGTGCCGGGGGTGCTCGGGGCCACCGGCAGCGCCCTGACCGACAGCTTCAGCGACGGGCTGCTCGAATACCCGCAATATACACGCCCCGTGGAATTCAACGGCATGCGTGTCCCGGAGGTGCTCGCCTCTGGCAACCACCAGGCGATCGCCTCCTGGCGCCGCTGCGAGCAGCTGCGGCGCACCCTGGAACGCCGTCCGGAACTCCTCGAGAAAGCCCCCCTGAGCGAAGCCGACCGGCGCTTCCTCTCTGAACTGCGCGCTGCAGCAAAAAACCGGGAGCGGTGATGCTGCAGCCGATGGCCATCGCCCTGGTGCATCATCCCGTTCTCGACCGGCGTGGTGACTTGGTCACCTCCGCCGTGACCAACCTCGATATCCATGATCTTGCGCGTCTGGCGGTGACCTATAATCTCTCGCGCTATTACCTGGTGACTCCCGCCGCGGAGCAGCAGCTGCTGGTTGTCCGGATTACCAGTCACTGGCAGGAGGGTGCCGGCGCCAGTTATAACCCGGACCGCTGCCAGGCCCTGGATTGCCTGCGCGTGATGAACACCTTCGACGACGCGCTCGCCGATTGGCGCGCTCTGGCCGGTTCCCCAGGGCTTGCGTTGCTGACCGGCGCCCGCCACCGGGAGGGTATCGATTTCCCGCAGGCCCGTGCTCTGGCTGCGCGGCATCCGCTGTTGCTGGTCTTCGGCACCGGACACGGGTTGGCCCCGGCGATCTATGCAGCTGATCGGCCCTGTCTGGCACCGGTGCGGGCCGGTCACTATAATCACCTGTCGGTGCGCACGGCGGCGGCCATTGTGCTCGATCGCCTGATCGGCGAGGACGGTGCGGTCCTGCCGCTGACCTGAGGCCCGCTTTTTTATAGGTCTGCGTGCATTTCTCTTCCCATCAGATAGAATCCAAGAACTGTCAGGATGGTGCGATGATCAGATATCCCTTTTGGTTGACCCTGTGCTTCTGTCTGTGCGCGGGGCCCGCGAGTGCAGTCGAGATCACTGTTGCCGAGAAGCTGGTGCTAGAGATCGAGCTCTCTCCTGGCTGGACTTTGCAGTTGGAGCCGCCAGAAGCCTTGGTCGATGAATTGGCCCTCCATGTCGCACATGACCCGGCCGCGGCCGGCGCGACCGAGGAGCAGATAAGAGCCGTCGCCCGCAAGCGCCTGGCGGCCAATGAAGCGATCCTCTTCCATGCGGTCAGCGGCGCCCATCTCGATATCGATTTCAGCCCCCTCGCACCCGGCGAACCTGAACCCGATGCACGCTCCGTGCGCCGTTCAGCGGAGGCTGCCGTGCTCAGCCTGGAGCACGAGGATGATGTGTCGGAGCTCGTCTGGGACATTGCTCCCGCAAAGCTGGCCGGTGTCCCCGCAACCTTTCTGCTCAGCGCCAGTTATCTGCTGCATGAGCGTCCGATGATTTTCCTCGGCTACGTCGGCTACGTGGAAAAATATTGGTTTTTCCTCTATTTCACGGCGTCTGGCGACGCTCCTGAGGTGCGGCGGGAGATCCAGGCGATGTTGTCGCGGGCTACGATCCGTTCGACCAGTCTTTAAACTTTTTTTGCTACGTCCTGCGACGGGTTTGAACTGAGCTATTTTCGATTTTTTGGCTTGACTCGTCTTACCCTTTTACGGTAAATAAGCGGTTCGCTTATCTTTAGGAGGCTAAAAACGATGAACATTGTCAATTATATCGGCATGGAAAATATGAGGAAGGATATCCCCCTGTTTAAGGCGGGAGATACCCTGCGCGTGCATGTAAAGATCACCGAGGGCGACAAACAGCGTATCCAGGTCTTCCAGGGCGTCTGCATCAAGCGCCACAACAATGGCGTTGGCTCTTCCTTCACTGTGCGCAAGGTGTCCAATGGCATGGGTGTTGAGAGGGTTTTCCCCCTGCACGGACCCTGTCTCGATAAGGTCGAAGTGATGATGGTCGGCAAGGTGCGCCGCGCCAAGCTTTACTACCTGCGCAACCTGCAGGGCAAGGCGGCCCGTATCAAAGAAGTGCGCCAGCGCTAAGCAGCACCCATCAGAGAGAATCTACAGCCCCAGCTTTTCGAGCCGGGGCTTTTTTTTTGCGGGAGCTATTTGGAATCCACTGCAGAAATAACTCAAAGATTTGAGCCGCAAGAATTTTTAAAAACCGGAATTTAATGTTGAATCTTAAAAATCAGGGGTTATAGAATTCAAGCCGAACAGACGAAATTGACCCTCATGAGTTGCTGACATAATTTTTAGGGCATTCAGAACTTTGACCTTACCCCATCAAGGTTTGAAGGAATTTGTTGCCTGAGGGCCATGCCGGATGATTGAAACCCCCTTCGCAAAAGGTGATTTTTCATATCCAGGGCGGGCCTGCTGGCTATCGTTATCACCCTGTTTTCCCGTTGGGCCAGTTTAGTGTGCCATTCTTCTCATGCGGTGGCTTCCGCATATACTGTAGAAAGGCGCTCAACTCCTGACCTGGATGGCATGCGAGGTGGTATTCCGATAGCATTTCCTTTTGACTTTGCTCGGCCTGAAAGTATCGCCGCCATTACCTCCACCTACAGGATCCTTTCCTTCTACATCATTCAAGAAATGCTCCTGGCTCGGATGGGAGCTCGAATCTCTTCTTTTACGGTGTGAACACGAACCCTCTGCAAGACGATTTTTTAAGGGCTCCATGCAGCATTTTCCCATTTCGAGCGCTACTCCATTGCCATGATGGTTAGTTATGGCGGGGAAGTTGATATTTGGTGGTATAATTTAAATAGATGAAAAAATGGATAAATACAGCGAACAGTGGCAATGAACACACAACGGTTACTTGCAAAGAACCTTTGCCACCACAACCTTTCCCGATTGTGAGCATCGGCGCCTCTGTCGAGGTCTGCGCTGGGGCAATTCCTGCGCCACGTGCCGGCAGGGAGCGGTCTCAGCTTGGTGATCGACCCGACCCACAAGGGGATCATGCCCAGTTGCTCCAGCGTGTCTCCGGCATGGAGGTTTCTCCGGTCATGGATCGGGTGAAGGACAAGCCGAACTGCGTCTATGTGATCCCCCCAACAAGGACATGTTAATTCTGCACGGGGTGCTGTCCCTGATCGCGCCAACGGTGCCCTGCGGCCTGCGCCTCCCCATCGATTTCTTCTTCCACTCCCTGGCAGAAGATTGCAAGGAGCACAGTATCGGCGTCATTCTCTACGGCATGGGCTCGGACGGTACCGTGGGCTGGGCCTTCAAGGAAAAGGCCGTATTGGTTTTGGTGAAGAAGCCGACTGTGCTTGAGCTGCAAGGGATGTCAGTGGCGAGTGATGACCAATGGAAAGGCCTGAAGGCCGGAATCGAACGCATCTGGCATGATGCTCAGAAGATCCTGAGCGATGCTATAGAGAAGACCCAGTGATTAATTGTATGAACAAAACCGTCGTAGCGATCAACGTTGTTCTGGCCGGCTTTGTTCTGGCTTTCGTTTCCGGCTGCCTCAACCTTGGCGGAGTCCCTGCGGATTCTTCTTCCTCCCGGCGGTCGCCCGGCTCGGCCGCCGGCGGGAAAGTCGATGCTGCCCAGGTTGAGAGGCTGCGGCGGCTGATGATTCCTCTTCTGCAGAAGATGGACCATCCGATATCGACGAGGCAGGTTCAGATCGAAGTGGTTGAGGATCCGCAGATCAATGCAGGGAGCGCCGGAAGCGGCCAGTTTATTGTGACGACGGGGCTCTTGAGCAAGGCCAATGACGTGCATCTGGAATCGGTTCTGGCCCATGAGATTGCCCATGATGACCTCGGTCATGTTGCCAAAGCCCAGGCCCTGGGAGCGGGTTTGAATATTGCGACCGTTCTGCTGGACCAGTTTCTCCCGGGGAGCGGGCAACTCACTCCGATTGCCGGGACTTTGGTGATTAGGGCTTACGGTCGGAACGAGGAGTATGCGGCGGACTTGCATGGGGTTGTGCTCCTGCGCAGGATACATCCCGACGGTAAGCAGATGATGGTCAATACTATGGTCTGGCTGCAGCAGACGACGGGAGGCGGTGGTGGCGGATTTTTCGCTACTCACCCCGCTACCAATGACAGGATCGACAGAATCCGAAGTATGCCTTGAGGATTCTATATGCAGAGATTTCCCCATTGTGTTGGAATTTACGACTGCCAGAACAGATTAAAGGCGGTATCCAGGTTCTCACATTGCAGGGGCTGTAAACGGCCACTCCTGGGCTCCAGGCGCGCTGGTCGATTTCTGTGGCGCTCGTTATAAGATGAGTGTAACTGCAATCTACAAGTTCCATCTTTGCAGTGCAGCTCAAATTTCTTCTTTGTGAATATATTATAAAGTCAATACTTCTCTCAAACCCTCGACAAACGGGAGTATAATGGATGCGGGGATTGGTCAAGGGAGGAGAAAATCCCATGTGCATCATTTAGACCTACTACGATTGGAGGAAACAGTGCAGCTCCGGACCGGATACGAACTGATATATAGCTTTCCACAACCAACACCGATGATCCTCCTCGTGAATATCCATCATTCGCGGACCGCCGACCTGGTCGTCACCGACCGTCTTATCACTGAGCCGCCGATATCGATTACTGGTTATCATGACGCCTTCGGCAACTGGTGTAACCGCGGGTTAGCACCTGCGGGCCGTCTTCGCTTGACAACCGATGCTATCGTCAGAGATAACAACCAGCCTGATGAGATTATGCCCGACGCTTGGCAGGACTCCGTGCAGCATCTGCCTGAAGAAACCCTTGTGTTTCTGCTGGGCAGCCGCTATTGCGAGACTGACTTGTTGTCTCAGGCGGCCTGGCAACTTTTCGGCGGCACGACCCCAGGATACCCGCGCGTGCAGTCAATCTGCGATTACGTTCATAATCATATTGCCTTCAACTACCAGAACGCCAGCGCGACTCGCAGTGCAGTGGAGGTTTTTAACCATCGGACCGGGGTCTGCCGCGACTATGTGCATCTCGCGATGACCTTCTGCCGCTGCTTGAATATCCCGGCGCGATACTGCACCGGTTACCTGAGTGATCTCGGTACCCCCCCTCCTTATGGCGTGGGTGATTTTGCAGCGTGGTTCGAGGCTTGGATAGGCGGTCGCTGGCACACCTTCGACCCGCGCAACAATGTGCCCCGTCGGGGCCGTGTCCTGATGGCGCGCGGCCGAGATGCCTGTGATGTCGCCATAACGACGACATTTGGACCAAACACACTGGAAAGCTTCCGGGTCTGGACCGATGAAATTCCAGATAGCGAATGGCCAGAAGCAGCCCACTAATGTCTTTTCTTACAGTAAATCACTCTACCGTCTACCGTTACCGCGAGCCCGTCATCCTTGGCGAACACCGCATGATGTTCCGGCCACGTGAGAGTCACGACCTGCGGTTAATCGGAATCAAACTCTCGATCTCGCCGCAACCAGAGAGCCTGCGTTGGCTGCACGATCCCTTCGACAATTCCGTCACGATTGCCAATTTTGCAGGCACAGCGTCCGAACTCCGATTCGACAGCTTCGTAACACTCCAGCATTACGAGAACACACTGCCGGAATATCCACTTGAGGATTATGCCCGTACCTATCCCTTCCGCTATTCCGATGAGGATTTCCCCAATCTCATCCGCGCTCTGGATCGGCCCTCTCCGAACGAGAGAGTTGCAAACTGGGCGTTGCAGTTTCTTGATTCATCGGATGCCACCGACACAATAAAGATGCTTCGCGCCATGACCTACGGTATTCGGGATCAAATCATCTACAACCGCCGCGTTGAGAAAGGTGTGCAAACTTCTGAGGAGACGTTGCTGATTGGTCGTGGCAGTTGCCGGGATTTTGCCGTACTGATGATTGACGCGGTCAGATCTCTCGGCATCGCAGCTCGGTTTGTTAGTGGTTATATCTTTGCCCCTGATAGTTCAGGCCTTGCCGGGGGCGGAGCCACCCATGCCTGGATGCAGGCATATCTGCCCGGTGCTGGATGGATCGATTTCGATCCCACCAACAACATTATTGGCAACCGCAATCTCATTCGCGTCGCCGTTGCTTGGGCTCCGGAGCATGTGCTCCCCTTGTGGGGGACCTATGCAGGCTCCGCGCAGGCCTTCCTCAGCATGGAAGTTACCGTGACAGTTGCAGAAACGGTCGGGGAAAGGTTCCATGACGGCGTCTTGACTCCTTCTCCCTAAAGGATTCAGTCGATTACTTTGTTCTCCTGTAAAATCACGCTGGCGACGTCATCTCGGCGGAATCTCGACACAGTTTTTCCGGGAATCATCTCCATAAATTTCCCGCGGGATGTTACTGTTTATAACGACTGCTAGGACGGAAAAGAATGTGTTATTGATAGGCACATTAGGATGCTCTTTAAACCATGAAAAAATGGCCAACTGTGTATTCACAAGCTGGCCATTTCCTTTTCTTTTAATTGCTTTTTTTACTTTGCCGACACCCATGCCACTGCCTTTAGGGGGTGGGGAATCCGGAATGCTGAGACCTTGTTTCCTGGCTCTCTCTCTCTCATGCGCTCGTGGTGCTCCATACGTATTTGTTCTCGTTCCTGATTAGTTTTTGCTGCTTGCATTCTGCTGCGATACTCCTTTCGCTCCTGCTCTGTCATCCTTTGGCTTCCGTAGATCTGCTCATGCTCTTGTACTTGTATTCTTCCCTGCTCGTTTGCTTGGTTAGCGGCCAAGGTAAAAACGATGGCAACAAGACTGAACATATCAATGCAACAAAGATTGCTAGCTTTCTCTTCATGGTCAAACTCCTTTCGTCATGGATATGTCCTTTCTTTGTGTCCAAATTAAACGAAGCCTAGCAATTAAAGTTTACAGTCTGGTTTCACTTTGTCAGAGATGTCCCATTAGTCGCGCCTTCTAGGATGAAAATCGAGGTGTTACGGTTAGACATTCGGACGCACTTTAATGGCCACTTGGTTTGAGTGCCGGGGGGCTGCTTAATTTTCACATGAGCATAGAAAAAAGTTTAAACAATAATCGCTAGGTTTGATATGTGCTTTTGTGCAGTTAATTTGGCGAGATATCGATTGATGTTTTACGAGTCATCACGTTTATTTTTAAAGTGCGAGCAGATATCTTAACAACTAACCAAGAACTGTTTTCAAAGATGGGTCTGCGACAATCTTATTTATTACCTAAAACAACCCGTTATTAAAAAACTCCCTATTCATAGTGGGGATTCTATAGGAGGGATCAAAATATGCTTTGTGATTTATCTATGCAGTGCGCGTTTTATATAAAACAACAACAGACAGAAGGACTAAAGGTCGATGCTTTGCTGATGGACTTCTACTGTTGTGGTCTCTTGCACCTATCATGCAAACGTAAATCATACGAGAAAGACAATGGCGTGTCCCCTCCTGACGAGCTCTCCCCGACAGGTCAGCTTATTCGAAGATTAAATTAAACATTTATTACATCATAATTTCTCATCTAAAGAACCTCGCCCAAATCAGAAAATATTACGGCCCCTGTAATTAGATCAGCTGGCCGTTTTATTTGTCAGGGTTTCAGAAAATTTAGCCAGATAAGCTGCTTTTGACTATAGTCAATTCAATGGACCGACTTCTAGGGCCGATTTTTCCTTCTCTTTCGAGCGCGGTCACTCCAATATGGTAACGTTTTATATGTCGGCATGCATAAGAAAGGAGATGATATTATGGCTGAAATAGTTCACACATCACGGATAACGATCACAAGGGACCGGGGTCCGATCAGGATAGCTCAAATAGAAGGCTTCTCTGAACCGGTCTTCTATGGGGTCCATGGAGGAATACAGAAATTTTACAAGGTTGATCCAGTAGAAGAGCACGCTGCTACTTTGGATCACATAGTCGGTGCAGTCTCGGCTTGAATGATGGGAACCTTCGCCAGCGTGCTGGCGACCAAGAAGATAAGAACCCATACCGACCTTTTTCGGTCTAATGTCGAAGGCGATATTGAGAATGTAGAGGGCGTACTCAAAATTACAGTGATTCGTGTTCACTATGTACTGAAACTAAGCCACGAAGAAGAAGCTGATGCTCGTTGGGCACTGGAGAATTACATTGAAAAGTGCCCCGCAGCGATGAGCGTTACTGGGTGTATCCGGATAGAACATTTTCTTGAACTTGTTTCAGATTGAAGTATCGAACAAATAATTCATAATGCGGCCCCAACTTTTATAAAGACATTTGGTACGCTTGTTAATCAACAAAATCATGGCCGTCTGGATCAATACCGGGTGGCCTTTTTCTTAAATTGTAGGGTCAGAATGAACTTTGCATTTCGGCCAATTCCACCCCCTGTGAACAATATAAGACGATTAAGAGGAATGACTAAGGTGTCTTTATCCTCATTGACATCGATTTGCGCTTCAACAAGGCAACTATGAACAATCCTCTTACGAAACTCCGGAGGATCTGTGAAAAATTGAATCTGCTCATAATAAATTTGAATCAGTTGTATATTGCAGGGGTTCACAGGCTGTTTTCACGATGTTGCTCTGTGGCCTCCGATCTCATCAGTACTTCATATCGAGGATTAAACTGAGAAAAAATCAGAGGAGTCACTATGAGAAAATTGCACTTGCTGATTTTATTAATTATCTGTGTGTTGATCCTTTGCCTCCTTTCCTCGTGTGGTGGAGGAGGTGAAGATGAAGATAGCAGCCAGATAAATGAGTCCGAACTTTCAATTGATCTGTCAGGCGATTTGGTGGGGACCTGGTCAGGGAACAGTACTGTAGAAAGCGCTATGCAAGCCCATTTTGAAACTGAAGTGACTCAAAATGATAGGGATGTAAACGGCCCCTTTATTATGAGTGGCAATGTCGATTGCCCAGAAGGCTCGCTGGCAGGCTCTGTTGACGGATATAACCGACTTAGTTCGGGGAATTCATGCCCGTCCACTAGAATCCCGGTAGCTACGCCCGTTGGACCTAGTATCATCTCCTTCCATCCGCCAGGAGGTAACGCAGGTTCTATTGTGACCATCGTTGGAGAACGATATGCCTCTTTGGAGGCAGGCAACCTTCTCAAATTTAGTGAAACCGAGGCCGCAGCTTCGGCTCTTAGCGGGACCAGCAGACTCGTGACAACTGTGCCAATCAATGCAGCGAGTGGCCCAATATCTCTGGAAACCCCGTCAGGGGTCGCAATCAGTCCCGGCAACTTTATGACCAATGTCACATCTCCGGTCAACTTCGTAAGCAAGGAGATTCTTTTGTCACGTTCACAGGTTGGCGTAGCTGTCAACCCTAAGGTAAGGCGTATTTATTTTGCTGCTAATCATCAGGACCCTTTGTTGGGTGGGTTGATGATGGTTGATGCCACGTCACAGGAGATTCTCAGCGTAACCCCGGTAAGTCTTTCAACTAACGTGACGTTGCAGGGGGTTGCTGTCAGTCCCGACGGGCGTCGTGTCTATGTGGCTTGCGATAGCTTTGGAGTGTGCGTGTTCGACGCAATCAACAATAGCTTGAAAACAATTATTCCTGTTGCGTCAGGACAGGGCGTCACGCAAAATCCGCAGGGTGTCGCATTGAGTCCTGACGGACAGCAGCTTTATGTTGCGAATCACCGTGATGGTGGCGCTGTTTCAGTTGTCAATACCGACACATATCAGCCTGTTGCAAGCATTTCATTACATGCTGGGTTTACTCCACAAGGAATCGCTGTCAACCCAGATGGACTGGAGGCCTATTTTATTTTCTCAGTCCCTGCAGGCCAAAACGGCCAAGTCATTGTCTACGATGTCATCGGCAAAGGAATCATTGATACTATCGAAGTTGGGGAAGGACCCATTGGCATTGCAGTGACACCAGATGGCAATACGCTTTATGTGAGCAACGAACTGGAAAACACGGTTGATGTCATAGATACCTTTAGCCATGCAAGACTTTGGACCATCCAGGTTAGCGCAGGTCCGATCGGACTTTCCATCAGCCCTGATGGGAAATACGTGTATGTCGCTTGCCGAAACAGCAATCGGATCAATATCATTCCCGTCGCGTCTCGACAGGTTGCGCGTAGTCTTTCGGTGTCTTCCGAACCCTTGCATGTTACCTTCACACCCGATGGGAAACAGGCCTATGTCTCACATGCCAGTTCCAGCCTCAGCGAAGTGATCGGCGGTTCGTTCACCCTGTCTGTTGCAAAAGCAGGAAGCGGAAACGGAATCATTCGCTCCTCCCCCGGAGCTATCGAATGCGGGACATCGTGCAGGGAGACTTTCGACATAGGGACCATCGTTACTTTGGCAGCAACTCCGGACAGCAGTTCGACATTTACCGGTTGGGATGGGGCTTCGGACTGTCTGGATGGGATCGTGACCATGGACACCAACAAAGAGTGTGTTGCCGTCTTTAATTCGGTGTTGCAAGGGATTGATGATGGTTCGCATGTGTACGTGAAATGCTTTATTGCAACAGCTGCTTACGGCTCATATCTTGACCCTCATGTCCAGATCTTGAGGGACTTTCGTGATGAGGTCTTACTAAAAAATCGTGTTGGACAGATTTTGGTGGATTACTATTATGAATACTCGCCACCGATTGCTGCGAAGATTTCAGAACACGAAGGTTTAAAGGCAGCGACCAGGATAGCCTTGACACCTCTGGTATTCAGTATCAAATATCCTATTGGAAGCCTCTTGATTGTATTCATTGTGGTCGTCTTTGTTGGCCGCAGGATCGTGAGAAAGCGGTTGGCATCTCTTTGAGATTGCGGCGCAATTTATAACCATATCCTTGTCACTCGAGTAATTTTTTTGACTTGACTGACTATAATAATATGACGGAGTTTAATCTCGGTGATCATTCTCAAATGGCACCACTGTCAGGACGGATTAATGATGGTTCTCCATTTTCAGATTGTAGGGGCCGTAAGAATTTCGCATTTAGGCCAAGATAACCATCATAGAGCAATGTAAGAATACATAGGTCCAATCCACAAGATGAAGGCCCCCTGGATATATCCGAGGGGCCATTTTCTTTATGGGTCAGGGTTCGGCAGATTAGATCTTTTCGTCTTTGGTGACCGTCGTGGATCTTCGTGAAAAGACTTATGAGAATCTTGTGAACTGCAACTTGCAATGAAGAGAGGTGTCCGCCCCTAATTGCGAAGTTCGCAACCAGCATCCTTTTAGAGATACTTCCTGATCGCCACCGCCAGCTGTTCTGGGGTGTCCTCGTACAAGAACAGGTATCGAACCTTGCCCTGTTTGTCGTGGAGAAAGACGGTGGTAGTGTGGTTGATCGAGTACCAGTTGCCTGTTTCGCCCGGAATTTTCAGGTAATGGGCCTGATAGGCATTTGCCACCTTGTCGATTTCCGATTTTGTCCCGGTCAGGCCGATGGCATTGACGCCGAAATAGTCTACGTATTCTTTCAATAACTTAGGGTTGTCCCGCTCCGGATCGACGGAAATGAAGACCGTCCGCACCTGCTTGCTCTCCTCCGTAGTTAGCAGGCTCAGCGCTCTATGAATCTTGGCAAGGGTTCCTGGACAGGCATCTGGACAGGATGTGTAACCGAAGAACAGCAGGATGATTTTCCCCCTCATATCCATGAGATGAAAGGGTTTACCGGTGTCCCCCGTGAGGGTGAAGTTCCCGTTGGGATTGTACTGTTTCTCGGGCCCGGTCGGCGCGATTCGAGGGGGCTCGGCAAAAAACGATCCCACGATCAGCAGCAGGCATAAGCCGATGCCGGCCAACGTCAGTTTTATCAACAGATTTCTGTTCACTGATCGCAACCCCGATGTGTCAAAGCCGAGCTATTGATGGCCCATGGGGGCTATCTGTCCCCATTTCCTGACAACGGCATCGACGCTTACGATGGTCCCGTCGGCGAAATTCAATGAGAGGGGGATCGTCTCTCCCTCGGCAATCGGCCTGTGCAGGCCGATTAGCATGATGTGATACCCTTGCGGAGCGAGGACTGTCTGCCCGTTGGCAGGAACACGGACTTCGCCGACCTCCTTCATCTTCATGATTTCGCCGGCCTGTTCCATGGTGTGGATCTGGACAATCTCTGCGATTTCGCTGGCGGCTGATTTAAGGACCATCTCGTCAGGTCCGGTGTTTTGAATGGACATAAAGGCTGCAGTGGTTGTCGCCGAAGGAGGAATGCCGCGAATCCAGGCGTCATTGACGAGGACCCCCTGTGCCAGAGCGGTTGTGTTGACCATCAGCCAGATGACAATAAATAAGCAGAAACAGCGATAGAGCACTTGCACAGGATTTTCCTTTCGCAGAAATATTTTGAAGTTAGCTTCACAACCACAATTTCAGTCAATGACCTTGCCATGTTATACGATTACATATGAAAGGATACTTCAATAACAGGAAAAACCAACCATTTTCAAAAGGGTCTGACCGCTATGAGGTGTTGAATATCAGCAGGGGGCCCGGTAATCACTCATAAATAGCTCATGCTTTTTAAATATTTTGCGGTTAGTAGTGATTATCAAAAATCACCAGCAATAAGACACACAAATGGCCTACCTCTATCAGGAGGGCTATTTTTACATTGCAGGGGTAGTATTTTTCATTTCTACTTCGGCACGTGGACTATAATTAACTCAATGTGGACCGCTGTTGTTGTCATCTTTGATCGTCTGGTTGGTGAACGGTGCCGTGTTCTGATTGCAGGTATGATTCAAGGGGAGCATGTATGCAATTGATTACCAGACAAACCACCATAGAAGATTTGGTCAAGATCAAACCTGCAGCCATCAGCTACCTCTTCAGGAAGGGGATTCGTTGCATACGTTGCGGTGAGCCGATCTGGTGGTCCCTTGAACAGGCGGCGCGGGAAAAGGGGGTCTCTGATGCCGAAATTGACCTGTTTGTTGAAGAATTGAATCAGCTTAATTCCTAGCCAATATTGCGTGGATTACGATTCATGACTCCAATAAGCCTGTTGCTGGCCTTGTCGTGGTCGTCTCATAAGTCACCACTGCCAGGCCGAATTAAAGATCTCCGTTCTCGAATTGCAGGGAAATCAAGAAACCCGGAATTAAGCTGTCTTTATCCCACAAAACAATGTTGGATTATAAACAGGAAAGGGCCCCGGCCATGGTCGACGGGAAAATGTTGTGGGTTTGTTCACGAAGGCACCTAGCCGTGTTCAAACTTGTCACTAGGGGCCTCACTGAATACTGTTCAGGACATAACGGTGGGGGTGCAAAGCTGGATAAGTTTGTAAAAAAATCCAACAATTAATAAACTGAAAAGTATCGAAAAATGTTATATTATAAATAAATACATGAAGCCAAGGTAACAAGGAAAAAGTGATGCAGATTGATGAAGCTGCATGGCTTGAACAAAATATCAAAGAGTGGTTACAAGCCCGCTGTGGTTCATTGGGTTCGTCTCTTGTTGCTGAGGCCTTAGCAACTGACGAGTCAAAGCCATACTCGAGTCGCCACGCCTTGATTGAGCGGCTAGCCTGCGAACGCCTGACAGGTATCCCAAGAGAAAACTACCTTTCGTGGAAGAGGCAACATGGAAAAGACCTTGAACCCATGGCCCGTGCCTTTTATGAAATCAACAAAGGAGTCTTGGTGCGCACCGTTGGGCTTATCAAACACCCTGATATACCTGGTACCCATGCTAGCCCATATGGACTAGTTGATGATGACGGGCTGGTCGTAATTAAGAGCCCCCGTGCAGCCACACATATACTTTGCCACGTCATGGCATCATCCCTGCCTGACAAATACATCAAACAGTTGCAATGGCAGATGGCTGTCACAGGCCGGAAATGGTGTGATTTTGTGTCTTATTGCCCGGACCTTCCAGCCGAAAAGCAATTCTTTGTCAAACGTCTCATACGAGATGATAAAACAATCGCTATAATGGAAAAGGAGATTATTACTGTCTTGTCTGAAGTTG
>Ga0316195_10000438_pt1 | contig 16518 bp, 17 predicted proteins | sample Phised1_MG_FD_204937 | JGI IMG/M metagenome (GOLD analysis project Ga0316195, IMG submission 204937) | Coastal sediment microbial communities from Maine, United States - Phippsburg sediment 1 | ecosystem: Environmental > Aquatic > Marine > Coastal > Sediment | place: USA: Maine | collected...
TGCGATATTGTTATATCGAGGGGCAGAGAAACTGATGGTTGATGGAATTCTCTGTTGTCCCGTTGATGATTTTCTCCTTCAGCTTAAGCCTAACCATTGGCCAAATGGAGTCAACGATGCCAAAATCCGTGCTTAAAAGGAAAGGAATCATTATCAATAACGGGCATAGGGACTTTGTCTATGCTGGAAAGCAGAAACGCAGAAAGCTCCGTTATATTTGCCGCCTATTTTGCAAAGAGCTAGTTTGTCACAATTTCTCGGGAATGCAAGTGGATGAACTTCTTGAGCGCATGATCGAGTTAACCTTATATACAGAAGAGCATTTAAAATAATGGTTCCTTCGGAAGAGCCTGAAAAGTTTTTCAAGGTACCCTTTTCAGCCGATTCACCCGACAGCACACACAACATGCTGATATTATTCACACCACTACACCAAATAAGGGCCTAACCATGGATCTCGATTCGTTTAAAAAAGATTTTTTTAAGATACTGGGCACCTTATTATTTCTAATACCCGTTGCCCTCATAGCTTTTGTTTATGTAACATATTTTGGCCCTGACAAAGAGGATCTTGAGATAAAGGATGATCAAGTCGTTATCACGGAATGTCTTTATCCTTTAAAATCTGTGTTTAACAAAAACACCTTAATATTAGAGCGATCTCAAATTATCTATCACCAAAAAGCGATTTGGGGTGATAAACAAAATACAGTTCCCTATTCAGACATCAAAAAAGTCACCTTCACACATGGTATGTATTTTTTTTCAATGACGTTTCACAAAAAAGGCAATTTCTCCAGAAGTTATTCTGTCTATTACAAGGACGAATCGACTCATACAAACTTGAAGGTCAAATTAAGTTTTCTCGCTCCGGACATCGAAGTTACTGAAACAGAATCTTTACTCAGGGGTATGGAGACCCTTGTTAATAGGATATTGAACTAGCGGCTGTCTATTCAGGTATTGATAATAACGAACAGCCGAAAGCTACTAAAACCCCCGATGCATGAAAGGTTTTGAAAAATGGAAAATAGAAAATCAATGCGACAACATGCTTTTAGATGGTCTGCTATCGTTTTGTGCGGTGTTCTGATTGTCGCCTGCGGCGGCAGAACAATATTAGTGAAGAAGCAGATCGATGAGGACCGCCGGGGCAAACCGGTATCGAGCCTTCTGGTGATCGCGGTTACCTATGACCAGGAAGTTCGGCGGTCGTTTGAAAATAAGTTGGTAGCCCAGTTAAAGGCAACAGGGATTGAGGCTGTCACAAGTGTGGATGTCATTCCTATTTCTGAAAAGCAGCAATTGAAAAAGGAAAAGGTATTGGAGATTGTTGGTGAATTTGGGAATGATGCAGCGCTAATTACGCACCTGGTCTACTCAGAAGATAAAGAAATTATAACACGTGATTTCTCAGCCGTCCGTGTTCCGGGTCCCATAGGCAGTCCAGGTTCAGGCGGTTTTCTTTGGTCCTATGGCAATGCCTACAGTCCAGGCTATTCCAGTTCGAACATCACGGTCCGACTGATAACCAATCTATATGACGTTAAAACGGAAAAACTCATATGGTCGGGTGAATCAGAGACAACCAAACCAGAATCACTTAATCAACTCATCGATGATGTGATAAAAGTGGTGCTCGAAGACTTGAAGACAAACAAGCTGCTATAGCTTCTATCGTCATTGTCAGAAATATGTTCCGATTGCGCTGGGCCAAGCGAGGCACCCTATTCGAACGCTATTTTGACAACCGCTATAAAAGCTTCTCAGGCGCCATCATACCGTGCCCATTCGGGAGCGGCCTTTGGTTTGGGTTTCTTTCCATAAAATATATCATCCATCCAGTTGAACAGCCGTCTTGAAAGCCGATTACGGGTAATTAAAGCACGTATGAGTTTGTGAGGCAAAGTGCTCGCATGACTCCAGGGGCAGACGCGCATGCAAATATTGCAATCCGTGCCCACCTTGCCCCAGTAATCAAAACAGGTTTGGGCATTCAGCTTCCATCGAATCGTGCCATTGACTTCTTGTTGATCTTCCAAGGGAATTGAGTTGGACGGGCAGCAACGTGCACATTTTTTACAGATCCTGCAAAAGTCTATCGCACCGATATCAACGGGTTTATCCGGGAGCAAAGGCAGATCTGTCGTTACCGCTCCCAGGCGGATTCGCGGGCCATGGTCTTTGGTCATCAGATAGCCGAGACGGCCCATCTCTCCCAAACCAGCATCCACGGATAGGGGAACCAGAAGCGCGTCATAATGCCGCAGGTGGTTGGCTGTAGCCGAATATCCCAGATTAGAAATAAACGCGGCCAACTGCGTTGCGATATAGGCGTCGTGCGCATAGTTGCTCATACTGGCGATGGTCGTGGGAGAATGCGGTGCGGTACCCACCAGTTCAAAGTCCATCTCCGTTGCAAACACCACCGCGTATTTGTGGCGCAAGTCAATTTTCTGTCCCCAATCATCCCAGTTTTCATTAAAGATCTCACCCCGGTGCGAATAGATCCACAGAGGATTGATCTTACAAATTCCCACAAGGTTTGCGCCGATGCCCAGTGTATAACCTTTTATCCTGGTGCTGGCTGATTCCGGGGAAAGATCCACACGCTGGCCCTTAAACTCAGGATGGGCCGAGGGATTGAATTTTTCCGGTTGCGAAAGATGCAAGGGTATGGATAGCGATGCGAGGGTTGCCGCCACATTAGCCCGATCGTGGGGTCGATCGATAGCACCTGGGTGCCCCAATGGGCCGCCTCTTTTCCTGCGGGCTGAATCGACGTCCTCATATTCGGGTCTCATTTCATAATAAGTTTTGTATTCCTCCGATCCCGGACGCATTGCCCGGTTACGCGCAAACACAGTATCTCGCTCATCGGTTTGCTTTACCTTCCCAACGATCAATCCATTGGTGCCGATCAAAGCACTTGGATTCTGCCCTGATTTTCGCATCAGACCAAAACATAAACCGGCAGCAAGCACGATACCGGTAAATAGCAATACTAACCCGAAGCCCGTTTTGAAAACGCCATTGGCTTTGAGATAAAACAAAACCAGAGCCAGAGCCAGCATGAGCAAAAGCTGAATTCCGCTATAAACTGTGGCGCGGCGTTCTTTTTCCCATATACAGGAAATAAAAAAGGATAGACCGATTAGGGTCATTATGCTGCAACCAGCAGCGGCAATGAAAAACAGGATTGCTTCCATGATATCTTTTCCCCAGGTGCACAGATCTATTAGAAGTTCTCTCAAAAAAGTCTATTGGCGAAATGCCTGCTACTTGCCCTGATTGTATTCCTTAATCTTTTCTCTTACATCCAGGATGTCAGCCTTGATGCGTCTTTGTGTTTCCGCAGGGTTATGCTTCTCCAATACCTGAAAAATCTTTTTGTGGATATTGAGAAAATGTCTTTCCAAAGAAAGATCTACAAAAGCCAGTGTTTGCTCAACGAGTAATTCAAACACGGATTCCAGCATCATGGATAACACCGGATTGCCGGATACTCTGGCCAGCATGAGATGAAATGTCAGATTGTTCTGTTTAAGATGCACCGGATCGTCCAGGTGCGCTTCAGAATCTTCGAAAAGGTCGCGGAACTTTTTTATATCATCATCACTGGCTTGTTCAGCGGCTTCCCTGGCAATATGAGGTTCGATCAATAGGCGCGCCTCAAAAAGGTGCTCGATGGTAACTTCTCCGGAGATGATCAGATTGTTCAAAGACCTTTTGATGGGTTCATGATACACATTCGAAACGAAAATGCCTCCGGTCGGACCCTTTTTGATGTTCACCAGACCTGACATTTCCAGAATTCGGAGTGCTTCCCTGATGACGGGCCGGCTGACCTGGAACTCGCCGGCCATATCTATTTCAGACGGCAGGTTCGAACCGATTGCAAGCTTGTCTTCTAAAATCTTTTTTTGAATCAGTTCGGCCACCTGATCCGAAAACCTTTTATTTCTTAAAGGCCTGAACATGCCTTCCTTGACATGCTTGGCTGGTACATCTGTTGCCATTATAAAAACCCTCTCAATTGCCTGAAGTCGATTAACTGGAACAAGATCTGTATAGGAACATCGCTATCGCGAACCGCCGGGCGGTGTAAAGTTGCCTCTCGAACCTGCACGGGTTGGAATCTGTAATTCCCCATCCACATCTTCCAGATCTAACCACCATTTGTTCTTTAGATTGGGCGGCACATAACCCATCAATTCATCACCCCAGGCCCCAAAATTTCTGGCCAAAGGGATGTTTCGCATGGTCCATTGCACAAATCGATGAAACGGGGTGAAAGGTTTATTCCAGGGACACACGCATACACAGACGCCGCAACCCGATCCGAGTTTGTTGCCGACCCTTTGTTTCGTACACTTTTCCATATCGTTGGGCCATTTTTCATAGCCGTTCATGATTTGCTTATTACCAAAAGAAATGGCACCCGAAGGACAATATTTGGCGCACTGCCGACATTTATCACAAAAATCTTGCAGACCGAAATCGATCGGCCGGTCAATCGCCAGAGGCAAATCGGTGGTAACGACGGCTGCTTTAAATCTTGGCCCCATAAAAGGATTCAAAACGATATCACCGATTCGGCACATTTCGCCCAGGCCGGCCCAAAGCAAAATAGGAGGAACAACCACCTGATAATTGCGGGCATGGTGCGCGCGCGCGGGATAACCCAGGCGACGGATATAATCGGCCAGAACACAGGCGATAAAGCCCGAGGTTGAATAAGACAAAAAACTCATGGAGTTGCTTATCCAATCGTTACCCACACTGGCGTCCGCTGTTTTGAAGTCCTGATCGATCAAAATGGCAATTGCGTATTTGTGATTCAGTTCCACCGGTTCCCCGGTGGCCATACTGTGACTATAGACCGCATAGGGCGGCAATTCACAGATTCCCACCTGATCGGCACGCAAGAAATAAGCGGTTTCTTTGATATGGCGAGCCATTCTTGCAGGATCTTCTGTCCCGGGAGCTTTTTGAGCAGCCGACATACCGTCCACGATTTCGCTCAAGGTAAACTGCATTTGGACCAGGGCCCCGGAAAGCGGGTGTTTGGCCACAAACCGATGCCTTTCGTGCGATAGGCTAGGACCCCAATCCCCTCGTAGCGCTCTGTTAAAGCCACTTTCGCGCTCATCCAAACGGGGGATCTCATTTTTTTTGACTTCGGTTGTGGGATGGGCAACGCGTTTAAGAACTTCCACCGGGTAAGGGTCGACCTTGGTTGTCCGAAAGGCCCTCTGAAACGTAGATGCAATACTCATCTGAAGCCTCCTATGAGTTAGGTCAGACTTAATATAAGTTTATATTTATTAAGACTAACAAACCAACCCTGTCAAGAAATTTCAATTTGGTATCGATGTATAGGCAGCGCTCGGATATTGAGCAAATGCTTAATTGATGCCTCTATAACCAGGCGATGATGCGCACAAATTAGACAACCGTAACCTTAATCCCGCCTTGACAATTACAGCTCGCTCGGGTAGAAAATGAGAACTGTTCCTAATTTCATAGGTTCTCTATGATTGGCTGTAACCTAAACTGTACGTTCAAATTTAGAGATTATCTATTGATCTATTGATTGGTCTACGATGTAGAAAGTTGCTTGACCGACAACCTGCTAGGAGTTCATGCGAATATGAAACGTCGGACCTTTCTTAAGGTTGCCGCTATGGGGAGTTTGTCATTTGTTTCGGCGTGCTCCCCTGACAGTGAAAAAAAGCTTTTTTCGCTGGTAACGGCGCCCGAAGATATGGTCACGGGCTCAGCCACCTGGTACGCCTCGACGTGCCGTGAGTGCCCGGCCGGGTGCGGTGTCCTGGCCAAAAATCGTGAAGGGCGCATCGTTAAGCTGGAAGGCAACCCGCTTCATCCCGTTAACCAAGGTCGCCTCTGCATGCGCGGACAGGCTGCCCTGCAAGGCATCTACAATCCTGACCGGCTTAAAACCCCCCTGATCAAAGACAACGGCCAGTGGCGGCCGATCTCATTCGAAGCAGCGATAACATTATTAAAGGCCAAGGCGGTTACGACTGCCCGCAAAGGGCCCGACCGTGTGCGGATGATGACGGAGACCGTGGGCGCCAGCCTCATGGGCCTGTTCACGGATTCGCTGCAGAGTCTTAACTCCCAACCGCCGGTGGTTTTTGAAACCTTTGCCTACGAATCTCTTAAAACAGCCAACGCCATGGTCTTCGGAGTCGAGGGCCTGGCATCCTATCACATGGACCGGGCCGATGTTCTGGTGTCGTTTGGCGCTGATTTCCTGGAAACCTGGTTGTCTCCGGTCGAATATGCCCGTAAATTCAAAAGTATGCACGCCATCCAGGGCAACCGTAAGAACCGCTTCTACTATATCAGCCCCTGCCAAGCTTTAACCGGGGCCAATGCCGACCATTGGCTTGCGTGTAAACCCGACAGCGAGAATGTGATCGTCCTCGGCCTGGTCAAGGAAGCCCTGGATAAGGGTAAAGGCCCGGATCTTCCGGCAACCCTGCGAGAATTTTTAAAAGCAACGACTGCATCATACTCCCGTGAAATAGTCATTGACCGCTCCGGAATAGCGCTGCAAACCTATAACCGCTTAATCGACAATCTGATGGGTGCGCGATCGCCATTGGTACTCGGCACAGCCTCGGTCGGCTCCGGTAAAAACGATTTAAAAACGCACCTGGCGGTCAATCTTCTCAATCTCCTGTTGGATCCCGAACTGCGCCTTTTGGACTTCAACGACCGGCACCGGGTTGAAACGGCGGCCAAACGTTCAGACATTTACCGGTTTTTCGATTCGCTCAATGCCGGTGAAACCGACATGCTGCTGCTCAACAATGTCAACCCCGTCTTTAACTTGCCGGCCGGCAGTCGTGCCAAGGAAGCCCTTGAGAAAAAGAATCTTTTCGTCGTGTGCTTCTCCAACTTCATGGACGAAACAGCGGCGGCCGCCGATCTGATTCTACCGGTTAAATTGCCCCTCGAATCCTGGGATGAGTATGGTGCTAAATCGTCATTGGTTTCCACTTTGCAGCCGGCCATGGGCCGATTGTCCGAGGCGCCCCACCTAGGCGATATCATGCTGAAAACCGGCCTTGGGAACAAGGCCCCGGCCGGCAATTACAAAGACTATCTTATTGCCAGTATTTCAGCGAATAGCGGTATAAGCGATGAAGTCCAATGGATGCAAATGCTCCAGCAGGGCGGACAATTCGATCGGGAGGTCGCACAGGCCACAAGGGCAAAAATGCCCAGAGTGGTCGACCTGGCCGACACGTTGATCCCGCCACCCACGCCGCCTAAAACCGACCTGACCTTTATGGCCCTGCCCTCCATCCGCTTTTTCGACGGTCGCGGTGCCAACAAACCCTGGCTGGCTGAAATCCCGGACCCGCTCACCCGCATCGCCTGGCAAAGCCCTGTGCTCATGCATCCTGCCACAGCGGCTGCTCAGGGATTCGCCCAGGAAGAAGTGGTAGCGATTCAATCCGGATTCGGCAGCATCGAAGCACCGGTATATGTTACCCCCCTGGTGGTACCTGGCGTGTTGGCCATGAGCATCGGACAAGGGCACCGCTTTTATGGGCGCTATGCCGCCAAAACGGGATCAAACCCTTTGCAACTGCTTTCAGCCAACACAAACTCACTTTCAGGCAGCACCAACTTCTGTATTACCGCCCTCACGGTTAAAAAAACAGGCCAAACCCAGAAACTGGCCAGCACCTCCGGCAGCAGGACGCAGCACGGACGAACCCTGGCGCTGTCCGTCTCCCTCGCGGACTTGCAGCAAAATCGATTACCGCCAAGAGACGGCCTGACCATGGGCAACTTCCCGCTGACCCTTCCGCTACCAGAAGGCTATGACCCCCAGCGTGATGTTTTCCCCCCCCATGACCACGACACCTATCGTTGGGGCATGGTGGTAGACCTGGACAAATGCATCGGTTGCGGCGCCTGTTCCGCCGCCTGTTATGCCGAAAACAACATCGGCGTGGTGGGTGAAGCGCGGATACTGGAAGGCCGTGAAATGAACTGGATCAGCATCGAACGATATCACGATCCCGAAGCAATGGAAAAAATTTCCTTTCTGCCGATGATGTGCCAGCACTGCGACAATGCGCCCTGTGAATCGGTCTGCCCGGTCTATGCGCCGCATCATTCCAAAGAAGGGCTGAACAATCAGATTTATAACCGCTGTATCGGCACCCGTTACTGTGTTCAAAATTGCCCCTACAAAGTGCGACGTTTCAACTGGTTCACCTGGGAATGGCCCGAACCCATGAACCTACAGTTAAACCCGGACGTCACCGTCCGCAGCAAAGGGGTCATGGAAAAATGCTCCTTTTGCATCCAACGCATCAAAGCGGCCCACAATCTTGCCAAGAATGAAAAACGGTTGATCCAGGATGGCGACGTGATACCGGCCTGCGTCCAGACTTGCCCGACAGGGGCCCTTGTTTTCGGAAGCCTGATGGACAAACAAAGCCGGGTTCGCAAATTGGTCGACGATCCCCGGGCCTACCAGGCCTTGGGGTATGTGAACACCAAACCGGCGGTCATCTATTTGAAAAAGGTCGTACAGGAAATATGAGTCGGCTCACATACGCAAAAATTGATCAAACCATTTTAGACACCCTAACGCCACCGCCACGGCACTACTGGTGGATCGTGGGCCTGCTGTTTATGGGGGCCATGGTTGGCGCCGCCTGCTGGACCTATCAGATTTTTGTCGGTATTGGAGTCGGCGGCCAGAATAATCCCGTAGCCTGGGGAACCTATCTGATCAATTTTGTCTTCTGGGTCGGTATTGCCCACTCCGGAACGCTGATTTCAGCCATCCTGCATCTTTTCAGGGCCGGATGGCGCAATCCCATTGCCCGGGCCGCGGAAACCATGACGGTGTTTGCGGTATGCATTGCCGGATTGTTTCCGTTCATTCACCTGGGCCGTGTCTGGCAAGTGTACTACATGCTTCCCATACCAACCCAACGGCTGCTTTGGCCCAATTTCCTATCCCCGTTGATGTTCGACGTCATTGCCATCAGCACCTATCTCACCGTTAGTTCGTTGTTTTGGTACACGGGGATGTTGCCGGATTTGGCAGCGATTCGCGACCGCACGACCGGCACCCGGCACAAGATTTTCGCGGTGATTTCCCTGGGCTGGTCCGGGGCTCACGAGCAATGGCGGCATTATACCCGTGGGTACCTGTTCTTTGCAGCACTGGCAACCCCACTGGTCATATCCGTTCACAGCGTCGTCTCCTGGGACTTCGCCCTGGGTATCGTTCCGGGCTGGCACACGACCATTTTTGCACCTTACTTTGTTGCCGGCGCGATTCATTCCGGTTTGGCCATGGTCCTGACACTGATGATTCCCCTGCGCAAACTGTTCCACTACGAGGACATCATCACCATCAATGTTCTGCAGAATGTCGCCAAAACAATTGTTTTCACCGGATTGATCGTCGGCCTGGCTTATGCAACCGAATTTTTCATCGCCTGGTACAGCCACAATGCCGTCGAAATGGAACAATTCCGGTGGCGCCTGTTTGGTGATTATCGCTGGGGCTTTTACTTCATGGTTTTGTGCAACACGATGGCGCCCTTGTTGTTTCTGTTTAAAAAGATCCGTACAAGTATTGTACCGCTTTTAATTATTTCTCTGGTCGTCAATTTCGGTATGTGGTGGGAACGCTTCGTGATTATCGTCGGCGGTGTTGCACACGGCTTTGCGCCGCATGCCTGGGGGCTTTACGCACCTTCCCTGATCGAATACGGCATCATGTTCGGAACTTTTTGCCTGTTTTTTTTCCTGTTTATGTTGTTTGCCAAACATCTGCCGTCCGTCTCCATGACGGAAATGAAAGAAACCGTTGAAAAAGGAATAGCCGACCATGACGCATGAACGACACATCATGGGGATTTTCCAAGACGAGGACCAGGTCGTCACAACCGTGCAGGACCTGAAAGCATCGCCCTATCGATTTGAGCGCGTCAACATGCCGATTCCCAGCCATAAAATAATGAATGCCCTGAACCTGAAAAAAAGCCGGGTCGGCTGGTTCACGCTTTGCGGCGGAATCATCGGCTTTCTGAGTGGTTTCGCCCTGGCCATCTTCACCGCGACGCGCTGGGACCTCATCGTCAGCGGTAAACCAATCGTGGCCATTATACCGTTCGTGGTGGTCGGCTTTGAAGCCACCATTCTCTTCGCAGTTTTCGGCAACGTTATCGGTTTGTTGACCCAAACACGGCTACCCAGTTCAAGCTGGCTGACTCACTATGATCCCCGTTGCTCGGGGGAACACTTTGGTGTTCTGGCATCCTGTGCCTTGGAACAGTTGGAAGAACTGAAAGACTTCTTCCGCGAGCGGGGCGCTGAATTGAAGGAGTTTAACTATAGACCCAAGCCCTGAGTGCTCGACATTTCACGTGTTTCTTAATAAGGCGGTGATGTCAAATTTCGCAAAGTTACGAGTTACAAGTGCGCTAAAGTGACTAAAGTTAAGGCATTCTATCTTTTTATAAAAACGACAGAGCGTAGCGATACATCAACTTTAGTCACTCGACACTCAGTTTAGTTGTTAGGCACAACCCAATGCCTCTTATATTTAGTTTTTAGTACGGAATACAATCTTGTAAGGGCTCTGAATCGGATGACGGAACCAAACAGACAAATATCCGCATCGCCTAAATCGCCGGCGTATTGGCTTTTTTTGGTCCTTATCGGCGTTGGTGCGGGTGCGTTTATTTGGGGCATGATGAGTGGGCACCCGGCGCATGCCTGGCAGACTTATCTGATCAACTTCCTCTTGTGGTCGGCCATTGCCCAGGGAGCCGTGCTTTTTTCAGCGGTCATGCACATGACCAATGCGCGCTGGAGTGGACCGCTGGCCAGTTTGTCCGAAGCTTTTACGGCTTTTTTCCCGATTTCTTTTTTACTGTTTCTCATACTGTTCTTAGGCCAGAATCATATCTTCCCCTGGATTCACGAAGATCTGCACGGCAAAGAAATCTGGCTCAACATACCCTTTCTCTTTACCCGCGACGCGATCGGCCTTCTCGTCCTGTATGGCCTCGGTTTCGGGTATCTTTTTCACGCCCTGCAACTCAAACTCAACCCCGATCAACCGGCAAGTAAACTCCGCCAGGTGATTTTCAACGCCCGCAAAAAAAATTCCCTGACACCCGAGGAGTTCAAACGCCGCATGACCACCTGGGCCGGGCTTTACATTCTGGCTTTTGCGCTGGTCTTGAGTCTAATCGGGTTCGATCTCGTGATGAGCATGGACCCCCATTGGATCTCAACCCTTTTCGGCGCTTATCATTTTGTCAAAGCCTTCTATGTGGGCCTGGGCGCATTGATCATACTGGCCGCCGTCATCCAAGCCCGCCAAGGGGAGACCTCGGTCTTGACCCCCGCGCATTTCCATGACCTGGGCAAGCTCTATTTCGCATTCTGCCTTTTGTGGGCCGATTTCTTTTATGTCCAGCTACTGGTCATCTATTACGGGAACATTCCCGAAGAAACCCATTTTATAATCATACGCGCCCTGCTGGGGCCCTGGAACAAAATAGCATGGGCGGTTTTTTTGGTCTGTTTTGTGGGACCCTTTTTCATTCTGCTGAATAAAAATGTGAAAACCAAACCCTTTTTGATGGTCGTTATCTGTTCGATCGTGATTGTCGGTATCTGGTTCGAACACCTTCTGCTGCTGGGCCCGGCCTTGAGCCACGGAGCTCCGACCATTTCCCTGAATGTTTCGGACGGTTTGATTTCTCTGGGATTTTTAGGCCTGATGGTCATGGCCATTCGCTTCTTTTTAAAAGTGTTCCCGGAAACAGCCGGGCTTGAGGAGCCCGTACATTGAAAAAGAATACAACCACTACGCTGGTAACGCTGCTGAGTGTGATCGCCACCACCGCCTTTCTGGTTTTATTCTACCAGGCCCAGGCGGACAACATGGGGCCGGAACAGCCTATTCCCTTCAGCCATAACGTTCACAGCGGAATCAAACAAGTTCAATGCCAATACTGTCACCCTTATGTGGCCTATTCCAACTTTCCCGGCATTCCGCCGGTGGAGAAGTGCCTGCACTGTCACAAATATATTATCGCCAATCATCCGTGGATTCAAAAGGAACACCAGTATTTCAATACCAACAGCCCAACGCCCTGGCACAAAGTCAACTATGTGGCTGAACACGTTCTTTTCAATCACCAGCGACACATCAATAAAAAAGTGGCCTGTCAGGAATGCCACGGTAAGGTACAAGACCTGCACCGCTTGCCGGAAAAAATCTGGAAGATGGGTCAATGTCTGGAATGCCACCAAAAAAAGGAAGTCAACGTGGATTGTTGGCTGGCGTGTCACAGCTAACCGCCAAGCGAAGGAGCGCTAAATTTGCCTGCTGAAGAAACCGAACAAACGGTCTACTCATACCACACCGCCATCGCTTTTACACTGACGTCGGCCGTCTGGTTTGCTATAGCCACGACCTTTGGCGTGCTTGGGGCCGGTTATCTGATTGCACCGGACTTCCTGGCCAACATCGAATATATCCATTTCGGCCGGATTCGCCCCATGCACGTCAACGCCGTTTTGTTTGGGTTTGTCACCCCGGGACTGCTGGCAGTCGCCTTTTACTACATCCCCAGGTTGTTGCGCACGAATCTTTATAGCCAAAAGCTGGGCGTCGTATCAGCCGTTTTCTGGAACCTGACGGTGTTCGCCGGCATGATCGGCATCGCCGCCGGGCACACCCAGGGTCGCGAAAATGCGCAACTGCCCTGGTCGGTGGATATCATGGTGGTGATCTCTTTTTTGCTGGTCGGGACGAACCTGCTTATGACCATCCGCAACCGTAAAGAAACCATCTTGTACGTTTCCGTGTGGTACGCCATGTCGGCTGTGATTCTGACGGCACTCACCTATTGCCTTGGCAACGTTATCTGGAAACCGGACACCGGCGCCTTGGCCGGTGTGTCTGATGCAATTTTGTTGTGGTTTTACGGCCACAACATTTTCGGACTCCTGTTAACACCAATGGGTGTCGGCGTTGCCTATTACGTCCTGCCGATTGCCACCCGCAGTCCGCTTTACAGCCACACACTGTCCCTTTTGGGTTTCTGGTGCCTGATTATCGTCTACACTCACATCGGAACGCACCACCTTTTACAGGTTCCGGTTCCTACCTGGCTGAAAACCATCTCGATTGTCGATAGTGTTGCCATGGTCATCCCGGTTATGATCGTTTTGATCAACCTCTGGTACACCGTCAAGGGCAAATTGGGCGCAATCCACGCCGACATCGGAGCAAAATTTGTATTTACAGGTACCATTTACTACTTTTTCGTCAACATTCAGGGCTCGATGATGGCGCTGCCACATGTCCAGCGAATTACCCACTTTAACAACTGGGTCGTGGCCCACGCCCACATCGGCGTTCTCGGGTTCGCCGGCGTAACGGCCCTCGGCGGTCTCTATTTTATCCTTCCGCGCATGACCGGCAGACCGCTTTACAGCAAACTGCTGGCCGATTTGCAATATTGGCTGGTCTTGATCGGCATCACGGGATTTTTGATTGTTCTGACCATCGCCGGGCTGATCCAGGGCAATGCCTGGTATAGCGGTGAAACGCTCTACCGTACACTGCCCGCTATCCAGCCTTACTATGTTTTGCGCGCGTCGCTCGGTTTAATGATTATGATTGGCGCCTATCTCGGATTATACAACATCGTGCGATCCCTGTATTTCAATCGTGGAGCTTCAACATGAGGATGACCCCCACTGTCATCATCGTCGGCATCGTCACTTTACTGGCGTCCATTGTGCTGACCGTCGTCTACTGGCCTTATACCACGCGGAACACGACCCCATCGGAAATTTTCCGGGAGCGCACGGCCGTAGAAAACGCCGGCCGTAAGATATACCTTGAAAACGGGTGCGTGTATTGCCACAGCCAATCCATTCGTTCCATCGACTGGGGCCATGGGGCGGAACGGATCGCCCAATCCGGGGACTATATCGCCGACGAACCGGTGGCGCTGGGATCCCAGCGGACCGGTGTCGATCTGTCCCAGGAAGGCGGCGAACACCCGGACGACTGGCATGACGCTCATTTTATCAACCCGCGGTATACGCGTCCCGCATCCATCATGCCACCCTTTGAATGGCTGGGCCCTGAACGCATTGTCACCCTGACGCAGTACATGCAAAGCTTGGGTTTCAAGCAGGCGGACAAACGCATGGAGCGACAACGCTACTGGAAAAAGGAATCAATCAAGGCATATGAAGCGGGTCCCGAGGCAAACGTCAAGTGGCTTGCCGATATCGTTCCCCAAGGGTGGCGCAATATTCCCAACCCTTATCCGACCACCGAGGCCGGTCTGCAGCGGGGGCATAAAATCTATCAATTTTTCTGTATTGGCTGTCATGGCCCGATCGGCGACGGTATGGGGCCGGCGCAACCCTGGATTTATCCGCCGCCTTTTAATTTTACGCTCTTGAAGGGTCGCCAAATTTCAGGCGGCATCCTTTATTACCAGATAATGAACGGCATTACGGGAACGGCCATGCCGTATTTCAAACGCGATCTGGAATCCCAAAAAATTTGGGAGGTCGGCAACTACGTGGCCGAGTATTTTATCAACCAAAGCGATGCCAATGCCGATCCCCGCGGCATCGACGCTGCATGGGAGCCGTAATCGTGTATTTTTCGTATTTTATAGCATATATGGCAGCCGGTTTTGCGATCACGCTGGTGGTGTTCTTCTGGGCGCTGAACAGCGGACAATTTAAGGATCAGCAACGGGCACGGTTCATCCCTTTGGAGGCCGGTGATCATTCGAAGCCCGTCAAGGCTTCGCGTTTTGCGCGGATCGAAACCATTGCCCTGTTTACCTTCGTCTGTCTCGGATTGGCAGCATCAGCGGCGGTCGTGGCTTTTGCGTTGTTGAAGGCAGGAAATTAACGCAACAGATAAGCTTTAGATCACTTCGAACTCTTATAAAGGAAGTTCGCGATGAGATATTTTGCTTTACTCAACATCCAACATTATATCATGTTCCTGTTTCCAACAATTGCCTTTATCGCCTTATTCGCTATCGGCCTGGGATATTATTATATTCGACGCCAGGACTCAGCCGACCGTGAAACACGTATCATAGAAAGGTTCCCGGATGGCATCGAGGGTCGCAACGCCCCGTTTCCGATGATTATATATCTCATCCTGGCCGGAACGGTCCTTTGGGTCTTGGCCTATATCATCCTAATCGGTGTTTTGGAGGTAAAAATATGATGGTCACCCCGGAACACAATCCTTCGACCTTGAAAACCTGGTCGATCGTTCTCCTGCTGGTGGGATGGGTCTTTTTCAAAGGCTGGTTGGCATATAATGTGATTGGTGACCTCGGCCCACCTGACTGGGATTACCGGCCGATCAAAGATGTTCCCGGTGAATCATCCTATGCCCTGTTTGATCCATACCATCCGCTGCCTTATGGCCAGCATATTATGGATGCGCAGGGCCAAGAGGAAAACCCAGCCCACATGTCCGTGATCCCGCTTCAAGGTGTGGAATAAATGAAAAAAGTTGTCGGCATTTTTATAATTGTAGCGATTCTGGGCTTGGCGGCCTATCAGGCCCTGATGTATTATGACAACAACTTCCGTTACGGCCGTATGCGCGAAACGCCGGCAGTCCGTCCTCACGAAGAACCGCTGTTGCCCATGGAGGCCGGCATCGTTCCCGTCCATGGCGGCGATGCCCTCTCGCGCGTGAAACCGGGCGAGGACCTGGTGCCACCGCTCGACATGAAAGCTCCTGCGGTCATTGCCAGGGGAAAAGCTTTATACTTTGTATATTGCGCCCAATGCCACGGCAACCGTTTTGACGGCCATGGCACTGTTGGCCAGAGTTTTCACCCCTTGCCGACCGATCTGCGCAAGGTCGAGGTCCAGTCCAAGCCGGCCGGCAATTTATTCAAGTCCATCAGCTTTGGTATACCCGGCGGCCGCCAGCCGGCCCTGGCAACCACCATCGCTGAACAAGATCGCTGGTACATCATCTCTTTTGTTTTAGATTTGGACACGCATGTATCCCAGTGAGTTGATAATCGGACAAGTTGCCAAGTTCCCTTGCCTACCATCGTCATCCCGTCATATAACCGTCAATCATGGATAAAGACACCTGTGATCTTTGCGGATTGCCTCTTCGACACGGCGTCGTTGTTTCGAAAGCTGCCCATAAAACCCTGCGGTTTTGCTGTTTCGGCTGTAAACAGGTTTACGAAATGCTCATGGCGGCATCGGATAGCGTGGATCCGGACACTTTCAGGCATACGGAAATATTCAAACGTTGTGTGGAAGCAGGTATTATCCCTCGTACACTGGAAGACCTGGAACAGCGCCGACCATCTCAATCCTCGCAAAACAGCCAGGTGGCACCGTCTCCAGCCCAAGGGCGTTCTGCAACCGCTGAAACTCCTGGGTTGCGTCTCGATCTCAAGG
>Ga0316195_10000439_pt1 | contig 16506 bp, 14 predicted proteins | sample Phised1_MG_FD_204937 | JGI IMG/M metagenome (GOLD analysis project Ga0316195, IMG submission 204937) | Coastal sediment microbial communities from Maine, United States - Phippsburg sediment 1 | ecosystem: Environmental > Aquatic > Marine > Coastal > Sediment | place: USA: Maine | collected...
CATGACCGAGGCATTTGCCGTGGCTGAGAGAGTGGTGGAACTGAAGAACAATCACCCCAAGGCCTTGTTTACCTGTTGGATGGGTGAGAAATCCGTGGCGACCAGCCGCAAACTTTTCTTTGCCAACAACATACCTTCCTACCGGGCGCCGGAAAATGCGGTGCTGGCGTTCTCGGCAACGGCGGCTTATCACGCCAACCAGAAATTGCTGCTGCAAGTGCCGGAACCGTTGAGCAAGCAGAAGTCCCCCGACCTGGAGAGTGCGAAGCTCATTCTCGAGGAGGCCCTGTCCAGGGGCCAGAGCGTGTTGAACGTGGCCGAGTCCAAGGCTCTGCTTGCCTGCTTTCACGTGCCCATACTCAAGAGCATGCCGGCCAGGCAGGCGCATGAGGCGGTGCTGATCGCCGGGGAGATTGGTTACCCGGTAGCGATGAAAATCTATTCCTCGGATATTACGCACAAGTCGGATGTGGGCGGTGTGAGGCTGGGCCTGAACAGTGGTCACGAGGTCCGTCAGGCCTACCAGGAAATGCTGGAACGCGTGGCCAAGGCCTTACCCGACGCGCAGGTTGACGGTGTGGTGATCGAACCCATGTGGCACTCGAAGAGTGGTCGCGAGTTGATGGTGGGCGTGGTGAATGATGCCGTGTTCGGCCCGGTGATCAGCTTTGGCCTGGGTGGAACCATGGTTGAGATCCTGGGTGATCGAGCATTGGCCATGCCGCCCCTTAACCGTTACCTGGTTCGGCGCATGATTCGTTCTACCAGGGCCGCCAGGTACCTGGAAAAATTCCGCGGGCTGCCGGCGGCCAACCAGCGGTCTATTGAAGACGCCATACTGCGTGTCTCCGAAATGGTGTGTGAACTGCCATGGATTGAGGAGATGGATATCAACCCCCTGATCGTGGACGAGAACGGGGTGGTGGCGGTGGATGCCAGAGTGGCGATACGCAAGGTGGAGGAAAACCAAAGGCCGTATGCCCACATGGCGATCCACCCCTATCCCAGCGCCCTGGCTCATTACTACGACCTGGCAGATGGAACGCGTTACCTGATCCGCCCCATACGTCCCGAGGACGCCAGGCTGGAGCAGGAACTGATGCACAAGCTCAGCGACCGGACCCGCTTCCTGCGTTTCATGTACGCGCTCAAGGAACTCACGCCGGCCATGTTGTCGCGTTTCACCCAGATTGACTACGATCGTGAAATGGCACTCATTGCGGTGCGTGAGACGGCGGAAGGAGAGCAGCAGGTCGGGGTCGCCCGCTACATTATTAATCTTGACGGTGAGGGTTGCGAATTTGCCATCGTGGTGGCGGATGAAATGCAGGGTAAAGGACTGGCCTCAAGAATGCTGCGAGACCTGATCGACATAGCCACGGCGCGTGGCCTGAAATACATGGATGGCGTCGCCCTGCGCGAAAACAGCAACATGATTCGTCTGGCCAGGGACCTCGGATTTTCGATCAGCATGGATCCTGACTCGACCGACATGGTGAAGATGCTGCTGGTGTTTTAGCGCTGCAACCGAAAGGGTCTCCCATTTTGTTGCCACGCATCGGTTGGCACGACAGGCCTGTTGAGGACACAGGAGCAGCTTGACAAGGGCCTTGACGCGTCGATTTGTCTTGTCGAGGTACACCATTACCCTACCCTGGGTGGGGGGTTATCGGTAGTGACAGCGCCTTTCAAGTTGGTAAACTGGTCCGAGTAACTGGAAAGGGAATTTCTTGTGGCCGGATTTCTGCAACGCGCGCCTGGCATTGTCGTTTGGACGGCCTACGCCTGTTTCGCCGTCAGAATTGTTGTGCCGGCTGGCTATATGCCAGCTCCTCTTAGCAGCGGCGCGCCATTCATGCTCTGTCACGGTGGCTTCGAGGGCAGATTACTCAGCGCCCTGAATCCGCCGCAAGCCCATCACCATGATCACTCGTCTCAAGGAACGGGCGAGGATCCGGACAAGCAGAATAGCCATGCGGCCTGGACGCTTTGCCCGATTGGTGCCTTGTTCAGTTCATTCGCAGTCGGCGTGGCCTTGCCAGCGCTGGCGCCAGTCGATTTTCTATCTGACCCACCTGAATCGTTAGTCAAGAAGCTGGTAGCGATACCGCGGGCATGGCGTCAGCAGATTCGCGCACCCCCCTCTCTCTCCTGAACTGAAAGCAGTTGCAGGGCTCCAGAAGGTGCCCGGCGTTTGGCGTGGTCGTAGCGGCCCCTGATTTGAGGGTCGCATGCGCAACGCTACTGGAATTTGCGGAGAGCGAAATGAAACCCCATATTTTGTGGGCCACGACACTGGCCCTCTGGAGCACTGCCGGTCTTGGACAAGACCTGGCAGAGGACGAAACAGCACAAGACGGCGCAACCATTGAGGAAATGGTTATTACCGGCGTGCGCACGGATAGGCCGCTTAAGGTAGTTACTGACCCCAAGCTTCCCAGGCAGCCCCTGCCCGCCCAGGATGGCGCAGACTACCTGAAAACCATTCCTGGTTTCTCGGTTATCCGCAAGGGCGGTACCGGTGGCGACCCCGTGTTCAGGGGCATGGCGGGATCGCGTCTTTCCGTCCTGGTGGACGGAGAAGCAATCCTGGGTGGTTGTAGTAACCGGATGGATCCGCCCACTGCCTACATTTACCCCGAGGCATTTGATTCGATTGAGGTCATCAAAGGTCCGCAGTCCGTGCAACACGGCCCTGGTCTGTCTGCCGGAGTCGTATTATTCGACCACGACCAGGCAACCGACACAGTACCTGGCTGGAATATGTATGCCAGCGCGCTGGGAGGGAGTTTCGGCCGACACGGCGAAGTAGTTGACGCCTCCGTGAACAACTCCACCTTTGGCTTGCAAGGTTCCGCAACCAATGCGGTGCAGGACGATTACCAGGACGGTGACGGGGTCAGCGTGCATTCTGCGTATCAGCGATGGAGCACGCAGCTTACCGGCGCCTGGACTCCTGGCGAAAACACACGCGTGGAGTTGTCAGGTGCACGTAGTGATGGTGAGGCTGCCTACGCCGACCGGGGTGTGGATGGATCGAAATTCGCCCGCGACAATTACAGTCTCAAATTCTCGCAGATAAACCTGGGCCCGACCCTGCAATCAATTGATTTTCAGACCTCATATAATTACGTCGATCACGTAATGGATAATTACAGTCTGCGCGAGCTCCCCGAGGGTGCGCTGGCCCAGGCAATGAATCCAGACAGGGAGACCACGGGCGCACGCCTGGCCCTGGGTTTGAAGCCAGGTCCTGCCATGGACCTGGTAATCGGCCTGGATGCCCAGCGCAATATTCATACCACGCGCATGAGCATGAATCAGTTCATGATGCCGTATCAGGATATGGCGCGGGTGCGTGACGCTGAATTCAACCAGGTCGGCCCGTTTGCAGAGTTTGAATGGGGCCTGGACCAAGGGCAGAACGTGGTTGGTGGGGTCAGGGTGGATGCCTGGGAAGCCAGCGATCTGCGGGAGCAGATACCGGTAAGCATGATGCTGCGTCTACCCAACCCGACTTTCGGGGAAGTGCGCAAGGAGACCCTGCAAAGCGGGTTTCTGCGTTATGAGAAGGAGGTCAGTACCATCTCATCCCAGGCCTATGTCGGACTGGGCTATAACGAGAGGTTCCCGGATTACTGGGAGTTGATCTCCAAGGAAACAGCGGATTCCGTAAGTGCATTCAATATTGACGCAGAGAAAACCACGCAGCTTGATATTGGTCTGATTTACAAGAAAGATCGTCTGTATGGCAGTATTTCCTCGTTCTACAATGAAATAAGCGATTTCATCCTGATCCAGTCCGCCTTTGAAAAACCTGTGGGAGACATGGGAACGCGTACTACCACGATTGCACGCAACATCGACGCGCGTTCCTGGGGTCTGGAAATGGATGCCACCTATGCGCTGAGCGACCACTGGCGCTCCGAGTTCACCCTGGCCTCGGTCCGAGGCGCCAACGACACGGATCAGCGCACCCTGCCGCAGTTGCCACCGCTGGAGGCCAGGCTGGGTATTTATTTTGATAGTTCACGCTGGTCAGGTGGCTTGCTGTGGCGGGGGATTGACAGCCAGAACAGAGTCGATCCGAACAAGGGCAACATCGTTGGGCAGGATATTGCGGCCACCAGCGCTGTCAGCATATTTTCAGTCAATGCAGGCTGGCAGCCAACAAAGTCGGTATTGGTCACCGCGGGAGTCGACAATTTGTTTGATCGGACCTACGCGGAATTCATCAGCCGATCCGGGGTCTCGGTTCCGGGTTTCGACCAGACAACGCGGGTGAACGAACCGGGACGGACACTTTGGTTAAAGGCGCAGTTTACCTTCGCCGAATAGGCGCTGGTCTGCTTTAAGACGGACTTTGCCAGGATGGGTCGGATGCGGCCTTTCCTGGCAGATTCTTGGGCGAGCTTCCAGGTGAATGTCGGGAGCCGACCCCGGGACAGCACCCTCGGTCGGCAGGCTCTGGTAATATTCGCCGCCATGAAACGCAGCGATTTTACATTTGAGTTACCCGAGAGACTGATTGCCCAGGCGCCGCTGCCGGGGCGCAGCCAGAGTCGGCTGATGATACTGGGATCCGAGGGCAAGCCGGCCCGGGACAGTATGTTCGAGCGCCTGTGCGACCTGTGCTTGCCGGGTGACCTGATGGTGTTCAACGATACGCGTGTAATCCCGGCGCGCCTGCTTGGCAACAAGGAATCGGGCGGGAAAGTCGAATGCCTGGTGGAGCGGGTGCTGGACTCGCACACGGTGCTGGCCCATGTGCGCGCCAGCAAGACGCCGTTGCCTGGCAGTCGTCTGGAGTTTCATGGTGTGGGGGCGGTCATGGAAGACCGGCAGGACGACCTGTTTCGCCTGGTATTTGAGCAGCCCGTGGCCGAGTTAATGGACAAGCACGGTCATATGCCGCTGCCGCCCTATATTCGGCGGGAAGATAGCGCCGAGGACCGGGAGCGCTACCAGACTATTTACGCGCGCGTCCCGGGGGCGATCGCCGCACCCACCGCAGGGCTGCATTTCGACGAGTCCCTGCTGGAAAAACTGGATGCGATGGGCGTGGAAAAGGCCTTTGTCACCCTGCACGTGGGCGCCGGAACATTTCAGCCGGTGCGCGTGGACGAGATCAATGACCACCGCATGCACAGTGAACGGGTAGAAGTGGAGGACCGGGTTGTGGAGGCGGTGCGCCAGACCCGGCTGCGGGGAGGACGTGTCATCGCCGTGGGCACGACAGCCGTGCGTGCGCTGGAATCGGCGGCAGCGGAAGGCGAGCTTGCACCCTTCCGCGGTGATACCGACATATTTATTCATCCCGGGTACCGTTTTCGAGTGGTGGATCGGTTAATCACCAACTTTCACTTGCCTGAGTCCACATTGCTGATGCTGGTCAGCGCCTTCGCCGGTCGTGAACGCATTTTGGCTGCCTACCGTGATGCGGTGGAGCGCGAATATCGCTTTTTCAGTTACGGTGACGCCATGTGGTTGGCTCCTGCGCTGCCCAGGGCGCTGGAGCCTGCGCAGTGAAATTTGTACTCAACGCCAATGACGGGCGAGCGCGTGCCGGTCAGTTACAGTTTGCCCGTGGCCGGGTCGACACACCGGCGTTCATGCCGGTGGGTACCTACGGTACGGTCAAGGCCATGAGTCCGGAGGAACTGGTGGGCCTGGGCGCCCAGATTATCCTGGGTAATACCTTCCATCTGATGTTACGTCCGGGTACCGAGGTAATAAGCGCCCACGGTGACCTGCATGATTTCATGCACTGGGACCGGCCTATCCTGACGGACTCGGGTGGGTTCCAGGTCTGGAGTCTGGCCCAGATGCGCAAGATTTCAGAAGAAGGTGTGCGTTTTCGCTCACCGGTTGACGGCTCCCCGGTGTTCCTGAGTCCCGAGGAATCCATGCGTGTTCAGCAGGAGCTGGGTGCCGACATCATTATGGCTTTTGACGAGTGCACTCCCTATCCCGCCACGCGTGAGCAGGCCGATGACTCCATGCAGTTGTCCATGCGTTGGGCCAGGCGTTGCAAGGATGCCCATGGACAGCATGCCTCGGCACTGTTTGGCATCGTCCAGGGCGGCATGTACACAGATCTGCGCCGGCAGTCGCTGGATTTGCTACAGGAGATTGGTTTTGACGGCTACGCCATCGGCGGCTTGTCGGTGGGGGAGACCGAGGCAGAGCGCCTGATGGTGCTGGATGCATTGACTCCCCACATGCCGGTGGATCGCCCGCGTTACCTGATGGGAGTGGGTACGCCCGAGGATATCGTGGAAGCCGTAAGACGGGGAGTGGACATGTTTGATTGCGTGATGCCTACCCGCAACGCCCGTAATTCACACTTGTTCACCTCTACAGGAACCGTGCGTCTGCGCAACGCCGAGTACAAGATGGATACCGGTCCTCTGGACAAAGCCTGCCAATGTTATACCTGCAAGAATTACAGCCGTGCCTACCTCAAGCACCTGGACAAGTGCAATGAGATGCTGGGGTCGCGCCTCAACACTATTCACAACCTGTTTTACTACCAGCACCTGATGCAGGGGCTGCGGCAGGCCATCGCCGCCGGTCATCTGCAGGACTTTGTGCAAGAGTTTTATACCTTGCGAGAGAAAAACCCGCCGTCTGTGGCATAATAGCCCGCTGTTTTGAGTGGCCGAGGCCCCTTTGCTCTCGACCGCGCTGGCGAAAATATCGAGGAACATTAAATGGATATGCTTATTTCTAGCGCCTGGGCTGCCCCGGCTGGCGCTGCTTCGCCCGATATGTTGAGCGGGCTCCTTCCTATCGTATTGATTTTTGTGGTGTTTTATTTTCTCTTGATCCGTCCCCAGCAGAAGAGAGCCAAGGAACATCGCAACATGGTCGAGGCGCTGACCACGGGTGACGAGGTGGTTACCGCCGGCGGCATTCTTGGCAAGATCGTCAAGGTGGACGAGCAATGGCTGCGGATCGAGGTGGCCAAGGGCACGGAAGTCAGCGTGGCTCGTGGCACCGTCAGCCAGTCCGTTCCCAAGGGTTCCTACAAGGCCGACTAACACCTCGTTTCGGAAACAATAAAATGAATCACTATCCCTGGTGGAAAAACCTGATGGTAGTGCTGGTAGTCGCCGTGGGCGGATTGCTGGCACTCCCGAATCTTTTCGGTGAGGATCCTGCGATCCAGATAGCGCGTGACGATTACCAGCCGGTATCGGAAGCTACCGTGACGCGGGTACGGGAATTGCTGCAGCGTGAAAATCTCGTTAATCGTGGTGTATTTTCCGAAGACGGCAGAGTGCAGGTGCGTTTTGAAGGGGTAGAGACCCAGCTCCAGGCCCACGACTTGCTCAAGGAAGAACTCGGTAGCACCTATGGCACCGCCCTGACCATGGCGCCAAGGACACCGGCCTGGTTGCGTGCCATTGGCCTTCGGCCCATGAGCCTCGGCCTGGATCTGCGGGGTGGTGTGCATTTCCTGTATGAAGTGGATATCCAGGGTGCGGTAACGCAGACCCTGCAGCGTTACGAGTCCGATTTCAAGGCCATGCTGCGCAAGGAAGATATCCGCTACGTGCGGGTGCGTGAGCAGAATGGCACGGTAGAGGTGGTGCTGCGTGACCAGGCTGATGCCGACGCTGCACGCGAACTGGTTCGCGATTCCGACCCGCAATTGCAGGTGCTGGAAAGTATGGACGGCGGGAACGTCGTGCTCACGGTCAGCATGACCGAACAGCAGATCAGGCAGCGCCAGGATTTTGCGATTGAGCAGAACGTGACCACACTGCGTAATCGCGTGAACGAGATCGGTGTGGCCGAGCCGGTGGTGCAGCGCCAGGGTCTGGATCGGATCGTGGTCCAGCTGCCCGGTGTGCAGGATTCCACACGCGCCAAGAAAGTGCTGGGCGCCACGGCAACGCTCGAGTTCAGACTGGTTGACCTGGAGGGCGATGCCTACCAGGCCAAGCGTACCGGCCGAGTGCCGCTCAACGCCATCCTGCTGGAAAACCGCCAGGGTCAGCCGATATTGTTGAGCCGGGACGTCATCGTCACCGGCGATCAACTGACCGATGCTTCCTCGGGCTTCTCCGAGGGTTCTGCGGTCGTGCATGTGCGGCTGGACGCCAAGGGCGCGCGCAAGATGCTGGAGACCACCAAGCGCAATCTCGACAAGCCCATGGCCGTGGTGTTTATCGAGAGGAAACGTGAAACGGTTGAACGCGATGGCGAGCAGGTGGACGTGGATACCACCGAGCAGACGGTGATCAATACCGCCACCATACGTGGTGTGTTTTCCTCCAATTTCCAGATCGAGGGGCTGACACCCTTTGAGTCCCGTGACCTGGCCCTGTTATTGCGCGCCGGTTCATTGGCGGCACCGATTTACATCGTGGAAGAGCGCACCATAGGTCCCAGCCTCGGACAGGCGAATATCGACCAGGGATTTGAGGCCGTGGCCGTAGGCTTCCTGGTAGTGGTGCTGTTCATGGCAATTTACTACAAGGCTTTTGGCCTGGTGGCCGACCTGGCGCTGATGATGAACGTGGTCCTGCTGGTGGCGCTGCTGTCCCTGTTACAGGCGTCCCTGACGCTCCCGGGTATCGCCGGTATCGTGTTAACGGTGGGTATGGCGGTGGACGCCAACGTGCTGATCTTCGAGCGAATACGCGAGGAGCTACGCGGCGGCAATACGCCCCAGGCGGCGATACATGCTGGCTATGACAAGGCGTTCTCCTCGATTGCCGATGCCAACGTCACCACCCTGATTGCCGCGGTGGTGTTGTTCGCCTTTGGTACAGGCCCGATCAAGGGCTTCGCGATCACCTTGTCATTGGGCATCATCACCTCGATGTTTACCGCCATCGTGGGAACCAGGGCGGTGGTTAACCTCATTTACGGCAGCCGCAAGCTCAAGAGCCTGGCAATCTAGCCGGCGGGGAATGTCATGGAAATTATCAAAGAAACCCACATCAACTTCATGGGCTTGCGCAAGGCGGCATTCGCGCTGTCCGGCCTGCTTATCCTTCTTTCGCTAAGCATGATCGTGACCCGCGGTCTGAATTTCGGCATCGACTTCACCGGCGGCGTGCTGCTGGAGATCGGTTATCCCCAATCCGCCGACCTGCCCGCGCTGCGTGATCAGCTAACGGCCGCCGGAGTCGAAGGTGCCCAGGTGCAGAATTTTGGCACCTCGAGAGACGTACTGATCCGGCTGATGCCGGAAGGATCCGGCACCAATGCCCAGGTGGGCGAACACATCATGTCGATCCTCAGCCAGGCCGATCCGAATGTGCAGCTGCACCGGGTGGAATTCGTCGGACCGCAGGTAGGTGAGGAGTTGGCCGAGCAGGGTGGCCTGGCCATGTTGTTTGCGCTGCTGATGATCCTGGCCTACGTGGCGGCCCGCTTCCAGTGGAAGCTCTCGGTCGGCGCGGTGGCCGCGTTGATACATGACGTGATCATCACCCTGGGATTTTTCGCGGCGAGCCAGATGGCATTTGACCTGTCGGTGCTCGCTGCCGTGCTGGCTGTGATCGGCTATTCGTTGAATGACACCATCGTGGTGTTCGACCGAATTCGGGAGAACTTCCGTGGCATTCGTAATGCCGAGCCGGAATTCGTCATGAACGTGTCCCTGAACCAGATGCTGGCGCGAACATTGATGACCTCGGGTACGACCTTGCTGGTGCTGTTCGCCCTGTTTTCCCTGGGTGGCCAGGCAATCCATCCGTTCTCGGTTGCCCTGCTGGTTGGTATTTTCGTGGGTACTTATTCGTCCATTTACGTGGCCAGCGCCCTGGCCCTGGAACTGAATTTGACCCTGATCGACCTGATGCCGCCGAAGAAAGAGGACCTGGTCGACGATATGCCCTAGTTGGGTCTAGCGCTTCAAGGTCGCGGGCAGCAGGGGATGCAGGAGCGCTGACAGGGCCTGGTGAATCTTTGGTGAGCCGGCGATTACATGCCCGGTTTCCATGTAGTTTGAGTCGCCGCGCACAGAACTGATGATCCCGCCGGCCTCCTGGATAAGCAGGGCGCCGGCGGCGATATCCCAGGGCTTCAACCCCAGTTCCCAGAAACCATCGAAGCGACCGGCAGCGACATAGGCCAGGTCTATCGCGGCGGCACCCGGGCGGCGAACACCCGACACGTTTTCCACCACTGTCTTGAGCATGGCCAGGTAGGCGTCCATGTGCTTGACGTTCTCGCGGTACGGGAATCCAGTCCCGATCAGGGTGTCCTTGAGGTGCGTGGTGCCGCTGACCCGAATCCGGCGATCGTCGAGGTGGGCGCCCGCACCACGTACCGCGGTAAATAATTCCTGGCGCAGTGGGTCGTAAATGACGCCTACTTCCAGCTGGCCACGTACCTGCAGGGCAATGGACACCGCGAAAATCGGGAATTTGTGTATGAAATTGGTGGTTCCGTCCAGCGGGTCAATGATCCAGACAAAATCACTGTCGCCGCTTTGCCCGGATTCCTCCGCCAGAAAGGCGTGATCCGGATAGCTGCGGCGTATGGTTTCCTTGATATCTTCTTCTGCGCGCATGTCCACCTCGGTGACCAGCTCGTTCCATTCCTTGGAAACGACGTCTACCGGGCGGTTGCTCTTCATGCTGCGAACAATCAGGTCGCCAGCGCGGCGTGCCGCTCGCACAGCTATGGTCAGGTGCCCCTGCATCTTGGAATCCCTCTTTGGAAAACAGCGTTGCAGGGGTATGACCCTGCCGTTGGGCCCGAAGTTTAGCAAATTGTGTCCATCCTGGGAGCAAGTCTTTGCATGCGACCGGCAAAAGGCGGGAGAATTGCCGCCCACGGCAGGCTTCTGAACGCAATAGGCATAGCTGATGCTTGAACAAATTCGAATCGTACTGGTCGGCACCACCCACCCCGGCAATATTGGCAGTAGTGCGCGGGCGATGAAAGTGATGGGGCTGGAGCAACTCTGGCTGGTTGCACCGGAGCATTTTCCCGATGCGGCGGCCACTGCCCTGGCTTCGGGCGCGGATGACTTGCTGGCGCGTGCCCGGGTGGTGGACACGCTGGAGGAGGCGGTGGCTGACTGCCGGCTGGTAGTCGGCACCAGCGCCCGCTTGCGTAGTCTGCCATGGCCATTGCAGACACCCAGGGAGGTGGCGCAGCAGGTGGTGGCGAACCCGCCTGGTGGTGACGTGGCCCTGGTGTTTGGCCGTGAGGCGTCCGGATTGAGTAACCAGGAAATGCACCTGTGCCAGGCCATGGTGCACGTACCCACGGCGCAGGAGTATGGCTCACTGAACCTGGCGATGGCGGTGCAGATCCTGTGCTACGAGATACGCATGGCGGTGCTTGGCGGCGACGGGGCGCGGCAGATACCCGATTCGCCACCGGCCCGGGCCGAGGACCTGGAGCGTTTGTTTGTACACATGCAGGAAATACTTGAGAAAAGCGGCTTTCTGAATCCAAAGAGTCCGCGTCACTTGATGGCGAGGTTACGGCGGCTTTATCTGCGTGCCGGTCTGGATGAGAAGGAGGTAAATATCCTGCGCGGTATACTGAGCGCCTATGAGACCACCCCCAGGAAACCCTGGGAGGAGTCCCTCGACAGCAATGACGGAGATGCCTGAGCGTGGCCGGACTGACTATGGGCAGCAGAATGATTTACCTCGATTATGCCGCGACCACTCCGGTTGATGCGCAGGTAATAGAGCTGATGAACCAGTGCCTGGGTGAGGATGGAGACTTTGCCAATCCTTCCTCCCTGCATGGTCCCGGTCTGGCTGCGCGTGCCCGGGTCGAAATCGCCCGCGGGCACGTGGCTGCCTTGCTGGGCGCGGGTAGCGAGGAGATTGTGTTCACCTCCGGCGCAACCGAGGCGGACAACATGGCCATACGTGGTGGCGCCCTGTACCAGGCTCACCGGGGACGCCACATTATTACCTCGCGCAGTGAACACCGGGCCGTGCTGGATTCCTGCAAGGCGCTTGAAAAGGAGGGCTTTGAAGTTACCTGGCTTTCCCCCGCAGAGCAGGGCCGGGTCTCCGTGGCGCAGCTGCGAGAGGCGCTCAGGCCGGACACCACCCTGGTTTCGTTGATGCATGTGAACAATGAAACCGGATTGATCCAGGACATACAGTCTTTGGGCGCCTTGTGCCGCGAACAGGGCGTACTGTTTCATGTTGACGCAGCCCAGTCGGCGGGCAAACTTCCCATAGACCTGGGCAGGCTGCCGGTGGACCTGATGTCTTTTTCGGCGCACAAGATCTATGGACCCAAGGGGATAGGCGCGCTGTTTGTCAGGCGTGAGCCGCGCTGCAACCTGTTCCCGGTGATGTTTGGTGGAGGCCAGGAGCAGGGCTTGCGCCCTGGCACCCTGGCCACTCATCAAATCGCCGGTATGGGGAAGGCGTTTGAGCTTGCAGCGACACGTATGCAGGCGGACCAGGCCAGGCTGGTCGGTCTGCGTCAACGCTTGTGGCAGGGACTGCAGAAAATCGGCGGTGTCAGCGCCAATGGCGCCCTTGAGTCTTGCGCCCCCAATATTCTGAATGTGAGTTTCCAGGGGGTGGAGGGCGAAAGCCTTATGTTCGGCCTCACCGGTCTCGCCCTGTCCAGTGGCTCGGCTTGCGCCAGCAGCAACCGGGAGCCCTCTTACGTGCTGCGTGCCCTGGGACTGGATGACCAGGCCGCCCAGGCCTCCTTGCGCTTCAGTCTTGGTCGCTCGACCGGCATCGAAGACATCGACGCCGCCCTGGCCATGCTGGAGGAGCAACTGAAGCGGCTGCGTGAACTTGCTCCACCCTGGGTGCAATAGCGATGTCTGCAGCGGCATCCAATGTCTTGCTTGAGCGCTATTTCTTCGCGCCTGTCGGAGCCGGCAGCTTTGCCGCGGGAAGCCCCTCGGTGGCGGAAGGCCGCGCCGGCAGCAGAAAGCGCGGTGTGGCCGTGCAACTCCAATGCCAGTTACAGGGGCAAAAAATCAAGGCGGCGCGCTTCCTGGCCTGGGGCTGTCCTCACAGTATCGCGGCAGCCTCCTGGCTCACGGAAAAGCTGACCGGATTGAGCCTGGACGAGGCCTCGGGGGTCGGCGCCATGCAGATTGCGGCGGCCCTGAAGGTGCCGGCGGACAGGTTGGGCAGTATACTGGTGCTCGAAGACGCCCTGGCCGCCTGCCTTGAAAACGCGCGCAGCCGCCGTCATGTATGGTAAATCAAGGAAAGCAGAGGATTAGCCCGCAATGCCTATTACACTGACTGATGCAGCCGCCCAAAGGGTGAGCGGCTACCTGGCCAAGCAGGACGGTATGCTCGGTCTGCGTCTGGGCGTGCGTAAAACGGGTTGTTCTGGATTCGCGTATCAAATTGAATACGCTAAAGAAATAACCGAATCGGATATCACTTTCCAGGATCATGGCATCACCCTGGTGGTTGGCGAAGACGCCTTGCCTTTACTGCAAGGCATGCAGGTTGATTTCGTGAAACAGGGGCTGAATGAGACGTTCAAATTCCGTAATCCAAACGTCAAGGACGAGTGTGGTTGCGGCGAGAGTTTCACCGTCTAGGCTGTTCCGGCCTCGTTTTTGGGGGCCGCGCACAGTACAATTTCACAGTTAAGTCGCGCGTGCTGGCTTCCAGGCGACGGTTTCCGTCTCCCGGCAGGGCACGTGCGCCTGTTTTTTTATCTTTAGGATTTTTTTAAGGAATTACTGAAATGGCGATCGAACGCACCCTTTCCATTATCAAGCCCGACGGCGTACAGAAGAACCTGATTGGTGAAATCTACAAGCGTTTTGAGGGTGGCGGACTGCACATTGTCGCCGCCCGTATGCTGCACTTGTCACGCGAGCAGGCCGAGGGTTTCTACGCGGTGCACAAGGAACGCCCCTTCTTCAAGGACCTGGTCAGCTACATGATGAGTGGTCCGGTGATGGTTACCGCCCTGCAGGGTGAGAATGCCGTGGCCGCGCATCGCGACCTGATGGGCGCTACCGATCCCAAGAAAGCCGATCCGGGCACCATCCGCGCCGACTTTGCCGACTCCATTGAGGAGAACGTGGTGCATGGCTCCGACAGCGCCGAGAACGCCGCGATTGAGATTGCGTTCTTTTTCGCCGCTGACCAGATCTGTCCGCGTACCCGCTAGGACACGGACCAGGCCTGCAATATGTCGTCGCCTAAGATAAATCTGCTGGGTCTTCCCCGCGAGCAAATGGAAGAACTGTTTGCCCGGTGGGGGGAGAAGCCATTTCGTGCCCGACAGGTCATGAAATGGATTTACGCTCGCGGCACCAGTGATTTTGAGCAGATGACCGATCTTGGGAAGACCCTGAGGGCGCGGCTTGCCGAGGAGGCCGAGGTGCGCCCTCCTGAAATTGTCAGCCGCCATGACTCGACCGACGGCACCATCAAGTGGGCGTTGCGGGCGGGCTCTGAACAGGCCATCGAAACGGTGTTCATACCCGAGGAATCCCGCGGCACCCTGTGTATTTCCAGCCAGGTCGGGTGCGCCCTGGATTGTTCGTTTTGTTCTACCGGCGCACAGGGGTTTAACCGCAACCTGGACAGTGCCGAGATCGTCGGGCAGGTCTGGTTGGCCCGGCGCGAACTGGGAGCGGGTCCGTCCACTACAGACCGCGTGATATCCAACGTCGTGCTGATGGGCATGGGCGAACCCCTGGCAAACTACCGGGCGGTGGTGCCGGCGATCAAGGTCATGCTGGATGACTATGGCTTCGAGCTGTCGCGTCGACGGGTGACCCTGAGCACCTCGGGTCTGGTACCGCAGATCAACAAATTGGCCGTTGAATGCAACGTGGCTCTGGCCGTATCCCTGCATGCGGCGAACGATACCCTGCGGGACGAACTGGTACCGATAAACCGGCGCCATCCGATTGCCGAATTGCTGGATGCGTGCTGGGCCTACGCAAAGTTATATGCAAACCGCCACATTACATTTGAATACACGATGCTGGAGGGCGTTAACGATACCGTTGAGCATGCCCGGCAGTTGGCGCGTCTATTGAAAAACAAGCCGGCAAAGGTAAATTTGATTCCCTTCAATCCTTTTCCGGGCACCCGTTACAAGCGATCTCCCCAGGCAACTATCGATCGCTTTCGGCAGGTGTTGCTGGATAGCGGTATTATTACCGTCACGCGACGAACCCGCGGGGATGACATTGATGCCGCATGCGGTCAACTGGCCGGCAAGGTCAATGACAGGACCCGTGTGCGACTGGGCAGCAAGATGATCAGCGTAGCGGTGCAAAACCTATGAAAAATACCTGGGCATTACTGGCCGTTTCATTACTGGTTTCGGCCTGTGTTTCTGACGCACCCAAGTCCGGCAAGGGCGCCAAGCAAATGGAGCAGGATGCGGCCGAGTACAACCTGCAGCTTGGAGTAGGCTACTTGCGGCAGGGCGAGTACCAGTTGGCCCTCGACAAGCTGAATAAATCGCTGGAGCAGAACCCCTCCCTGGCTGAAACCCACATGGCCCTGGGCTATCTCTACGAGCAGACAAACCAGCCCGCGGACGCTGAAGTGCACTTGCGCCGTGCATCCAAGCTCGCGCCGGAGAATCCGGAGGTCCAGAATGCCTATGCCGTTTTCCTGTGCAAGCAAGGCTCGGTGAGCGAGGCGCTGAAAGCCTTTGACAAGGCCGCCATGGTGCCCCTGTACAGGACCCCTGAGGTTGCCTATACCAATGCCGGCGTATGCGCGCGTGGCGCCGGCAGATTGAATGATGCCGATACTTATTTCAGGAAGGCACTGGCTGTAAACAAGAATTACGATGAGGCCCTGCTGCAACTGGCTTCGTTGAATTTTGACCGGGGGGAGTATTTCCCCGCGCGGGCATTTGTCGAGCGTTACCTGCAAACTTACAAGGCAACGGCGGAAGTGTTGTGGCTTGGCGTGCGTATTGAGCAGGCCATGTCAAACAATGCGGCCGCAGCCAAGTACGCAGAACGGCTCTTGAGTGGTTTCCCCGATGCGGCGGAAACCGGTCTATTGCTGGAGCAACAGCGCAATGGTGACTGAATCCGAGATTCCTCAGGATACGCAACTGCCACCTGAGCAGGAGATTGGTCCGCGTCTTGTGCGCGCGCGGCAGGAACAAGAGTTAAGCCTGGAAAAAGCAGCTGCATCCCTGCGCGTGGACGTAGGGGTGTTGCAGAGCCTGGAAAATGAGAATTTTGCTGCCCTGGGTGCGCAGGTGTTCGTGCGAGGGCATTTGCGAAAATATGCCAGGCTGCTGCAGTTGCCGGAGCAGGAAATGCTGGATGCCTACCAGTCACGGGTGGGAGCAAGCGAGGCGCACCTCATGCATTCGGTGTTGCGAGAGACGGTGCCAATATCCCGCCGCCGCAGGCGCGTGAATCTCTCGCTGGTGTTTCTGACTATCCTGGTTGTGAGCTTGTTGGCCGCGGCCGCCTGGTGGTGGTTTCAGATGCGCGCCATGGATACGGCACTTGAGGCCGGGCAGCGCAGCACAAGCAATGGAAAATCTCTCGCGTTACCTATGGACGGGCGCGAGGCCACGGCA
>Ga0316195_10000440_pt1 | contig 16500 bp, 15 predicted proteins | sample Phised1_MG_FD_204937 | JGI IMG/M metagenome (GOLD analysis project Ga0316195, IMG submission 204937) | Coastal sediment microbial communities from Maine, United States - Phippsburg sediment 1 | ecosystem: Environmental > Aquatic > Marine > Coastal > Sediment | place: USA: Maine | collected...
CCAGGCAAGCGTCGAAGCCAACTTCGGTGCGCCTCAGTCGATGCGTGCGGCGGTTGGCGATCCGCCTATTTCCCGCTGGGAATACACGAATTTTGTCGTTTTTTTCGAATACGACAAGGTCATTCACGCCGTTTCAAAATAGGCAATCGGGCATCTGACCCGGGACAGCGCGCGGCAACTGCCGCGCGTTTTTCGTTGCACGAAAGAAAATTCGCGGTTGTGCCATAATTCGCGGCCCGGATTTCCAGCACCTGCCAAAATTTCGTGCCTGAAAACATCCTCCTTAACCGGGCGAGCGTCGATCGCCTGCTGACCGGATCATCCTCCGGTGCCGCACTCGGCCGCCTGATCGGCGCCAGCGCGCCGCTGTCCGTTACGGAACTGGGGCGGTCGCTGGGTCGCCCGCTCGTGATCCTCGCCAGTGACGCCCGCCAGGCGGACCAGCTGGAGGTGGAGATTCGATGGTTTGCCGGCCCGGAACTACCGGTCGAACATTTCGTCGAATGGGAAACCCTCCCCTACGACAGTTTTTCCCCGCACCAGGACATTGTCTCGCAGCGGCTCAGGGTTCTTGCGTCGCTGGGCAGCCTGCGGCGCGGCGTCGTCATCGTATCAGCCCCTACCCTGCTGCAGCGCCTGCCGCCGGTGGATTACGTCTCTGCACGAACCCTCACGTTGCAACGGGGACAGACGCTGGATCAACAACGATTCATTGACCTGTTGAATTCGTGTGGCTATTTGCGGGTTCCCCAGGTCGACGAGCACGGCCAGTTTGCGGTTCGCGGGTCATTGCTCGACGTCTTTCCAATGGGATCGGATCAACCATTGCGCATCGATCTGTTCGATGACGAATTGGAGACGCTGCGCTATTTCGACCCTGAAACCCAGCTCTCCGGGGACAAGATCGAATCCATCAACATACTGCCTGCCCGTGAAATACCCCTGGACGACGAGGACATACGCAATTTCAGGCATCGCTATCGCGAGCGCTTTGAAGGCAGGCCGTCGGCCTCGCGGGTTTACAAGGAAATCTCGGACGGAGTCGCCCATGGAGGCATCGAGTACTTCCTGCCGCTGTTCTTCCCGACGACCGCAAACCTGCTGGACTATCTCCCGAGCGGTACGATGGTGCTGGCACCGGCTGACCTGACTGCATTGCTGGAACAGACCTGGGACGAAATTGGCGAGCGTTATGAACTTTGTCGTCACGACCCGGAGCGACCAATCCTGGCACCGCAAGAAAGTTTTTCCCCGGTTGGGGAAGTCCTGGAAAAACTGTCGCGTTTTGGCCAGATCGCCTATAGCGGCCAGTCGCTTGCCGAGAGCCAGCACTGCGTTAACCTGGCGACGCGCCTCCCACCCGCGATCCGGGTTGAAGCCCGTTACGAGGACGCTGCCGCCTCGCTCATGCAGTTTCTGGACGGCTTCCCGGGTCGGGTCCTGTTTACGGCAGATTCCGCCGGGCGGCGGGAGAGCGTGTTCGAGCTGCTGGCCGGCCGGGGCATCAGCGCTTCCCGCTTTGACGACTGGCAGTCATTTGTGGCAAGCGCGCAACGCCTGGGTGTCGCGATCGCTCCGCTCGATGACGGCGTGCTGTTGCCCGGTGCCGATCTGGCTATTGTCAGCGAACATCAGTTGTTCGGCGAAAAGCCTCGCCAGAGAAATCGCCGCCGGCGCGCCGAACGCGACCCGGAAACCATCATCAGGCAACTCAACGACCTGGAACCCGGTTCCCCGGTTGTGCATTCGGAATATGGCGTCGGTCGCTATCTCGGCCTGGTCAATATCGAGGCCGGTGGTATCGAAGCAGAGTTTCTGCACCTTGAATACGCCGACGGCGATAAACTCTACGTCCCGGTTAACGCGCTGGATCTCATTTCCCGATATACGGGCGCCTCACCCGAGAATGCGCCCCTGCACCGGCTCGGCAGCGATCAATGGGCCAAGGCGAAAAAGCGGGCGATCAGCCGAATCAGGGATGTGGCGGCCGAACTTCTGGACGTCTATGCCAGGCGCGCGGCAAGGCCGGGACACCGGTTTCGCTGGCCCGAGTCGGATTATCGCGCCTTTGAAAGCGGCTTTCCGTTCGAGCTAACCGACGACCAGGACCGCACCATCAAGGAAGTGCTGGGGGAAATGGAAGCCGGACAACCGATGGACCGCGTTGTCTGCGGCGATGTCGGTTTCGGCAAAACCGAGGTTGCCCTCAGGGCAAGCTTTGCGGCGGTGCTGGGCGGAAAACAGGTGGCGATCCTGGTCCCCACTACGTTGCTTGCGCAACAACACGGCCAGACATTTCGTGACCGGTTCGCCGACTGGCCGGTACGCATCGAAGTCCTGTCCCGCTTTTGCTCGCCGAAACAGGCGAAGGAAATTGTCGCCGGCCTGCGTTCCGGCAACGTTGATATCGTTATTGGCACGCACCGACTGTTGCAGCACACCAGGGATTTCAAGGATGTCGGGCTCGTTATAGTGGATGAAGAACATCGCTTTGGCGTGCGCCACAAAGAAGCGATCAAATCCTTGCGCAGCGAGATCGACGTTTTGACGCTGACCGCGACGCCCATACCAAGAACGCTGAACATGTCGCTCGGCGGGCTGCGCGAAATGTCACTTATCACAACGCCACCGGCGGAACGGCTGTCCGTAAAAACCTTTGTCAGCGAATGGAACGATGTCGTCATACGCGAAGCCTGTCTGCGCGAAATCAAGCGCGGCGGCCAGGTCTACTTTATCCATAACCGGGTTGACGACATCGCCGCAGTCGAAGAGCGCCTGCAAAAACTGGTGCCCGAAGCGGCTATCCGAATCGGGCACGGTCAAATGCCGGAACGGGAACTGGAGCAGGTAATGCTCGACTTCTATCACAGGCGTTTCAATGTGCTCCTCTGCACAACGATCGTCGAATCCGGCATCGATGTGCCTACCGCCAATACAATAATTATCAATCGCGCCGATCGTTTTGGCCTGGCGCAATTGCACCAGCTTCGCGGTCGCGTCGGACGATCGCATCACCGCGCCTACGCCTACCTGATCGCGCCGCCCAGGGCGGCTATGACTGCCGATGCGATCAAACGGCTGGAAGCCATCGATTCACTGGAAGATCTCGGTTCGGGGTTCGTGCTGGCGACGCATGACCTCGAAATCCGTGGTGCCGGTGAACTGCTCGGCGATACGCAGAGCGGCCAGATTCAGGAAATCGGCTTCTCCCTCTACACGGAGCTGCTTGGCCGGGCCGTCGATGCGCTGAAGCGAGGCGAGGTTGCGGATCTCGACAAGCCGCTTCACGGTGGCGTTGAAATCAACCTGCACGTGCCGGCCCTGCTGCCGGAAGATTACGTGCCGGACGTACACCTGAGGCTGATTCTCTACAAACGAATAAGCAGTGCCCGGTCACGCGCCGAACTGCGCGATTTGCAGGTCGAGCTGATCGACCGATTCGGGCTGCTGCCGGAGGCGGCCCGGAATCACATGCGCATCGCCGCCATCAAGCTCGACGCCATTGCGCTTGGCATCGTAAAAATCGACGCGGCGGACAAGGGCGGCTACCTGGTATTCGGCGAACAGACAAATTCGGATCCAGTAGCGCTGGTCAACCTGGTGCAGAATCACGGCGACATCTATCGATTAAGCGGGGCACATCGACTACAGTTCCGGCTGGACCTGTCAAAACCCGATCAACGCTTCAAACAGGTTGAAGATTTGCTGGAATCACTGACACCCGAAAATGTCCAACCCGAACCGGAGGCTTGCCGAAACATTGTTTGAAATGAGCGAAATCCGAGAAAATTCGAAGCCGCGCCGTGTTTGCAGCGCCGTGACTGCTGTCATCCTTTCCCTGGTGTCGGCGGCGGCCGGGGCCCAGCAGCTGGCCGTCCCGAATGCCACTTCGCTTGAAGCCGAAACGGTGGAGATTCGCAGGTATTCCGTTGAACTGATCGTTTTCCAGTACGTCGGCGGTGCAGCTCAAAGTGATGAGTTTTTTGCGCCCGAGGTAACCGAAATTCCGGCGGAAACATCGCTTGGTGACGACTTCCCGGGCGACCTCGATGATCCGCTGTACGGTGAGCCAGTCGCACTGGACGCCGGGCCGATGGAAAGCGAATCCGGAAATCCCGCCCTGGAAATGCCGTTGGAGGAGCTCGAGGAATCGATGGAGGAGCTCGAAGAAATAGTGACCTACGAACAGTCCGGGCTGGTGGTACTGCAGCCGGATCAGTTTTCACTTAACGACGTATACCGGAAGCTTGAAGCGCTGGACGCTTATCAACCACTTTTGCACACCGCCTGGATTCAGCCGACGAAAGAGAAGGACGTGTCGATTCCGCTGACACTCCGACGACTGGGCAATCCGCCATTGCGCCTGAATGGAACGATCACCCTTTATCTCAGCCGTTTTCTGCACCTGGTCGTTGACCTGGCACTGGAGGAAAAAGGCGCACAACGCATGACCGGAACCCAGGAGCGCGTACGCTCATACGGTGATGAGCAGGCCCGCAGTGAATACGGATTCGACTTTGATCCGCGATTTGCGCCGCCGTCGATAATTTATCGAATCCAGGAAGATCGCATTGTGCGCAACGGCGAATTGCGTTATTTCGATCACCCGAAGTTTGGTGTGATCGCCAAGATCGCGCGTATCGAGGAAGAAACTAGTCCGGAAAACCCGGATACCACCAATGACCTGTTGCCCGGAGCGATTGATCAGTCGCAGTAATCAGTAGACGGATGCGAGAAAGTCCTCGACTTTCTTTTCGTCTTTGCCGACAGACACGACTCGCGTCCGGTAGGACACCGTGACAAATTTTGACGCTTTGGACCGAGGGTGATGTAACCCAAGCTCTCGAACTGCGGCTGAAATCCGGGCAGCAAAATCATTTACGGCATTTTCGTCCGATGAGTGCGACAGTACGACCAGGCAGTCACCGTCGGCTGTTTGAATTCGGGCGGCGACATCACTGGCACGACGCAGGCAGCGCCTAATCGCCTGCGCCACCCGTCGCATACAGGAATCCGCTGCGTGCCGACCAAAGACGTCAACGTAAGCTGAAAAGTCGTTGAGCCTGAATGACACAAGAGCGAGGCTGGAATTTCGACGAGCAGCGACCGCCCAGTCGTGATTCAGGACTTCCGTGAAAGTCACTGCGTTCAACAAGCCTGTCACCGGGTCATCACGCGAGAGGTCGCGAATCCGGCGCTTCGCTTTCAGCAGCGCTTGTTGCATCTCGGTATCAACCGACAAAGCCCCGCCGGCGGTTCCGCGCCAATACGCCGCATAATAGCGGGCGTCGTCCTCGTTCGATGCCAGCGGTTTGAGTACCAGCAGATATTCGCGGCTGCCCAATTCCACCGCTATTGTTGTGTCGTGCCCGCCACGCACCGTCTCGCTTATTTCCAGGGCAAGGTCACGACCCACCATGTTTTCGAACACGTCCGCCAGTGGCTTGTCGACAACCGGTATGTTGTCGGAAAGTGAACTGAAAGCCGGGTTACAAAAAACAACGGGCCAGTCGGGGCTGTCGATCCGTGCGATAAAAACCGGCTCCGCCGAACCGCCGATCAACTGTTCAAGCACATCGCGTTTCAGCACCGTCATTCGTCCATGACGCCAAAAAACACCCGCAAAATTTTCATGGCCTGCATCTTTGCGGTCATGGTACTGGCCTCTATATCCGCATGTATCGACTTCTCGCCACGGCCTGCCGCGTAGTTGACGACCAGTGAAAGGCACGCGTAATCCATTCCCAGTTCGCGCGCCAGTACGGCCTCCGGCATAGCGGTCATGCCGACATAATCGGCGCCATCCTGCTCCAGCCGGCTCACTTCGGCCGCCGTTTCCAGTCGCGGCCCCTGCGTGACTGCATAAACGCCTCCATCATGTACGTCTACGTCGGCGTGCCGCGCCGCTTCCATCAATTCCTGCCGCAGGTGCTCGGCGAAAGGGTTAGTCATGTCAACGTGCTCGAGGCTGCCAATCCCGTCGTAAATACTGTGCTCTCTACCCCAGGTGTAGTCGATAAGCTGGTCAGGAACCACGATCTGCCCGGGGTCGATGTGCCTGGCGATGACGCCCACGGTGTTTACGCCAATGGCACACTCTGTGCCGAGCTGATGGAGCGCCTGCATGTTGGCCCGGTAATTAATTGCATGCGGCGGCGTGAGAAGATCTTCGCCATGGCGCGGCAACAGGTACACCGTGTGATCCTCGTACTGCAGCTCACGAACAGGACCCGCTGGATCACCATATTTGGTGCTAACCGGGATCACTACAGAATCGTTGCCGAATGAGCGGAAACCGCTGCCGGCAATGATCGCATATTGTTTACCCGCCTCGGCCATTATCGTCAGGAATTCAGAGTCAGTTGTGGAACGTCAAGGCCATGATATAGCCGCTCCGACGCCGCCTGCCACTCCTCACTTGCCAGCAGTGATTCGCGCAGTACGTGGCCGGTGCCGTGAAGTCGCGCCAGTCGCACCAGCGAAAGCGGGTTCGAGTAATTCCGCAGCGCCGACACGGTCGCACTGGCTGCCGGACGATCATTGCAGACCAGCACCATATCGCAGCCTGCATCCAGCGCGAGTTTTGCCCGCGCAGGCATCGAACCGTACTGCCTGGTCGCCTTCATACTGAGATCATCGCAGAACACGGCGCCATCGTACCCCAGCTGTGCGCGCAGCTGGTTTTGAATCCAGTAAGCGGAAAATCCAGCCGGCATCGGGTCCATTTCCGAATACACGATGTGCGCCAGCATCACGCCCGCCAGCTGTCGATTGCTGGCGAGTTTTTCGTAAGGCCGCATGTCGTCTAGCAATTCACCAAACTTTCGTCGGTCTACGGGTAGCTGTTCGTGCGAATCCGGCACGACGGCACCATGTCCGGGGAAGTGCTTCGCAACCGCCGCCATGCCGCCATCCCGCAGCCCCCTGCTATAGGCAGAGGCAAGCTCGGCAACCACTTCCGCCCTGCGGTGAAATGCACGATCACCAATTATCTCGCTGACGCCCCAATCGAGATCGACGCACGGCGTGAACGCAAGATCGACATCCGCGGCACGCAGTTCCGAGGCGACGATCCAGCCCGCTGTTCTGGCAAGCGATGCCGCCGCAGACGGGTCACTATCGTACAGTCGACCGATACGGCGCATCGGCGGAACCGCGGTAAAACCGTCACGGAAGCGCTGCACTCGCCCTCCCTCGTGATCGGCGGCGATCAGGAGTGCCGGACTTCGCACCGCGCGAATGTCCGCGACGAGGTCTGCAAGCTGTCCCGGCGACGCGTAATTTCGGCTAAACAGAATGACACCGCCCACCGCCGGCTCGCGCAACAAATCGCGATCCGCGGGTGTGAGGGCCAAACCCTCGATGTCGAGCATTACCGGTCCCAAAGCCATCCATCAAGATTAGTAAAAAACAATCTAAATATCTATTTTTACTACTCTTTCTGAAATACGGCGAGCGACTCGACGTGCCCCGTTTGTGGAAACATATCGATGATTCCTGCCGCTTCCAGGCAGTAACCCTTTTCGTGAACGAGGATTCCGGCATCGCGCGCAAGTGTGCCGGGATGGCAGGACACGTAAACAATTCGCGCGGCGCCGGTCGCCTCGATGTTGGCGACCACTTCCTGGGCCCCGCTTCGTGCCGGATCAAGCAGCAATCGATCCCAGCCCTGCCGGAACCAGCTTTCCTTGCCATCGAGCGCAGCGAGGTCGGCGCGGCGAAATTCGCAGTTGTCGATCGAGTTCAGATTCGCGTTGTGTCGCGCGCGCCGAACCTGGTGTTCCTCTCCCTCGACGCCGAGGACATAGCCAGCCTTCCTGGCCAGCGGCAACGAAAAGTTGCCAATACCGCAGAACAGATCGACGACGCGATGCTTCGGCTGGACATCGAGCAAGTCGATAGCCGTCGCCACCATTAACCGATTCACCGGTCCGTTAACCTGCACGAAGTCGGTCGCGCCGAATTCGATCGTGACGGAAAATGCCGGCAGCTGGTAGTGCAGCGGCAAACGAGACACTCCGCTCTCAACCGGGGTAACCGTATCCGGACCGCCTGTTTGCAGAGATACCTGCAGACGGTGCTGTTGCGCAAACCGGACAAAGGCTGCCATGTCCGCAGCGCTGGGCGACTCCAGGACGCGGAAGACAAGCTCGGTCACATTGTCCGCTATTGCCACCTCAATCTGCGGCAGCCTGTTGCTGATACTCATGCCTGATACCAATTCACTCAGTGCATCGATCAGACCGTCCATCGGTCGGGCCAGCACTTCGCAGCGATGCATGTCACAGACAAACGGCGCGTGTGCCTCGCGAAAACCAACCAGTACTCGGTCCTTGGCGGCCACCTCCTTGGCCGCCAGTCGCGCTCGCCGCCTATAGTTCCAGCCGCCGTCGGCGGATTCGTCATAGATGGGATCGAGCCACGTCCGCGGCTCAACTCGTCCAATCCGCTTCAGGTTGTCCGCTAACGCCCGCTGCTTGATCGTTCGTTGAGCCTGCCCGCTGATATGTTGCGTCGAACAACCGCCGCAGGTTCCGAACACCGCACAACGGGGCTCAATGCGTTCACCGGAAGGCTGCAGGACTTCGAGGAGTTCCGCTTCATCGTAGCTGCGACGCCGTTTGCGGCGCTGAAATCTGACGATTTCTCCCTCCAGCGCCCCGGAGACAAATATCTTCTTGCCGTCGATCTCGGTAATGCCGCGCCCGTCATGGGCGACCGAAACAATGGTTGCCGTTTCCGGCTCTCGCTTTTTACGCGCCATCTTTTTCAGTCTGCCGGCCAGGCGTCGAGGAATTTGTTGAGATGCGCTACGTCCATTGTACGAAGTGTCGAGCGAACCAGCGCGAGTTCTTTCTCGAGCCCGGCGGCATCGATATTTCCTCGCATGAACTCGAAGCGAAGGTATACCAGGTAGGTATTCAGCACGTCTGTTTCGCAATAATTCCGAATATCGTCGATTCCGCCGTCGAGCCAGCTTTGCCAGACCTTGTCGCCACTCATGCCCAGCTTGCCGGGAAAGCCGAGCATGACCGCCATCTGCTCGAGACTCGCGCGTCCTCGCATTTGGTAACCGGCGAGAACATCCATCAGGTCCAGGTGTCGCCAGTGAAATCTGTTGAGGTAATTGTTGTAACGAAAATCGCGATCGTTGTCCCCCATCTCCCAGTAACGCGGCGCCTGAATACCGTGCTTCAGCGCCCGGTAATGCAGTACCGGCAAATCGAAGCCGCTACCGTTCCAGGACACCAGCTCGGGCGAATACCGCTCGATGCCCTCGAAAAACCGGCCGATGATTTCGGCCTCATCCGCATCGCGATCGCCCAGTGTCCAGACCCGGAAAGTGTCGCCCGTGCGAAACGCCACGGAGATGGCGACAACCTGCTGCAAGTGCAGCGGCAGAAACTCGGAACCGACCTGCTGCTGCCGCATGAAGGTCATCGCCGTACCCACGTCGGCGTCAGACAGGCCATCCAGGTTCCACATCTGTCGCCCGAAATTTACGTCGGGAATAGTCTCAATATCGAATGAAAAACAATGCATTACGGCTCTTTTTTAATTTAAAAACTATTCCTGGACAGCGTTCATGACGAGCGCAAATGCGAGGATCAGGCCGGCGTCGTCCGTCAGGCTTACGTGGCCCTTTCCGATACCCAGCTCCGCGCAGCGTTTCCGGCCCCGTTCCGACCAGATTATCTCGGGGCGTCCCCAGGGACTGTTGACGATACCAACGTCGCGAATCCACACCCCGTGCGCGAAACCGGTCCCCATGGCCTTGACCGTAGCCTCCTTGGCGGCAAACCGCATCGCAAGAAATCGTACTGGCTGCTTGTTTTTTTCGAACAAGGCGCGCTCCTCGTCCATTAACAAGCGCCTGACGAAGTGATCGCCGAACCGGTTGTAGGTCTCCTGGACCCGCGCGAGCTCGACGATGTCTGTGCCGATACCGTAAATCATTATCCGTGCCTACCCGGACCGCGCGTCAGTCATCAGGTACTTCATGTCACTGACGGCCTTGGCGAAACCGTCGAAAACGGCCCGTGCAACAATCGCGTGACCAATATTCAATTCGATGATTTGCGGTATGACCGCTATGGGACCCACATTTTCATAATGCAGACCGTGCCCCGCGTGCACGGTCAGGCCGATACTCGCACCATAGGCGGCGGCGGCCACGACCCGCTCCAGCTCTTCTTCCTGCAGGCGACCTCGCGCATCGGCGTAAGCGCCAGTGTGCAGTTCGACTACCGGCGCACCAACCTGCTTCGCGGCATCCAGTTGTGTCGCATCGGGGTCGATGAAAAGCGAAACACGAATGTTGTGGTTCGCCAGTGTCTCGCAGGCGCAGCCAATCCGGTCCAGCTGACCGGCAACATCAAGTCCGCCTTCCGTGGTCAATTCTTCCCGCTTCTCCGGCACGAGGCAACAATCGCTGGGGCGGACAGCAGATGCGATGGCAATCATTTCATCCGTGACCGCCATTTCAAGGTTCATATGGGTTCGCATGACGGCGCTGAGTCGCTCGATATCGTGGTCCTGGATATGGCGACGATCTTCTCGAAGATGCAGCGTGATACTGTCAGCCCCCGATTTTTCCGCTATCAGTGCCGCTTCGACCGGGTCCGGATAGACAGTGCCGCGCGCCTGGCGCAGGGTTGCAACATGATCGACGTTGACACCGAGGTGTAATTTACTCATTTTCTGCACTTTTCTGGCTCTGGCCACCGGCGGTACGCCGCATCTCCTGCAACACCTTGCGGCTCTTCAGCTCCTTTCCGTCAAGATGCCATGCAATGATGTAACGAAGCAAAATCCCCGCTTTGATCAGGGTTGCCTGTTCGTCAAATTCCTGCCGCGCTATTGCGCGCAGTTCCGCACCCGAAAACACGAGCGGACCGTTCCTGTCCCCGACCGGTACCGGTCCTTCGCCGGGCCTGTATTCATATTGTGAGTCAGGGCTCAAATCCCTTCCGGTGCGGGTATCATGATCGAGATTCAAAGCGTAGCCAAGCAAACCCAGCGTTTCCATCTCGAAGCGCCGCAATGTTGCGGCGACACGGGAAGGGTCTTTGAGATCATGAATGGTCTTGCGGTAAACCGCGTAAATTTCAGGTTGGGGATCGTGGCGATGCAGCAGGTTCAGTATGAGTTCGTTGACGTAGTAGCCGGACAACAGCGCGTCGCCCGCCAGTGATATCGGTGCGCCGTCCATCTCTGCGCCGGTCAGCGTGCCCAGGTCAGATCGAATAACCCACGACAATTGCAACGGAAGAAACGGCCGCAAAATCCCTTTCAACCTGGAACCGGCGGAACGACTGCCACGAGCGACCAGGGACAAGCGCCCGTGGTCTCGACTCAGAACATCGAGGATGCGACTGGAATCACGAAACGGACGGTGATGCAGCAACCACGCTGGTTCGTTCTGTACCCGCCCGTTGCTCATGGAGACTCGTAGCCAAGCCGCATCAGGTCCTGCTCATTGTCGGCCCAGTTGTCTTTGACCTTCACCCACAATTCCAGGTGAACCGGTACCCTGTACTGCGCTTTCAATTCGAGACGCGCGGCACGACCGATCTTCTTGAGCAGCGTGCCGCCCTTGCCCACGACAATACCTTTCTGACTGTCCCGCTCTACCCAAATCACGGCATGCATGGCTATCCCATTTTCGTCCTTTTCAAAACGCTCGACCTGAACGGTAAGGCCGTAGGGAATCTCCTGGCGCAATGCCAACGTCAATTTCTCGCGAACCACTTCGGCCGCGCGAAAATCCTCGCTGCGATCGGTGAGCATATCTTCCGGAAACAACGGCTCCGATTCGGGCATGTAGTCGCGAACGAGTTCAGTCAGCGATTTCAGACCGTCGCGGCGTCTTGCCGATATCGGTATGACTTCGGCAAAGTCTCGACGCGCAGACATCACAGAGAGTGCCTCGAGAAGCGCCTCTTTTGGATGCACCTTGTCAATCTTGTTCAGCAGAGCTACGACCGGAGCCTTGACCGATTCCAGCCGCTGGAGGACATCCTGATCTTCTTCGGTCCAGCGTGTCGCCTCGGTGACAAACAAAACGAGATCTGCGTCGATCAGCGCATTTGCAGCCGTCCGATTCATCAGGCGATTCATTGCTTTGTTTGCATTGCGGTGAATGCCCGGCGTGTCGACATAAATCACCTGGTGCTCAGCGTGGCTGTCGACACCCAGTATTCGGTGTCGGGTCGTTTGGGGTTTCGGCGTGACGATACTGACTTTGCTGCCGAGGATCGTATTAATCAACGTCGACTTGCCGACGTTCGGCCGACCGACCACCGCGACGAATCCGCAACGAAAATTATTCGCGGTCAATTGTCACCCTCCAGCATCGTCAACATTGTGACAGCAGCCTCCTGCTCCGCGTCTCGCCGGGTCGTGCCGTGACCGGCAGTCTGCAGATCCAATGCCGCGATAGTGCACGTCACTTCGAATGTTTGCTGGTGTGCTTTTCCGGTCACTTCACCAAGACGGTATTTCGGCAGTTCAAGTTTTTGAGCCTGCAGAAATTCCTGCAGCCGCGATTTCGGATCACGCAGCTCGCCCGCCGCCGGCAAATCCTTCATGCGAGCGCCGTAGGCCCTGAAAATCAACTTCCTGGCTTCGTCGAATCCGGCGTCCAGGTAGACGGCGCCGAAAATCGCCTCGACGGCATCCGCCAATATCGACGCCCGTCGATGACCGCCGGTCTTCTTTTCCCCGGCGCCCAGAATCAGATGCGTTCCGATCCCCAGTTCCAGCGCGATTTCACCCAACGTAGTATCCTTCACCAGGGATGCCCGTAAACGACTTAGCCGGCCCTCAGATGCGTCGGGTCGCGCATGAAACAAAAATTCGGAAACGATTACCTGCAGGACGGAATCGCCAAGAAATTCAAGACGCTCATTGTTTGCGCCCGCCGCACTACGATGCGTCAGTGCCTGTTGCAGCAGGTCAGCGTTCGCAAATTCATAGTCCAGTGATTTCTTGAGCCATGTGGCGGCTTTTCGCAAATCAGTATGCTCGGTTTAGCGGGAGAGACGGAAGCCGGCGCAATTATAGTCGGTTTCCGGACCCGCGTAAGGTCCGATACATGGATCAGGCTGGATGGACGGCTACGCTGGGATCAGCGGCGAACCAGAACCTGCTTGTCAAACTTGACTGTAAAAAACAGGTTGCCGATAAATGGCGTTGTGTGGTCGTAATTGGCAACCACGAGAAATCCGCCGTCTTCGGCGGTTACCTTGATATCCCGTTCAGTAATTACGCTGACGCTCTCAACACCAAAACGGCGACTGATCGACGTCCGCAATGCGGCACGGGAGGGGTTCTGGCTGTCGAATTCTTCGTAGACGCCGTTCAGAACGCCGGCAACCTTGAGGTAGTTCAGGTAAACCGGCGTCAGCCGCAGGGCTGCAAATGCAAAGATGCCGACAAATGCCACGAGGATAAGGAATCCAAGCGTCGTCATCCCTCTTTCGCGGAACACAGCCGGAACTGACTGTCTGGAACCGTTCATTTGCCTCACTCCAAATAACCCTAAGTGGCTGATAATGGGCCGTAATCTGTCAAATTAGACGCGATATTAACGGCAAAATCAGTGACTTGCACCACATTATTGAATCTTTGTTCCAATTCGGCTCCACTCGGGCCATTCCAGGCCATCCATGTGCATCCAGATCCGCACCGCCTCGCCAACCAGGTTGGTTTCAGGAATCGGTCCTATGAATCGGCTGTCCTGGCTGTTATCGCGATTGTCGCCCATCATGAAATAGTAACCTTGTGGAACCTCGAACAGCCGCGGCCGTGGTTTGGCGTCGGCCTTATCGAAAATATCGATGCTATGGCGGATGGCATGTTCGCGCTCGTCAAGGGTCTCCCGGTAGAAAAACCCCTGGATGTCGGTCTCTATATCGTCGTAGGTCGTGAGCGGGACCAGGTTTCCGTTGATCGTCAGGCGAGCGTTGTCATAGACAATAACGTCGCCTGGCAGGCCGACGACTCGTTTGATGTAGTTGATACTCGGGTCCGACGGCAGTCGAAAAACGACGACATCGCCGCGCTCAGGATTTCCGGTCTCGAAGAATTTCTTTTCGATGACCGGCAGGCGGAGACCGTAAGCGTATTTTTTAACGAATATATAGTCACCATTCACGAGCGTCGGCATCATGGAGCCGGACGGTATCCGGAACGGTTCGAAGATAAAGGACCTGACGACCAGCACAAAAAGCAGTACCGGAAAAAATGACCGTGAGTATTCAATCACCGTATCCGCAATGGCGTTGCCTTTCTCTCCCGGCGGCACTTTCTTCTCGTACCAGACACGGTTGATCAGAACCACGATTCCGGTAACGGCGGTGAGAACAGTAAGGACTAATGCAAGGTTAATATTCAATATCCTGCCTCTTATTTGTCGACGCGAAGAACAGCGAGAAAGGCTTCCTGGGGTATCTCTACTGATCCGATTTGCTTCATGCGCTTTTTACCAGCCTTCTGTTTTTCGAGCAGTTTTCGTTTCCGGGATACGTCACCACCGTAACATTTCGCCGTAACATTCTTGCGCAGAGCCTTGACCGTGCTGCGCGCAATAACCTGCCCTCCAACGGCAGCCTGAATCGCGACGTCGAACATTTGTCGCGGAATCAATTGGCGCATCCTTTCCACCAGGTCGCGCCCGCGGGCGTTGGCATTACCGCGGTGAACAATAATTGACAGAGCGTCTACGCGCTCCTTGTTAATCAGCACATCAAGCCTTACGAGCGGCGCCGATTCAAAACGTTCAAAATGATAATCGAAGGACGCGAATCCGCGGCTGACCGACTTTAGCCGATCGAAGAAATCCATCACCACCTCAGCCAGCGGCAGTTCATACTCCAGCGACACCTGGCCGCCGAGGTAACGCATTTGCTTCTGATTACCTCGCTTTTCGATGCACAGCTTCATTACGGCGCCGACGTGCTTCTCGGGAACCAGGATACTCGCCGTAATGATAGGTTCCCGCAAGTCAGCCAGTTCGTTGAGCGGCGGCAGCTTCGACGGATTATCGACGTACTGGACTTCTCCGTTAAGCAATTCAACTTCGAAAATTACCGTTGGCGCTGTCGTTATCAGGTCAAGGTCGTATTCGCGCTCCAGTCGCTCCTGCACAATCTCCATGTGAAGCATGCCCAGAAAGCCGCAACGAAATCCAAATCCGAGAGCCGCCGAGGTTTCCGGTTCGAAGTGCAATGCCGCATCATTCAGGCGAAGTTTTTGCAGTGCCTCGCGGAAATTTTCATAGTCGTCGGAGCTGATAGGAAAAAGACCGGCGAACACCCTGGGCTGAACCTGTTTGAATCCCGGCAATGCTTTCTCGCAAGGTCGACTCGTTGCAGTCAGCGTGTCGCCCACCGGTGCGCCGAAGATATCCTTGATAGCGGCGATCACGAAACCTACCTCGCCAGTAGCAAGCGCCTTGCGGTCTGTCATTTTTGGCGTGAATGAGCCGACGCGATCGGCAGTATAGGAGCGCCCGGTCGACATCACAGTAAATTTGCTGCCTTGGGCAAGAGCGCCATTCATGATGCGCACCAGTGACACCACACCGACGTAGTTGTCGAACCAGGAGTCGATTATCAACGCTTGCAGCGGCGCATCGGGATCGCCGCTGGGAGCGGGTATGGTTTTCACCAGTTGCTCCAGCAGCTCCGGAATGCCGACGCCGGTTTTCGCACTGACGCGAACCGATTCCGATGCATCGATACCGATGATTTCCTCAATTTCCGTAATGACCTTCTCGGGTTCAGCCGCGGGCAGGTCGATCTTGTTCAGGACCGGCAGTACTTCCAGCCCCTGATCGATGGCCGTTATGCAGTTGGCGACGCTTTGCGCTTCCACCCCCTGTGCAGCATCAACCACCAGCAATGCGCCTTCGCAGGCGGCCAGCGACCGTGAAACCTCATAGGAAAAGTCGACGTGCCCTGGCGTATCGATGAAATTCAGTTGATACACCTGACCATCAAGAGCGGTGTAATTCAGCGACACACTTTGTGCTTTGATGGTTATACCGCGCTCGCGCTCAAGGTCCATCGAATCAAGGACCTGCGCTGACATCTCGCGCGCCTGCAGCCCGCCGCAGTGCTGAATGAAACGATCCGCAAGCGTCGACTTACCATGGTCGATATGCGCAATGATCGAGAAGTTGCGAATGTTCTTCATTCAGGGAAGGTCCAGTTAGCCAGCCGCGAAGTATATACGTTCTGTGGCCGCTATGATGCCGGTGCGCTGCGTAAAACTTCGCGAATTGCAGTAGGGTCGAGTATGTACTGACAGACGACCTGCCCCCGGTACTCGACGACCGGTATGCGGTCCCAGTAAGCCTGTTTCCAGTCGGCGCGGCTGTCGATGTCGACCACTTCCAGCTGCATACGGCCGCGGATCAAAGGCATCAGATCCTCGATGAGTTGTTCGCAGAGGTGGCAACCCGGGCGACTGTAGACGCGCAGCAACGACGGTTGC